>OLQO01000945.1_pt1 | contig 21281 bp, 24 predicted proteins | sample 1672281 | NCBI WGS metagenome assembly OLQO01 (sample SAMEA3136667, study PRJEB25190) | human gut metagenome | biome: human gut; feature: human-associated habitat; material: faeces | place: Austria | collected 2013
CGTTCAAGGTTCCACAAGTTTCAGTTTTGTTCAATTTTCAAGGTCCTGCTGCGCTCTCCTTACGGGGTGTCCCGCCGGACAGCTTGTATATAATACCACCGCCGCAAGCGTTTGTCAACACCTTTTTTCAGATTTTTTTACAAATTTCCCGCCTGTGGATTTACAATAATAATGTCACTACTGACACCCCTGTATTACACGTTTTGAAAGGTAGGTTTTCTATGGAATGTTGCATTGTTGGTATCAAGTCGCTTATTGGGGTAAAATCCAGAAAGAACGGTAAAGAGCTGAACGCGTATATCCTGCATCTGGTTCGGGAGAACCCCCGCGACAAAGAGCTGAAAGGGCACGAGGTCTGCCAGCAGTTTGTCGATGCAGACCTCATGGCCGAGGAAGCCAAAAAGCAGGGCGGCTACTCTATGCTGGTTGGTAGCCGTATTGACATCCGTTACGACCCGGGCGGTTTCGTGGAATCTGTGGAAGTTCTTCCCAACGTCCCCGCCAACAAGTGAAGGTCACCCCATAAGATAAGTCGCTTGTAGCTGTGGAAGGATGTGGGTCGGTTTGGCTACACAAGTGAAAACGCTCCGTTTGCCCGAGGACGTGGTTGAAACCATCAACGACTTCCCCGGAAGTACATTTACAGAAAAGTTTGTCGCTACCGCTCGCCTGCTGGGGCGCGACCGGGAGAAGCTCCAGCAGCAGCTCCAGAACATGGAGTAGGAAAAACAGCGAAAGCTCTTGTACCTTGCGGATCTGGGGAAAATCACCCGCAAGAAGGAGAACATTCAGTGCACGCTGGATGAAATATTTTGGAAGATGTCCGAGGTGCAGCGGATGTGCAAGACCGTGCAAGGTGCTACCTCTACGCTGGTCTCGGATTCTTCAGATAGTAAGTAAAGGATTATGGTTGGAAAGGAGGTCTGTTTCTATGCTGCAGTTCTTGGAAGCTTCGGCTGGCGCTGATGCTGCTTCCCTCGTTACTACTGTTACCGGTATGGCGGGCACTATGCTCTCTACTATGGCCAGTAACCCGATTCTGGGCATCTTTGTCGGTGTACCTATCGCCGGTGTTGTCATTGGTCTGGTTGGTCGCCTGATGCGCCGTCACTAAGATTTTCTCTTCCTCCTAGCTTAAAGGCGTTCGCCCTTACCCTACACCTCAGGGCGGGGCGGACGCCTTTCCTTATGTCAGAGTAGCTTAAAATGTGCTGCGGTAGAGCGCCACGCCATGCAAGGCGGTGTGGTGGTGCGGGTTCGACTCCCGCCTCTGGCACCATGTAATACACAATCAGCCCGCAGCTGCGCCGGATCCGAACCGGCTGCAGCAACGGGCTGTATGACACGAGAAAAGCCGCCATTACCGGCGGCGAGTTTTAAGTGCATATATAGTCGTTACTATTATAGCTGTAAATATTGCTAATACCCTGTATTGGTTCTCGGGTGTTGTAAATAGTATTGCAATAAAATTGTATACAAACACAGTTATGTAAAATCCGAAATAACTTATCAATGCAACACCTATAATTGTTGCAATGCGTTTTAAATCCATTCTTTTCACCTCACCATGATTATAACAGGACGTGATAATGTGGTCAAGAAAGTAGCAGCTGTTATAATGGCTGTTTTGCTGTTGTGTGGTATCATTCCACTATCTGCCTTTGCAGATGATGTTTTGGACGTGTGCCCTAAGTGTGGTAAACGCACGTATGAGACATGGAATGATTGCACAACTTCAATTCCCGATATTGGTCTTCCTCTTTCTTGTAAAAGACGGCATTGCACTTCCTGTCAGTATACTTACTATGATTGGAATTGCATGGGTTTCACTGGCTATAAAGATTTTGATAGCGGCTCTGGCAATCTGATTTCGGATTATTTGAAAGAATGGAAAGATAAAACTTTCGGCAAAAATGCCACCGCCAAACCCTACCAAACAGGCGGCGGCTCTGCCGGTACTGGCGGCGTAGGCCGTAGGCCCTCCGGGTATGTAGATGATAAAGGCACTCCCTCGTTCAATGTCGACGGTAATTTGATTTTCTATGTGCCTATTACTGGATGGAGTGTAGATTCTTCATCAAAAAGCTGTGGTATTGCCGATACATATATTCATTCATCATTCAATGATGGGCAGCATGTAACAGGCGTTTTTCCGCTTCGTTCAGGTTATAAAGGCAAAGAATACTTTAAGGCCGTTGCTTATTTCACAGCCCCAGTATCTGGTAAATATTATCTTTATAATGGTGATGTTGTAGGTCTTATCAAATCCCCTGATTTTGCTTCTTATAAAGCAGTTGTCTCTTGGAATAGTTCGAGCTATGTTCGTTTATCTCAGGGGGATAAGCGGGCCGCCTATTGTTCTTCTGGATTTCTTGATAGAAAAAGTAGTAATTCAACGTATGAGGCTATTGGCTACGGTTTTCATATGATGGTTGTGCCTAATGAGGTAACCGTCAACAAGCAGACCAATATCACCATCAACAACAACACCTGGAACGGCAACATCTACCAGGACAACAGCACCAACCTGACCTACATCTACCCCCAGTACACGACCATCAACGAAAACAACGAAACAGTTACCAATATCAGCAACAACCCCATCATCTACAACAACGAAACCAAGCAATACTACACCTACGATACCGTAACCAACAATTACTACTATATCACCTACGAAGCGCCCACCCCGTCGCCCTCGCCCGACCCTGACCCCACACCTACCCCGGAACCTGGCGGCGACACAGGCGACACCTCCGGCATCATGAAGATCCTGCAGGAGATCAAGGCTGTGCTGGTCAGCGGCTTTGCGGGGATTACCGAAAAGCTTCAGAATATCGGCGTAGGTGGTTCCACGCCGGAAAGCGGCAAGCCTGGCAGCAGCTCCGGCGGTCAAAGCTGGTGGGACAAGCTGCTCGGCAAGATCGGCGACGCCATCGTGGACGGTCTGCTGGGCGCTATCAGCGCGGTGCTGAAGCTCATCTTTAAGCTGTTCACCACGATTCTGGGCTGGATCATCTGGCTGGTCTCGCAGGTGCTGACCCTGTTCCCGTTCCTGCCGCCCGGCCTTGGGGCGCTGCTCATCGGCGGCGTGGTTGTCTGCTTCATTATTGGCCTTATCAAATTTATTCGGGGGTGACAATATGCGTAATACACTTTTGCTGCAGCTGCCAGGCGTCCGGAAGATCTGTCTGTATTACATTGCCGCGCCGGTGCTGCTGCTCTGCCTGTTTCTCGGCACGGCCTGCCCGGCCCACGCCGAGGAAATTGCAGATTCTTCTTCCAGCACGTCCGACAGTACCGATACAGATGACGATCTAACCCTGGGTGGGGACATCACCGACGCCTACGACAAGTACGCGGGCGGTGTGGATTCCGGCCTGGATGACGTCAAGGATCAGTACGACGGCCTGGTCAACGATTCCACGCTGGGCTTTGTGCAGGCCGTCACGTCCTGGATACCGACCGAGTTCTGGGTCATTGTAGGGCTGTCCATTGGCTCGCTGGTCGTGCTGGGCATCGTCAGCTGGTTAAAGGGGTGAGCGTATGGAACAGTTTGCCGCTGTATGTACCGCTGTGCTGGATCTGTTCCGGCACAAGTTCATGCTGTACGGCTTTACCATCAGCTATTGGGATGTCCTGATCTGGTCGCTGGTAGCCGGTATCGTAATATCGTTTATAAAGGGGTTGTTGACCGGTGACGAATAAGTTTGCAACCGTCCTGTGCGCCTGCCTGATTGCCATCGCCGTCATGGCGCACGCTGTACGCGCAGAGGAATACGAAGATGTACCTGTTGACCCGCCCATTGAGACGGTGGAAGAGACGCCTGCGCCGGAAGATCCGGTATCTGATGCGCAAGGTCCTGCGCGTGTACCTGTGGAAATCGACCCTGACGCACTGGCCGCTGCTCTGACTCAGGCCCTTGCCACACCCACGCCGGACCCGGATGCCGAGCCAACACCCGAACCCACGCCGCAGATCATTGTGATCCAGGCCACGCCGGAGACCGCTCCGACGCCCGAGCCGACCGAAGCCCCCACGATCTGGGACAAGCCGTTCAACGACTACACGCCCACCGAGGGCCTGCTGCTGCTCACATTCGTGGCGCTGTGCTTTCTGGCGCTGCTGATCTGGTTGAGGTGATACCATGGTAGAACAATTTCAAAACCTGCTGGCCTTTTTCGGCATTACCGGCGTACCGCAGAACTTCGCCGAGTTGGTGCCTTGGCTGGTCACTGTGCTGGCCTGCCTGGCCATCTTCTGGGGCGCGCTTAAGCTGATGTTCGGCATCGTCCGCACGATGTCGCGGTGGAGGTAGTGCCATGTGGGGCTTGATTCTGACCGTTGGTGCTGTCATCGTGGTGGCGCTGTTCCCCGCCGTGCGCTGCGCCGTAACCCATCCGCTGCACGTCCTCTGGTATGGCGTACTGGACAGCTTTACCTATCTGCGCCATAAAGATTATAATTGCTGCCACACCGGTGACCTCGACATCTACTGCGGGTATTTCGGGTCCGGTAAAACACTGTCGTTGGTCCACAAGGTCACCGGCCTGTATGAACGTTACGACGGTAAGACCGTCTGGTGCCCGCGCCGGGGCAAGTTCGTCACCCAACGGGTGCTCATCCTCTCCAATGTGGCGCTGGCTGTGCCCTATCAAGAGCTGCGCAGCCTGGCGCAGGTCGTGGCCGCCAGCAAGGTCAACCAGGCCTACGATGACGAGCACGATACCCTGACCGTGACCATTGCCTGCGTGGACGAACTGGGCGTCCAGTTGAACAGCCGGTCTTTCCGGGACAACATCGACCCGACGTTTTTGTCCACGCTGCTGTGCTGCCGCCACTACTACATAAGCCTGTACGGCAGTGCCCAACGATTCGGCCACGTGGACAAGCTGATGCGCGATGTCACGCTGAACGTCATCCAATGCCGCAAGATCTGGCGCCTGCAATGCAACAGCTGGTACGATGCCTGGGAACTGGAGAACGTCACCAACCCCGAACTGGTCCGCCCGCTCCGGCGCGGCTGCTGGTTCGTGCTCAATAAGGACTACCGCGCCTACAATACACTGGCGGTGGTCGACACCTTGACGAAGCGGTTCGAGGAGAAGGACATGCTCTCCGAGGCCGAGATCCTGGCCGCCCGCGCCCCTGCCGCCCCCACGCCGGATGCCGTGACGAATAAGAGCCGCAAGGCTCGGAAGATCACGCGGAACAAGTGACCCCGGCATGCGCTGCGGCGTGTAGGCTTTAGCCTACGCCGCAGCGCTGCCGTAATTAGAGAGTCCCCGGTAACGAGACCGAAGGCCCCGCCCGAGGTATTGGCAGCGCCTGCGCGGCGTTTTTCTTGCCATAACTGCCGCTTTTCCCGCGCAAGGGCAAGATTCGGGTCTTCCCACCGCCTGCAGTTTGTTTCTTTATCAGCTTTTCAAATGCGCCTGCGGCGCATTTGTCCATTTTGCGGGGCCTCGCGTCCCGCCTGAACCCCCGTGATGTAGCACGGGGGTACAACTCACCGCGAACCTTGCCACAATCTGCCGTTTTTTCTTTCAGCAACGTCAATTTTGAGAGGTGCAAAATGTTGAAGCAAAGAACACAAAAATCCGGCCCCCATGATGCAACAAGAATCCTGGTCGACTACTTTTGTTTTACCGTTTCTGTCAGTGAGTTCTTCGACCATGACATCACCGATGAAAAAGCCGTCTACACTGCCGACCGCATCGAGCGCAAGTTTATGCTGCGCGGGCTGGAATTCCAGGAACGCAAGGGTATGTATGGCTACGCCTATGCCCGGTGGTATGATGGTATCGTCTACGCCTGGGGCGGCAACAATACCATCTACATCCAGATGTCCGGCACCGGCTGCTGCACCTGGGAGACCACGCACCCCGGCCTGGCCTGGGAACGATGGATAAAACAACTGCAATCCACCTATGCCACACTGCATATAAGCCGTATCGACATTGCCTGCGATACCTTCGGCATGCTCAAGCTCCGCACGGTCCAGGCGTTTACGCGCAAGCGCAACTACATAAGCCGCTGGAAGACCTACCTGATCCAGGAGGGCAGCTCCGAAATGGCCGTCATCTGGGGCAGCAGTAAGTCGGACTTCCGCCTGCGCATTTACGATAAGACCCTGGAACGCGAGGTCAAGGGCAGCATCGACGCCGACAAAGTGCCTAAGAATTGGGTCCGCTGCGAGTTCCAGCTCCGCAATGATGCTGCAGCATCCTTCGTCCGCTCCTGGCAGGCAAGCAGAAGTATCGGCGATACTTTCATGGGCATCATGCGCAACCAACTGCTCTACGTAACCCAGTACGACGGCATTCACCGGGACCGAGCCACTACAGCCCCCTGGTGGGAGCGTCTGCTGGGGGACGCGGGACAGATCCACATGGCCTATGATGCCGGTAAAGATTACAACTTCGATTCTCTCTCCCGCTACATCTTCCATCAGGCCGGCAGCAGCATCAAGGCATACCTCACCATCATGGACGGTGACCTTGAACCGCTGCTGCAGGGTGTGCGGATGTCCTCGCTAAACGACCGGCAGACAGAGCTGGTCCGTTCGGCACAGGAAGAACGCCGGGAACGGCAGGAACGACAAATCGAATACGCGCAGATGTGAAAAGGGTTGGTTTTTGGAATGGGTGGAAAGCATCTCACACGGGACGACCGGGTCAGGATCGAGGCAATGTTCAAGGCGAAGGTCAGCACAGCGCAGATTGCGGCAGTCATTGGGTGCAGCAGACGCACCATCTACCGCGAAAAGCAGCGCGGCCTGTGTGAGCAGCTGAACCACCGAACTTCTAAAACCTATATGATCTACTCCGCCCAGAAATCGCAGAACCGGGCCGATCAGATGCGCGACCTGCACAAGGGCCGCCCGGTCAAGCTCTGCCCGCAGCTGGCCGCCCATCTTGAGGACTACATAGGCAAGCGCCATTACAGCCCCGCCGCTGCGGTGCGGGAGATCCTGCTGCAAGGTATGGCATTACCGCAAATTTCCACCAACACGGCCTACCGATACATCTACCGGGGATACCTCCGCCTGTGCAGCCTGGACTTGCCGGTCGGCCGCTACCAGTTGAAGAAAAAGCAGAACGAGCAGTACATCGCCAAAAACCACAAGAACGACCGCAGCATAGAGGAACGCTCGGCCGAGGTGGAGACCCGCGAGGATGTCGGCTTCTGGGAGATGGACACGGTAGTCGGCAAAAGCGCCGGGCCGAGCCGCTGCCTGCTGGTGCTGACCGAGCGCAAGACCCGCTACGAGATCGTCCGCGTACTGGAAAGCAAAACTGCCCGCGAGGTACTGCGGGTGCTGCATACACTCCGGCATAATCTGGGCGAGGACTTCGGCAAGATCTTCCGCGCCATAACCTGCGACAACGGCTGCGAGTTCTCCGCCGCCAAGGAGATGGAGCAGCTGACCCCGATCTACTACTGCCATCCGTACAGCTGCTGGGAACGCGGCACCAACGAGAACCAGAACAAGCTGATTCGCCGGTTCTGCAAAAAAGGAAAAAGCATGGCCGGAATCACTCCCGACCATGCCGAATATATAACTCTATGGATGAACAACTACCCGCGCCGCCTGTTAGGCTGGCAGCGCCCCGCCGACCTCATGGCCGCCGAGTGCGCCGCGCTGGGCGCAAAAATGCCTGCCTGATTTTGTGACATTTCGCTTGACAATTTGCTCAAATTTCCCGTCCTGCGGGGAGTCGCCACTCTAGGGCAGCCTTAGTTCTGCAATTGTTTTCGTTCTTCCTCGGTCAGTTCCCGGTACTCGCCGGGGGCAAGGGTCTCATCCAATGCAACGCCGCCGATGGAGAGACGGTGGAGGGTGTTGACGCCGGCGTCGTAGACGCCGAACATGCGCTTGATCTGGTGGTAGACGCCCTGGTGCAGGGTGACGCGCACGGTGCAGGGGTCGTCCCCGGCCGGTTCGGCCTCGGCGGGGGCCAGGTGTTCGCCGTCGGCCAGGGTGACGCCCGCCGCAAAGCCGCGGCGCATCTCCTCGGTCAGCGGAGTGTCCAGCGTAACCAAATACTGCTTGTCCACATGGTGGGCCGGGGCCAGGATGTCATGGGCCAGGGCACCGTCATCGGTCAGCAGTACAAAGCCGGTGCTGGTCTTATCCAGGCGGCCCGCCGGGAACAGCTCCCGCCGGGGGTAGTCCGCGGCCACCAGGTCCACCACAGTGGTATCCCGCTTGTCGCGGCTGGCGCTGACGACGCCCTCCGGCTTATTGAGCATGATATACACATACTTTTTATATTCGCCTGCCAACGGCGCGCCGTCCAGCGCGATCTGCGCGGCGGTCTCGTCCAGCTGGGTATCCGCCTTGCGGCAGATCTTGCCCGCGACCATCACGCGCCCCTTGGTGATGGCCTTGCGGCTTTCGCTGCGGGTCATGCCGGTGCGCTCGGCCAGGTACTTATCCAGCCGCATCATGTCTGGTGCTCCTGGGTGATGGCCGCCGTTTTGCCGCGGGTCACCTTGATAAGATCGGCAGGGGCGCACTCCACCTGGGTGCCGATGCGGCCGCCGGAGACCATGATGGTGGGCTGGGCCAGACAGCTTTCATCGTAGACGGTGACGAACTGCTTTTTCATGCCCACAGGGCTGCAGCCGCCGCGGATATAACCGGTGACTTTATTGATGTCGGCCACGTGGATCATGGCCACGCTTTTGACGCCCGCGGCCTTGGCGGCCTTTTTCAGGTCCAGCTCGGCCAGCACGGGCACGACAAACACATAATAGTTATGGTCTGCCCCCTGGGTGACCAGCGTTTTAAAAACGCGGGCCGGGTCCTGGCCGGTCAGGCGGGCGACGTTGGCGCCGTCAACGGCCTGACCTTCCTCGTGGGAGTATTCGTGGGCGGTATAGTTGACCTTGGCGCGCTCCAGCATGCGCATGGCGTTGGTTTTTGCTTCTTTTGCCATTTGAGATGACCTCTTTTATTATATAGTATAGGGTTCGGGCCGATGCAAGCATTGCGGGGTCGCGCAGCGACCAATGCCCCTGCGGGGCATTGATCCGCACGAGCGGGCCAGCTTTGCTGGCTGGCGGCCTTCGTTTTGGCCGTCAAGCGGGCCCCTACAAAGGTTTGTGCTTTTCCCTTTATATAAGATATGCCCATTATACGTCCCCTGCAAAATTTTGGCAAGAGGGATTGACTTTAGCGATTTAAAGTGTTAGACTATCATCATTCGATAAAAAACACGAACGCTGGCGACGATTGCGCCAGGAATCCAAAAGTTTAAGAAATAGAGAAATAGGAGACACACAATGATCATCGTATTAAAACAGCACGCCCCGGCCGAGCAGGTCGACTCCTTCTGCCACGAGCTGGAGGATATGGGCTACCAGATCAACGATTCCGTGGGCAGCGATACCCACATCCTGGGCCTGATCGGCGACACCAAGTCCCTGGCCGAAAGCTGGGTGCTGGCCAACCCGGTGGTGGAGACCTGCCGCCGCGTGACCGAGCCGTACAAGAAAGCCAACCGCAAGTTCCACCCGGACGACACCATCGTGGACGTGGGCGGGCACAAGATCGGCGGCGGGTACTTTGCCGTGATGTCCGGTCCCTGCAGCGTGGAAAGCAAGGAGCAGATCACCTATGTGGCCCAGCGCGTACAGGCCGCGGGTGCCAGCATCCTGCGCGGCGGCGCGTTCAAGCCCCGCACCAGCCCGTACAGCTTTCAGGGTTTGCGTGCCGAGGGCCTGGAGCTTTTGCAGGAGGCCCGCGCTGTGACCGGCCAGCCCATCGTGACCGAGCTGATGAACAACGAACACATCCACCTGTTTGAGGATGCCCACGTGGACATGATCCAGATCGGCGCACGCAATATGCAGAACTTTGAGCTGCTGAAAGCCGTGGGCCGCCTGAAGACCCCTGTGCTGCTGAAGCGCGGCCTGTCCTCCACCCTGGAGGAGCTGGTGATGAGCGCCGAGTACATCATGGCCGAGGGCAACCCTAACGTGGTGCTGTGCGAGCGCGGCATCCGCACCTTTGAGACCAGCATGCGCAACACGCTGGATATTTCCGCCGTGCCGATGCTGAAAAAGATGACCCATCTGCCTGTGGTCATCGACCCCAGCCACGCTGCCGGCATCGCCTTTATGGTGCCCGCGCTGGCCCAGGCTGCCGTGGCCGTGGGCGCGGACGGCCTGATGATCGAGACGCACAACAACCCGGCCAAGGCCAAGAGCGACGGCGCCCAGAGCCTGACGCCCGACCAGTTCGACGCCCTGATGAAGGTCATCAAGCCGGAGCTGGAATTCTTTGGAAAGAAGTTAAACTGATTATAGGTAAAAAGGCTCCCTCTGCGAGGGAGCTGGCTGCGCGAAGCGCAGACTGAGGGAGAGACAAGCAAATTAACTGCTACCAAATCTCAGGCTCTCTCCCCCACCCGCTTCGCGGGAGCCCCCTCCCAGAGGGGGCCATCCAGGAGGTGTCCCAGCGAGTGGGATGCCAGCTTATTTATAAAGTATATAAGGTCAGCAGCAGGGTCGGGAAAGCCCTGCTGCTTTTTTGCTGCCGATAGGGGTGCCGCAGCGCATGGATTTTGCGGCAGTCAAAGAACTACTTCCGGGTATTTCCGCCCGGTATATATACTGCGGAACTCCGGAAGTACCCTGGTGTTTCCAACTACTTCCGGAGTTATGGAAGTACTTATAATTAACATATCTATGTAATTTATATAAGTACTTCCGTAGTTCCGCAGTTTTGATAAAGGGGTGGCTGTTTTTGCCAGAAACCACCGTCGCAAAAAAGATGCGCCCCGCCGGGCGTGGCGAAGCGCATGCTTATTGGCTTTATTGGCCCGGTTCGTCTTTGGCGGGCTTGGTGCTTTGGGGCGTGCTGATGCCGGTCTCCCGGGCCGTTTGGATCGCCGAGGCGGCAGCCTCTTTGGCGGTCTGGGCCGCAGACTGCGCGGCATTGGCAGCCGTTTCTTTTGCCGTCTGGGCGGCGGCGGCAGCTGTACCCACGGCGGTCTGCGCGGTCTCCTTAGCGGTCTGGGCCATCTCTTTGGCAGCGGTCCTGGCGGCAGCGGCCAGCTCGTTCAGGCGGCGGACGCCGGCGCGGGTGGAGGCCAGCGTCTCGGCGTAGGTAAGGCTCTTCATATCCGGGAAGGCCCGCAGCAAGCGGCGGGTGCCTATCTTATCCACGCTGATGTCACGCAGCTTGGCGCGCATTTCGTTGGCGCGCAGCAGCATTTCCAGCTTCAACTCGGCGGCGTTCTCGCGGCCCTCCAGCTTGGCCAGGGCCAGCTGCAGCTTTTGCTCGTCTAAAATGGTATCGGCGGTCATGGCGCTGACGCCCAGCACGGTGGTCAGCTTGTCGCTGGTCACACGCAGGCGGGCGCGCACCTCGTCGATTTCCTTCAGCTTCTTATTCAGGCCGGTGGCGGCGGCTGCGGAGACGATGAGGTCGACCACAAACAGCGCCAGCACGGCGGCTTCGGCAGGCACCAGCACCTTCATGGGCAGCGGGCTGCTGGCCTTGGCCAGCGCCGGGTGCACCACCTTGACCATGATGACACTGCCCAGGCCCCACAGCAGCGAGAACTGCGGGCAGATGTAGCCGCCGATGTTGAACTTCATGTTGGAGTAGTCCCACCAACGGATGTGGTAAATTTTGAACAGCGTCCAGCCGCCCACCAGCTCGATGGCGGTGGTGAGCACCATGCCCACAAAGAACACCGCCACGGTGCTGACGCTTTTCCCCTCGCCGGAGGGGGCCAGCGCGGCCACTGTCCAGTTCAGCACCACCATGCCGCAGCCGTAAATGGGGCAGATGGGGCCGCAGAGGAACCCGCGGTTGACGAGCCGCCGCTCCTTGATGGCGGCGTAGACGACCTCGACGCCCCAGCCGATACAGCCGTAGAGGAAGAACCAATACAGCGTTTGTACGACAAATGAAAAGATTTTTGTCTGGGTCATTCGGCGTCCTCCTGCGGGGCGGGTGCTTCGGCGGCTTCCTCCTCTTCCTCGGCTTCCAGCTCTTTGGCCAGGGTCTTGGGCTCCACCCAGGTCACGGTGCTGTCGGGACCTTTGCGGGCGATCAGCGCCTTGATGGGGATGCCCATCTCAGTAAACATACCCTCGTGTTCGGTGCGCAGGTTCCAATCCGGCTCGTTGGCGTGCAGGTCAAAGGTCTGCCAGGTGATCTCAAAGCCTGCCGCCGGGAAGTAATGCAAACTGTCCCGGAACAGGTCATCGTCGTCGGTCTTGAACCAGATCTCCGCGCCCTCATCCATCAGCTGGCGGTATTGCAGCAATTGGCGGGGATGGGTCAGGCGGTGCTTGTTGCTGCCCGCGTTTTTGCTCCACGGATTGCAGAAGTTGATGTAGATGCGGTCCACCCGGTCGGCAGGGGTGAAGGCATTGCCCAGGCGCTCGATGTCGATGCTGGCGATCTTGACGTTATCAGGGGTCATGCCGCGCTCGGCATAGGCGGCCTCGACCTTGCGCTTGGCCAGGATCAGCACCTTGTCGGTGATGTCGATGCCCAGGTAGTTGATGTCCGGGTGCCGGGGGGCCAGCTGCGCCAGGAAACCGCCCTTGCCACAGCCCAGCTCCAGGTGCCAGGGCTGGTCGGGGCGGGCGTAGGTCTCGTGCCAGTGGCCGCCGTGGGTCAGCGGCTCGTGCACATGGAAGTCGCAGGCCAGCAGTTCGGGGCGGGCGTAGGGTTTAAAACGCATTCTCATGGGAGTGTCTCCTGTTATAATAATGTAGAAAGTTTCTCGCGGACGACATCGGGCGTAAGGCCGGGCTGAGCCAGGCTGCCCTGGCAGAAGGCAGGATTGCCGCCGCCCCGGCCTGCAAAGGCTTCGTTCAGTGCCCTGCCCAGGGCGCGGGCGTCGGTGCCATCGGGGGCGGCCAGCGCGTAGGATAGGCCCTGCCCGCCGGGGGCGAGGGCGCAGGCGACCTGATTTGTGCCCGCGCAGACCGCCATGGCAATGCGGCGCAGGCCGTCGCCGTCGGCTCCCTCGGCCCACAGCACGGCGGGCCGGTCGGGCGCTGCAGCCTGCACGTAGGCATCCGCCAGGGCGTTTTGCAGCGCGGCAATACGCTGCTTTAGGACAGCTTCGCCGTTCTGGCGGTTCTCTACCGCCGGGGTCAGGCTGCCCGCCGGGGCAGAGAGTACGCGCCCTGCGGCTTCGGCGTCGGCACAGATGGCGGCCACAGCGTCATAGGCGCGCTGCCCGCAGGCCACAGCCAGCCGCATGCCGGTCTTGTAGTGCTGGGCAGAGATAATTTTGATCAGCCCCACCTCGCCGGTGCGGGCCAGATGGGTGCCGCAGCAGGCGCAGCAGTCGCCGCCGGCTTCCACCAGCCGCACGGGGCCGTCCAGCTCCTTTTTGCTGCGGTACTCGGTGGCGGCCAGGGTGGCGGCGTCGGGGATGTAGCAGTTCACGGGGGTGTCGGCCCGCACGGCGGCGTTGGCTTCGGCTTCGGCCCGGGCCAGCTGGGCGGCGGAAAGCGGGATGCTGGTGTCCATCCGCACGTAGGGGGTGCCGATGTGGAAGCCCACATTCTCGGCCCCGAACAGGCGGTGGAGGGTGCCGCTGAGGATATGCTCGCCGGTGTGCTGCTGCATGGCATCCAGGCGGCGGGGCCAATCGATGCGGCCGGTCACAGCGGTGCCCGGCTCCAGCGGAGCGTCCGTGGTATGGGTGATGGTGGCGCCGTCGGTATGCACATCGGTCACCTTCGCGGTGCCCAGCGTGCCCAGGTCACAGGGCTGGCCGCCGCCCTCAGGGAAGAAGGCAGTCCTGTCCAGCACGACCGCATAGCCGCCCTTGGCCGGGGTGCAGGAGAGCACGGCTGCAGCAAATTCCTGCACATAAGCGTCTGTTTCGTATAACTTTTGCGTCACAGAAAGGAGACCCCTTTCAAAAAAATCAGATTTTTCTTATTATAACACAAAACAGGTGTGGAAAAAACCTTTCATTTCCTATATAATAAGAAATATATGGGCTGAAATTTAGGAGGGCTCGCCCTCTACAAGTAGGTCACTTCCCTGTTGTGCCCATCATTTCCTACCAGGAGAACTTCAAACCTATGCAAAAACAAATCACCCCGGCGGCGCTGGCGTTATCGGCGCTGCTGCTTACCGCCTGCGCGGCGGCCCCAGTGGAAAGCGTTGCCACGGTGGAGACGGCCCCCGAGCCTGCTCCTCAGGTGCTTACCGCCTATGCCGCTGACGGGCTGGCCCCCGCCCTGCAGGCTTATGCCGATGCCCAGGGCGTGGCCCTGAACTGGACGGACGATGCCAGCACCGCCAGCCTGCTGGCGCTGGACCACCAGCCGGACGGCGCCACCCTGGATGTGACCAGCGATCCCCTGCTGGCCGCAGCCGCCGCCCGCGCCAATATTACCGGGAGTGCCGCCTCCCTGCCCGCAGGCCGCAGCCTGTACGGTTACTGGGTCAGCGGCAGTCTGCTGAACAGCCTGCTGGGTGATGGCGCTGCCGAAGCCCTGCAGAATGCCAGCTGGGACGAGTGGAGCGACTTTGTGGAGACCCTGCAGGACTGGCTGGCCGAGCCGAAAGCCGCCACCGTCACCTTAAACGGCGCCGACCGCACCCTGCCGGAGGCCCGGCCCGAAGTCCTGACCGCCACCGGCGTATTTGCCCCGCCGCTGGACCGCACCAGCGGCTACACTGTGGCCGTGCTGGCGGCGGACGGCCAGTATACGGCCAACGCCCTGACCGGCCCGCTGAACGGCATCTACAGCGCCGTCTCGCTGGAATGGGACGCCATGGCCGACAGTGCCGAGGGCGGGTTGTTCCGCCGGGCCAAGCTGACCGACCTGCTGGCCGCCTACGGGGCCGACGCTTGCCAGGATTTGGTTTTGATCCCCTTCAAAACCAACCTGGAGGACAGCGATCTGACCACCGAGGAGTACAACCTCACCGGCCTGCTGGACTACCCCATCCTGGCCAATGCGGGCTGCTTCGCCCTTCAGGACACCGGCGATGCCGCCGCACTGAAATCTGCCGAGAGCGCCGTGCTCTGGCTGTACTCCAGCGGCGATGGCGAAAAAGCCCTGACCAACACGCTGGGCGTCATCACCCCGTGGAACACCGCGTCCGACACCACCACGCTGGGCGCGATGCAGGTGGAGCAGGTCAACACCGCCATCCTGCCGGGCATCGACCTGCCCACGGCGGCAGCGGCCCAGGCCCTTACGGCCAACGAGGAGGCCCTGCAGGGCGGCACACGCGGCAAGGCCGAGCGCACTGCCTTTACCCAGGCCGCTTTGGCAGCCCTGGGTGCAGAATAAAGAGTACATTAAAAATATTAGCGAAAGAGAAGAAGGATAGCAAATGGGTTTTGCACGTTGCAGCGGTATTCTTATGCCGCTTTCCAGCCTGCCGGGCGGTTATGGCATCGGCAGCATGGGCGCACCCGCCCGTAAGTTTGTGGATTTCCTGGCTGCCGCCGGGCAGACGATCTGGCAGATCCTGCCGGTCGGTCCCACCGGCTATGCCGACAGTCCCTACCAGAGCTGCTCCGCCTTTGCGGGCAACCCCTACTTTATTGATCTGGATCAGCTGGTCAAGGACGGCCTGCTGACCCGCCGGGATTTTGCCAAGATCCACTGGGGCGGCGATGCGGCCCACATCGACTACGGCACCCTGTACGAGAAGCGCTTCGACGTGCTGCGCAAGGCCTACGCCAACTTTTTAAAGCAGCGCCCCGTGCCCGGCTACGACACCCCCTACCCCGATGACTGGTACCGCTTCCAGTTTTTGAGCTGCGAGTGGCTACCCGACTACTGCCTGTACATGGCCATCAAGCGGGACAACGGCATGGTGGATTGGCAGCAGTGGCCCGAGGCCCTGCGCCTGCGCGACCCCGCCGCCCTGGCTGCTTTTAAAGAGGAACACGCCGAGGAGGTCGGCTTCTGGGCGTTTGTCCAGTACGAGTTCGACCGCCAGTGGCGCGCCCTGCACGCCTATGCCAAGAGCAAAGGCGTATCCATCATGGGTGATATTCCCATCTACGTTGCCGCCGACTCCGCCGATGCCTGGGCGGGCCGCGAACTGTTTGAGACCGACGCCGACGGCAAGCCCCGCCGCGTGGCAGGCTGCCCGCCGGACTACTTTGCCGCCGACGGCCAGCTGTGGGGCAACCCCCTGTATGATTGGGACTACCACCGCCGCACCGGCTACGCCTGGTGGATCCGCCGCATCCGCCACGCCCTGTTCATCTACGACATCCTGCGCATCGACCACTTCCGCGGCTTCGACACCTACTGGGCTATCCCGGCTGGGGAAAGCACCGCCCGCAACGGCCGCTGGGAGAACGGCCCCGGCATGGACCTGTTCCGCACCCTGCACAACGCCCTGGGCGAGCTGCCCATCGTGGCCGAGGATCTGGGCGAGATGTTTGACTCGGTCCGCCAGCTGCTGGCCGACAGCGGTTTCCCCGGCATGAAGGTGCTGCAGTTTGCCTTTACCGGCGAGGACAGCGTCGACCTGCCCCACAACTACCCCCGCAACTGCGTGGCCTACCCCGGCACCCACGATAACAATACGCTGGCCGGCTGGTTTGGCGAGGAGCTGACCCCCGAATACCGCCAGCAGGCCCGTGAATACTTTGCCCTGAACAAGGCCGAAGGCGAACTGCGCGGCATGCTGCGCGGCGTGATGGCCAGCACCGCCGCCCTGGCCATCATCCCGATGGCCGACTGGCTGGAGGAGCCGTCTGCCTCCCGCATGAACACCCCCGGCGTGGCCCAGGGCAACTGGCAGTGGCGCGTGGATGAGAAGAAGATCACCCCCGCCCTGGCCAGGGAGATCAAGGCCATGACCGTGCGGTACTTCCGCGCACCGGCTACCCGGAAATAATCGCATAACAGCCCCGCATGGTCCCCGCGTATCCAGCCAGGGACCGTGCGGGGTGTTTTCTATAACGCAGCATCTGCTTTTTTTGTGAACCTAAACAATGTTTTGCGCTGTAGTGCGCAAATTCTTTGTGCAAGGCAGAACTATCCAGCAATCGTATTTTGTGATACAATAGTTTGGTATTTGAAGGTTATTTTCCTAACAGGGATCTTTTGTTTTAAAAATGAGGAACTGACATGAAATTTGAGTATACCCTCGCTGAACTGTCCACCGCGATCACCGCGCTGGAGCAGGTCTACGGCAAGGTCAGTGTACTGGACCCCTACCTGGGCACCGTGCTGGACCCTGCCACCCTGCAGCCCACCGATAAAGCTGAGGAACTGACCGCGCTGGATGAGACCGGCCGCGGCGTGCAGCTGGCCCAGGCCGATGACGGCCCGGAGCTGGTGCTGTACCAGGGCATCCAGGCGGACGCCCGCCCCTGCGTGTTGGCTTTCCACTGCTGCATGCCCCACAATCTGCAATCCTCTGCCGGGGCCGAGAATTCCTTTAACCGCGTGCTGGCCCAGATGCAGGAGGAGCTGCGCCGCGATTACCTGACCGGCGTGTACAATGCCCGCTATCTGGACACCGAGTACCGCCGCTACGCCGAGCCCCAGGCCCAGGCCGGCAAGCCCGTGGGCGTGGTGATGGCCCGCGTGAACGAGTATTGGAGCCTGCGCCAGAACGAGTCCGCCAATGCGGCCGACTGCTGCCTGAACATGGCCGCCGGTATCCTGCAGCTGTCTGTCGGCACCGACGACAAGGCCGCCGTGCTGGCCCGTTTGGAAGACGGCCTGTTCGCCGTGGTAACGGTGGGTACCCCCGCCGCCCAGGTGGCCCGCAAACTGCAGGACGCGCTGGACAACTCCCGCCGGGAGTTCAGCATCAGCCTGTCCCGCCGCGGCAGCTTTACCGTGCAGCTGGCCAGCGCCGAATGGGGCGAGACCCCGGCCTGGGACATGATGTTCTCTCTGGCCCAGCAGCGCCTGTGATCTTTGCATAAAAACATCCCCCTTGTGTACATACTATGGTTGACCGACCACCACGTACACAAGGGGGATTTTGTTATGCAAACCGATAATGAAAAAATGCTCCAGGAGATCGTGCAGAACACCGAGATGGGCAAAAACACGCTGGACGAGCTGATGGGCCTGACCCACGACCAGCGGTTGAAAGACGAGATGATGCGCCAGAAGCGGGAGTATCGGCGCATCAACCAGGCGGCCCACACCGCACTGGATGCCATCGGGGCCGAGGCCCAGGGCCAGAGCGCTGCCGCCCGCATGAGCGTGAGCATGGGCATCCGCACCCGCACCATGATGGACAAGTCCACCCGCAACCTGGCCACCATGCTGGCCGAAGGCAGCGGCCAGGGCGTGCTGGACTGCAAACGGGCCGAAAAAGACTATCCCTCCGCCAGCCCCGGTGCGAGGAAGCTTTGCCAGGAACTGGGCGAATTCCAATCGTCGGCCGAGGAGACCTGGCGGGAGTTTGTTTGAAGTTTGTTTGGATCATGTGCTGCCACCCCGGCCCTGCCCACCCTGCGGCAGGGCCTTTTTATTACGGCATTCTGCCATTATAAAAGGGCGTCACCGCATGGTAGTGACGCCCGCAAGGCAGACCCTTAAAATAAAATATAGTACACCCCACCGCAAAAAGAAAGCGCCCTGCCACATAAAAGCCGCCAAAATGCTTGACGCACCCCGCCGCCGGTATTATAATAAGAGAGCCGGGTTCGCCCCGGCATACACACCGAGGTGTTGCGCAGTTGGTAGCGCGCGTGGTTTGGGACCACGAGGCCGCAGGTTCGAGTCCTGTCACCTCGACCAGCAAAATGCCGTAGATTCGTTAGAATCTACGGCATTTTCTTTTTCAAGTACATTTTAGTACACACTTGCCCATTTTCTCTGCAAGTTGTGTATTAAATCATTATACGCATCAGGCCGCGCTTCTTTCAGCGCATCCGTAAGGTCTATATTTGACACTGCCCGTAAAAAGTCACTGCCGCCAACAGCAGCCCTTACAGGAGGCTCTGCGGCTTCGTAGTAGCGCACAGGAGCTTGTTCCATATTTTCGTGGTCCGTAAACTCCTTTATAAACTGTTCGCACCTCTTGACGTGCGGGGGCAATTATAGCATACTGGAAGGGAAAAACAGCTAAGCGGGGAAACAGCGGGTTGCTTTTCCTCTGCCCGCCTTTCCGCTATAATAAAAGCAACGGAGGTGACCCTGATGGAAACAAAAGATGTGATTTTACAGCTGCGCACCCAAAAAGGCTTGTCCCAGGACGAACTGGCCGAGCGCATCCTGGTGACCCGGCAGGCGGTATCCCGCTGGGAAAACGGAGAGACCGTGCCCAACACCGAAACGCTGAAGCTCCTATCCAAAGAGTTCGATGTATCGATCAACACGCTGCTGGGCACACCGCGGCAGCTGGTGTGCCAGTGCTGCGGCATGCCGTTGGAGGATGCCATCATCAGCCACAACAAGGATGGTTCCCCCAACGAGGACTACTGCAAATGGTGCTACGCCGACGGCGCCTACACCTACAGCAGCATGGACGATTTGATCGACGCATGCGTCCGGCACATGACCAACGAACACTTCACCGAGGAACAGGCCCGCGCCTACATGCGGGACCTGCTGCCTACGCTGGACTACTGGAAACGCTACGACGTGCTGAGCGACAACGGTCAGTTTGAGGCGTTCAAGCGCCAGCTGATACAGGAGATCAACGACCTGCACGTGGAGGGCCTGCCCAAAGTGGAAAAGCTGAACGCGCTGGTGGGGCGGTATGTGAACCTGGCCTATCCGCTGCCCAGCGGTGCGGCGGTAAATTTTTTGAACGACCAGACAACCTATCTGGGCACCCAGCTGAAATCGGAGTTCGGCGGTGAGCGCTGCTTTGGCGTGCTGGCCGGGATGGATTTTATCCTGATCTCCACCTACGGTCCTAAGGGCGAAGCCCCGGAATTGGTGCTGTACAAGAAGCGTTAAGACGCCTGCGTGCCGCTTGATAAAACCACGAAAACATGAGGACTTTAAGCGATGAAACAGAAAATCAAAGTGCTTTTTATCTGCCACGGCAACATCTGCCGCAGCCCAATGGCCGAGTTTGTGATGAAGGACATGGCGGCGAAAGCCGGGCAGGCAGAACGATTTGAGATCGCGTCTGCGGCGACGAGCACCGAGGAGATCGGCAACCCGGTCTACCCGCCTGCACGGCGCAAGTTGGCCGAGCATGGCATAGGCTGCGCGGGAAAAACTGCCCGCCAGATGACGCGGCGGGACTACGAGCACTACGATCATCTCATCGCCATGGACCGCAGCAACCTGCGCAACATGCAGCGGTTTGTGGGCAGCGACCCAGCGGGAAAGGTGAGCCTGTTGATGGACCACACCGCCCGCCCCGGCGATGTGGCCGACCCGTGGTACACCGGCGATTTTGATGCCACCTGGCGGGATGTGACCGAAGGGTGCGCGGCGCTGCTGGAAGAATTAAAAAACAAAATATAACGCAAAGGGAGCTGCCCCGCCGGGGCAGCTCCCTTTACTATGTTTATGAAAATCAGGAATCCGAATCCAGCTTCAGTACGGCGGTAAAGGCCTCGCTGGGCAGGGTCACGCTGCCCAGCTGGCGCATCTTCTTTTTGCCTTCCTTCTGCTTTTCCAGCAGCTTCTTCTTGCGGGTAATGTCGCCGCCGTAGCACTTGGCCAGCACGTCCTTGCGCATGGCCTTGACGGTCTCGCGGGCAATGACCTTGCCGCCCACGGCCGCCTGGATGGGGATCTCAAACAGCGCGCGGGGGATGTTCTCCTTCAGCTTCTCGCAGATGCGGCGGCCCTTGGCGTAGGCGTTGTCAGCGAAAACGATCATGGACAGCGCGTCCACCACCTCGCCATTGAGCAAAAAGTCCAGACGAACCAGCTTACTCTCGTGCCAGTCCTCCCACTCATAGTCGTAGCTGGCGTAGCCGCGGCTGCGGGACTTGATGGCGTCAAAGAAGTCGTAGACGATCTCGCCCAAAGGTATCTGGTAATGCAGGTCCACGCGCGTTTCATCCATATACTTCATGTCAATGAGCACGCCGCGCTTGGCCTGGCAGAGGTCCATCAGCGGGCCGACGTAATCGTTGGGGGTGTAGATGTGGGCATTGACGAACGGCTCCTCGGACTTGACGATGCGGGTCGGGTCGGGGTAGGCCGAGGGGTTATCGATGACCTCTACCGTGCCGTCGGTCAGGGTCAGGCGGTACTGGACGCCCGGCGTCGTGGTGATAAGATCGAGGTCAAACTCACGCTCCAACCGCTCGGTGATGATTTCCATGTGCAGCAGGCCCAGGAAACCGCAGCGGAAGCCAAAGCCCAGGGC
>OLQO01000952.1_pt1 | contig 21224 bp, 20 predicted proteins | sample 1672281 | NCBI WGS metagenome assembly OLQO01 (sample SAMEA3136667, study PRJEB25190) | human gut metagenome | biome: human gut; feature: human-associated habitat; material: faeces | place: Austria | collected 2013
TACTGTTATACCCGATACGCAGCTTTTGCTCCGGACTGCGGCAAGCTCCGCCTGCTGGATATCCCTGTCCGTTACGAATATCCGGCTAAAGCGCCGGAGCAGAAGAAAAGCCGCAAAAGGAAAGTGCCGGAGCGTTAAAAAGGAGTCCCTATGAGAAAACGAAATCACATCATCCCTCTTCATTTAAACAAAAAGGAACTGGCGCATCTGGAAACACAGGTGAAACAAAGCGGTCTGCCCCGTGAGGAATTTCTGCGCACCCTCATCATGGGAGCCGAACTGCGTGCAAAACCCTGCGATCACCATGCGGACCTGCTTCACAAAGTGGCAGGGCTTTGCAATAACGCCAATCAGCTTGCCAAGGTTGCGAATACTTATGGCGAAGCCAGCCAGCAGAGCGTGGAGGAAATGACCGTTATCGCCCGCCAGGTTTGGAAAGAAGTAAAGGAGAATTGGTAACCAACCTGCGGTTGGATGCAATTTGCGCACATAGCCAAGATATGAATTCGTCTAAGCTGCCCGCACCGAAAACTCAGAAAGGAGAAAACCGCTATCGCATATACCAGCGTTATCCCCGTCCACCGCCTTGATAACGCCATCGACTATGCTCTCGATGAGAAAAAATCTTCCCGTGCCGAAAACAGAGAATCGTTGGAAGGAGAGATCGATAAGGCTCTCAATAAAGACCAGTCAGAACAGGATCTATTCCAGTCAGCCATCGGCTGTACCATAGACTCTGCCTTTGAGGATATGTGTCAGATCAAAAAGATATGGCATAAGGAAAAAGGCGTGCAGGGATTCCATCTGGTGCAGAGTTTTGCTCCCGGAGAAATCTCCCCGGAACTGGCGCATCAAATCGGAATGGAATTTGCGGATCGGCTGCTCGGCGGGAAATTTCAGGCGGTGGTCAGTACCCATCTCAACACCAAATGCATCCACAACCATATTGTGTGGAACTCTGTCTCCATGGAAAACGGGAAAAAGTACCGCAGCAATGAAAAAACCTATGTAACTGGGGTGCGGAAGATTTCGGACGAACTGTGCGTAAAGCACCGTCTTTCCGTCATCCGTACAGAGAAATCGGAACAGGTAGCCCGTCCTTATGCCCTGTGGCTGGCCGAACAAAACGGTACCCCCACATGGAAAACGCCCATCCAGAAAGATATCGAAGAAGCGATTGCCGCTTCCCTCACATGGAAGCAGTTCCTGCGGGTGATGGAAAAACAGGGCTATGCTTTCCGGTTCGACCGCAAATATGCCACCATGATCCTGCCGAGTACCGGGCGTACTGTTCGGTTTAAAACCTTGGGAAAAAACTACACCCCGGAAGCTATCCAAAACCGCATCCTGTATCCTAAGCCTCCTCACCGGGCTGGGAAACAAACACCTCCTGCCAGCCGCTTCCTTATTCTTCTTGGAGAAAAGCCGCCCCGCAGAATTTCCGGCTTGCGGGCGCTCTACTATTCCTATCTCTACAAGATGGGGGCGCTGCCGAAAAAGCCCCGGTACCCAAGTTTTGCTGTGCGGCAAGATATCCGCAAGCTGGATCAGCGGATAGAACAGGCTGAATTCATTTTCAAAAACCATATTGAGGACCGCGGGCGGCTTCGTGCCATCCGTCAGAAAGCGGAGGATGAAATCGCAGTGCTTCTAAAAGAGCGCCAGAAGCTCTACCGTTATCAGCCAGATTCCCCGCAGATTGGCGTCCTCACAGAGGAACTCAAAAAGCTGCGGCATACCGTCAAGCTGTGCCGGAATATCGAAACCCATTCCATTGAGATGGAACAGCGCCTGCAGGCAGCACAGCAGGAAGAACAGCAGCGGCAGGAAAAGCAGGCGCAGGAAGAAAAGAACAAACAAACCCGAAATCGGGAAAATCAAAAAAGGAGATGATCCTATCCATAAAATTCCCACAAGAGAACAGGTGGAACTCATCCGCCGACAATATCCTGTCGGAACCCGCATCATCTTAAATCACATGGATGATTCGCAGGCTCCGCCTCCGGGTACAAAAGGCACCGTTGCCTATGTAGACGATATCGGGCAGATCGGAGTGAAATGGGATACCGGCTCCAGCCTGTCCCTGATTCCCGGCGTGGATTCCTTTTCTAAGGAACCTGCGCCGGAAAAAGCAAAACACAAACGCTCCAGCAGCTTGGAACGATGAAAGGAGAATGCTGACTGAACTACGGAAGCGATCCTGCCGACCAGATCGTCCGATTTACCCTTGAAGGGACCGAAGTAGCCCTCAAGCTGTCGGGACTGGCGGCGAAGAATTTTGCGCTGTTTGTTTATGCAGTGCTGAAAGACCAAAAGAAAACCCATGGCAAGACAAGGCTTGTCCGAATGCTTCGTGAGCAGCGCCCGTTTAAGTTTTTTAATCTGCCTGCAACGTACATGAAAGAATTTGTGCGGGAAGCCAAAGGACACGGTCTTTTGTATGTGCCCATCCGTAATAAACAAAAAGGCGATTACATCGAATTGGTGGTATTTGCGGATGACGCCGCTAAGATTCAGCGTATCTATGACAATCTCGGCTTGGATTATGTGAAAGCGGAAGCCGGAGAAGCCATTGTGGAGAAAGCGGTGGAACAGGAGAAGCAAGCTCCTGCCGCTTCCCAACCCGGCAAAACGGAAACTGTCCAAACCGAGCAGGGCGCTGTGGAATTCGAGGTGGGCGGCTTTGAAGATGACTTCAATATCAGTCCTGACGGGCAGGGTGAAGCCGGAAATTTTACCACTGGCCGGGAGAAGGAATCAGAATCCCCGGCAGCGGAAAAGAGTCCGTCCGAGCCTTCCTTGCCCAGCAAAAACTCTTCGCCCGGCTTAACAAACCGTGAGCAGCCGGAGCAAAAGCCTTCGGTGAAAAAGGAACTGCAGGAGATCAAGCAGGAACAAGTGAAGAAAAAAGAGGAAAAGGCCAAACAGCAGGATCGTCAGCATCCTACTCCGGGCCATTCCCGCAAAAAGAAGAAAAAACAGAAAGGCAGGTAATGCAGTATCGATTTATCAAATTTGATCGGCAGAAAACAGGAAACTCAGCTTCAGCCGGAACAGCAGTACACCAAGGAAGAATATGCCTCCATGAAACAGGCTGAACGTGAGGACGCATGGGCAAAAGTGGATGCTCAGGCACAGGAAGTGTTCAAAGATGACGCTTCCATGAAGGGCTTCCTCAATTTTATGGCTCAGTGTACCCCGCAAAGCACCCGCAACCTTCTCATCCTATATAACCAGAACAAGGAAATCACCCATCCCCGCACCTTTGATAAATGGAAGGAAGCCGGACGATCCATCCGTTCCGGTGAAAAGGGATACACCTTCTTTGCGGATCAGGAATATACCAAAGAGGACGGCACCATAGCGAATGGTTATACCATTACCAAAGCCTATGATATCTCCCAAACCAGAGGTCCCCAGCCTCTGCCGCCGCAGAAACATCTGCCGGAAGAAATCATTGCCGCTATGGTAGAACAAAGTCCGGTTCAGCTTGCCATCTCGGATCAGCTTCCCCAAGGGGTACAAGCACAGTATGTCCCTAAACAGCATACGATTTTTGTCCGCAACGGGATGGATGAAACCACCACTATCTGCGCTATCGCACGTGAACAGGCCCATGCCAGCTTCGATACTGTCGGCAGCGGTTACTACCGTCAGGCGTATGCGGCACAGAGCTACTGTGCCGCTTATGTGGTCGCACAGCGGTGTGGGCTGGATACTTCGGCCTTCCGGTTTGACAAGGTATGCGAAAGCTGTGCTCAAATGACTCCGGAAGAAAAGCGTGGTTTCATAAGCGATGTGAAACGGGCGGCTTATTCCATAGGTAGGGATATGCAGCGCAGCTTTCGGGATTTGGAGCAGACAGTCCAGCCCGATGAGTTTTCGGTAGAAACGCAGAAGCCTGCCAAAACTCCCAAATCCAAATCGGAGAAGGAAGCGGAACGATGAGAAAGCAAACCGCCGGAAGTTTTCCGTTTGTTTTCTTTTGTGCGGTAGCTTTCTGTCCTCCGCTGTGGTATGGTGAAGCTAAAGAAAATATTGAGAAAGGCAGGGATACCCTTGGAAAAACAACGTCTCTTTAAGATGGGAATGCTGGAAAAGAATTTTCTGGTCAAGGCGCTCTGCGACGCACAAAAATCATCCGGACCGGAAACCTCCGGCAAGGTGCAGGGGCTTATCGATAAAACCGTCAATGCACCAAAGGGAAAGCTGTATCTGAGCGACACGGAATTCCAGTATGCGGCGCAGTCTTTAAATGGGATGCGCAACGCTTATCTGTCTGCGGGCAGAAGCAGCGGCGGTATTGACCGTGTCCTTGCAAAGCTCATGAGCAGTAAATATCGGAATGTGCCGGTTCGATAAGATTTAAGGTTGCCCGTTACCCCGGAACCTGTGGGAATGCTTTCCCATAGGTTCCGGGGGTTCTTTTTTTATTTTGATCTACAGAAAGGAAGGATATTTTTTGACTCGATTGTAAAACGCAAAAATCCATGGTGGGTATGGCTTTTGCCATTGCCCATTGTCTGGTGGGCAGCGCTTTTGATGGCTGGATGCTGGACGGATGGAATGAGTCTTGTGGATCTGCTGGGAAAGCTTTCTGCAGCAATGAACAGTCCCTTTTCCATTCGTTGGACAGATTATTCTCTTCGGTGCCTGTTTTTCTTTTCCCTTGGGTATGGGGTGATTGCCCTTGTGGTGACCTCTAACCAGAAAAATCGCCGCCGTGGAGAAGAACACGGTTCCGCTAAATGGGGCGATGTGTTCCAGATTGCCAAGAAATACCGGGATAAAAAGAACCCGAAACAAAATCTCATCTTAACCCAGCATTTCCAAATGGGGATGGATGGACACAAGCACAAGCGCAATACCAACGTGCTGGTGATCGGCGGCTCCGGTGCAGGCAAAAGCCGGTCGTATGCGATTCCGAATGCCTTAAACTGCGGCAACTGTTCTCTGGTGATCTGCGATCCAAAGAGTGAAATCCTGCGGAAAACAGGCGGTGCGCTCAAAGCGAACGGATATGAGGTGCGGGTGTTTGATCTGCTGAACCCCGACGCCTCCTTTTGCTATAATCCCCTTGCTTATGTGCGGGATGACAAGGATGTTCTTCGCCTCATCGAAACCCTCATCCAGTCGACTACTCCGCCCGGAGCACAGAGCACGGACCCTTTCTGGACGAAATCCGAAACAGCGCTTTTGCAGGCGCTGGTGCTGTACCTGATGCATGAAGCACCGCCGGAGGAACAGAACTTCGCCATGGTAATGGAAATGCTGGCGGCAGCGGAAGTCCGGGAGGAAGATGAGGAATATGAGTCTCCCTTGGATATCCTTTTCGCAAGGCTTGAAATGCGGGACCCGGAGAGCATTGCCGTGAAGCAATACCATGTCTTTAAGATGGGAGCCGGAAAAACTCTGAAATCTATTTTAATCAGTGTCGGCGTCCGCCTCTCTGCTTTTAATCTGCCACAGATCGCAAGGCTGACCTACACCGACGACCTCCATCTGGAAGAAATGGGCGAAAAGAAGATCGCCCTGTTCTGCTGTATCCCGGACAGTGACAAATCCCTCAACTACCTTGTGGGCATGATTTACGGGCAGCTCATTCAGACACTCTATTTTGTAGCCGACCGCAAATACAAAGGCAGGCTTCCGGTGCCGGTCCATCTGCTGATTGACGAAGCGCCGAATATCGCCCTGCCTACGGATAACTTCCTACCTTGGCTTTCCACCATGCGAAGCCGCAATATCTTCTGCAGCTATATCGCTCAGAACATGGCGCAGATTAAAGCGCTGTTCAAGGAACAGTGGGAATCGCTGGTGGGCTTGTGTGATGAGTTTCTCTACCTCGGCGGCAACGAGAAGGAAACCCACAAATATGTTTCCGAGCTCATGGGCAAGGAAACATTGGATACCAACACCTATGGTCACAGCCGTGGAAGAAGCGGCAGCTTTAGTGTCAACGACCAGCAGACAGGCCGGGAACTCTTAACACCCGATGAAGTCCGAATGCTGGATAACCGCAAAGCCATTCTTTTTGTAAGGGGTGAAAGGCCCATGCTGGATGACAAATACGACCTGATGCATCACCCAAACATCCGCCTGACAGAGGATGGCGGCTCTGCGCCCTACGACTACACACAGGCAAAGGATGCCGCAGACGATCTCGATTATTCCCCGGACCAGTATGAGGATTTCGAACTGCTGGAACCGGAGGACTTTCTCAAACCATAAGAATTTACATGAAATTGGAGGAATGCTTCTGAATAAGTTTCTGAAAAAAATTGGTTCTCTGACGAACTGTAAAAAGGACAACAAACCCACCAATGCTCTGCCCCTTGGGAAAAAGGGACGCCTTGGATTTTCCAGCTATGTTGCTGTAGTATTGTGCGCCTGCTGCCTTTCCACCACAGCCTTTGCAGCCGGCGGCGATCCTCTCGGAGTGGTGAACAACCTTTCCACATTCATTTTCTCCCTGATTCGTGCCATTGGTATGATTTTGCTGGGCTGGGGTGTCGTACAGGTCGGTCTGTCCTTCCAAAGCCATGATCCCTCCCAGCGTTCGCAGGGTTTCCTCACCTTGGCCGGTGGGCTGGTAATCACCTTCGCCAAGGAAATCCTTGATTTAATTACCGCATAAAAAACAACTGTCTGCTGACAGTTGTTCAAATGGTCTCAGGCAGGGAGCCTGTTGAAGTTAAGTCCAATGAAGCCAATGTTAAGAGTGACCCCGGTGAAATGATTATTGATAAAGTGCCAGCCATTCTTAAAAAAGTTCATCATTTGACCACCCCTTTTTTTCAATTTTGCTCCCAAACCCAGGTTTCCCTGCCTCAGACCATTTTTATTAAGTGTAGCATATTTCAGAAAAAAATTAAATAACTAAGGAGGTGACCAGCCGGAAACTGGATCATAGATAACTTAAATTCAGCGCTGGGTACATGGAATGACAAACTGGCTGAAATCTGGACACTGCTCACACAGGACCCCGCCACTTTCAAGGGCGGCGGAATCTGGCAGGTCATGCTGGACATCAATGGCGCACTGAAAGCCATTGGGTATGGTTTGTTGGTACTGTTTTTTGCGGTTGGTGTCGTTAAAACCTGTGGTTCTTTTACCGATGTAAAGCGCCCGGAACACGCTTTAAAATTGTTCATTCGCTTTGCTTTGGCGAAGGCTGCTGTAACATACGGACTTGATTTGATGCTTGCTGTATTTAAAATCGTACAAGGAATCATTTCCACCATTATTACCCAATCGGGTTTGTCAGGAAGCAGCGGCACCACGCTCCCGCAGGAAATCATCGATAAAATCAATAACGTAGGATTTTGGGACAGTATCCCTTTGTGGGCGGTAACCCTTTTAGGCGGTCTGTTTATTACAGTGCTGTCCTTTATCATGATTTTAACGGTTTATTCCCGTATGTTTAAACTCTATATGTACACAGCGCTTGCGCCTATCCCTCTCTCCAGCTTTGCGGGAGAACCAACCAGCAATGTGGGCAAGAACTTCCTGCGTTCCTATGCCGGGGTATGTTTGGAAGGTGCTATTATTGCCCTTGCCTGTATTATCTTTTCCGTTATGGCGGCTTCTCCGCCAGCGGTTGATCCTAACGTCTCAGCCGTTACCGCCGTATGGAGTTATGTAGGCGAGCTCATTTTTAACCTTTTGGTTTTAGTAGGAGCTGTGCGGATGAGCGACCGGATCGTCAAGGAATTGTTAGGTCTGTAAGGCCGTGAAAGGAGTGAAGCAATATAGAAGTAAAAGTACCAAAGGAAATCCGGGATTATCAGGAGTCCATCTTTTTTGGACTTTCCACCCGACAGTTTATCTGTTCCTTGCTTGCAGTAGGGGTAGCAGTCGGTCTGTATTTTGGTTTGCGCCCGCTGATTGGCAGCGAAGAAGTTGGTTGGATGTGCATTCTTGGAGCAGCTCCATTCGCTGCCTGCGGCTTCTTTAAGTACCATGGGATGACCGCCGAACAAGTGGCATGGGCTTGGTTTAAATCAGAATTTCTGTATCCGAAAAAGCTTGTGTTCAAGTCTGAGAATCTCTACTACGAAGCCTTGAAAGATGCCATTGCAGAGGGCGAAAAGCCGCCACGCAAAAGGAAAAAGCGTAAGTTTCAGCCACCAGCTGGGAAAGAACAGTAACCTTTTTCATTTTTCGCACTGAAAGGAAGGATGCCTATTATCAAAACGCTTGTCAAAGCAACGAAATTAGAGAAAGAAAAATTCACCATCCCGAAGTCCGTACAGGATGCCATCCCTATCCAGCGCATCTGGCCGGATGGGATTTTTCAGGTAGGAAGCAGGTTTTCCAAAACCTTTTCCTTTACCGATATTAACTATCAAATCGCTGGAAAAGAGGATAAGACAGCGATGTTTCTCGATTACTCAGAGCTCCTCAATGCGCTGGATTCCGGAGCCAGCGCCAAGATCACCATCAACAATCGGAAAATCAATAAAGCGGAATTTGAGAAATCCCTGCTGCTTCCGATGAAAGAGGACGGGCTGGACCATTTCCGCAAAGAGTACAACGAAATGCTGCTCTCAAAGGTAACCGGTACCAACAACAGTGTGGTGCAGGACCGTTACATCACCATCACGGTAGCGAAACGGAATATCGATGAAGCCCGCACCTATTTCTCCCGTGTGGGTACGGATCTGATCACTCATTTGTCCCAGCTTTCCTCTATTGGACGGGAACTGGACGCCGGAACCCGCCTGCAGGTGTTCCGGGATTTCTTTAAGGGCAATGAACCTGCCGCTTTTGCCTTTGATCTCAAGGAACAGATGAAAAAGGGACACAACTTCAAAGATTGGCTTTGCCCGGACAGCATGGAATTCCAGAAAGATCACTTCCGTCTGAACGACCGCTGGGGCAGGGTTTTGTATTTACAGGGGTACGCCAGCTATATCAAGGATTCCATGATTGCTGAACTCTGTGATATGGACCGCAGCCTCATGCTCTCCATTGACATTTTACCTGTTCCCACCGATGAAGCAGTAAGGGAAATCCAGAACAAGCTCTTGGGCGTGGAAACGAATGCGGCAAACTGGCAGCGAAAGCAGAACGCAGCCAATAACTTTTCCGCTGTCCTTCCTTACGACATGGAACAGCAGCGAAAAGAAACCAAGGAAATGCTGGACGATCTGACCAACAGGGATCAAAGAATGATGTTCGGTCTCGTGACCATGGTCCATCTGGCTGATACCAAGGAACAATTGGACAGTGACACAGAAACGATTCTTACAACAGCCAGAAAACATCTGTGCCAGATGAGCGTCCTGCGCTGGCAGCAGAAGGATGGGCTGGATACTGTGCTTCCTTATGGTTTGCGCAGAATCCAAGCCATCCGTACCCTGACCACCGAAAGCACCGCTGTGCTGATTCCTTTCCGAGCACAGGAAATCATGCAGACCGGGGGCATCTACTATGGGCAGAACGCTGTTTCCAAAAACATGATTGTAGCCGACCGCCGCAAGCTCTTAAACGGGAACAGCTTCCGCCTTGGTGTTTCCGGTTCCGGCAAATCCTTCAGTGCCAAAGAAGAAATTGTGAGCATTGCGCTGTCAACCAATGATGATATCCTGATTCTGGACCCGGAGTCTGAATTTGGGTTCTTGGTAGAAGCGCTTGGCGGGGAAATTATTCGGATTTCCGCAGCCTCCAACACCCACCTGAACGCCCTTGATATGGACAAAGCCTACGGTGACGAGCGCAACCCGCTGATTGAAAAATCAGAATTCATTCTCTCGCTGTTCGAGCAGTTAGTAGGGGCAGGCGGTGTGTCTGCCAAAGAGAAATCTATTCTGGACCGCTGCACCTATGATGTGTACCGGGAGTATATGGCAAACAATTATGAGGGTGCAGCTCCCACGCTGAAAGATCTGTACCATTCCCTCTTAAAGCAGCCGGAGCCGGAAGCCAGAGGGCTGGCGCTTTCCTCCGAGCTGTTTATCACCGGCAGTCTCAACACCTTTGCCCAGCACACCAATGTAGACACCAAAGCCCGCATCATCGCCTATGATATCCGTGAATTGGGCGAACAGCTCATGCCCATCGGGATGTTAGTCACCCTCGATGCGATTTTCAACCGTGTGATCCAAAACTGGAAGAAAGGAAAAACCACATGGGTATTTGCCGATGAGTTTTATCTGCTGTTTCGCTACCAGTACAGCGCCGATTTTTTCTACAAGCTGTGGAAGCGTATCCGAAAATATAACGGCCTTGTGACAGGGCTCACGCAGAATGTCGAGGAGCTGCTCCGTTCCGATACTGCCCGCCTGATGCTGGCAAACTCGGAGTTTTTGCTCCTTCTGAACCAGTCCTCCACCGACCGGGATGAACTGGCAAATCTGCTCCATATCTCGGACACCCAGCTTGGCTACATCACCAATGTATCTGCTGGCTGCGGTCTCATCCGCTGTGCTGGCAACATTGTACCGTTTGAAAACAGCTTCCCCCGCAATACCCGTCTGTACCAGCTGATGACCACCAAGCCGGACGAAGCACTGAGGGGGGTGTAAACCTATACATGAAACAACATCGCAGCAGGGAGCCTCCTTTGGCTCCCTGTATCTTTTTTAGGAGGTATGCCATTGAAAGAAATTAAGACCAAACCGGAAAATGGAAAACCAAGGCTTTTGGATAGTGCCGCCAAAGCCCCAAAAACCGCAATGAAGGATGCATGGCTGAAATCCAAGGAGAAAGCCGTATCGGAATTGAAGGGGACGCCTTTTGCCAGCCAGCAGGGAGAAACCTCCAACGCCCCCGCTAACAGCGCCGGAGATCAAATGCTGTCCGGTATCGAAACCACCGCAAAAAAGAGTGCCAACATTACCTATCGGGGCGGGAAAAAACTGGCGCAGACCACCGCTCGGAAAGTCAAAGAAAAAAGAGAAATTTCCCGTACCCTCTCGGAAGCGAAAAACGCTGGCAGCAAAGCAACGGAGATCACGAAGGATACCGCTTCTAAAATACGGACCAAAAATACCGCTGCCAAGGCGGTCAAAGGAAAACCTCAAAAAGCAGTAAAAACCGCCAGCCGTTCTATGAAAGGTGTGAAGAATAGCGCTAAAGGTATCAAAACTGCCCAGCGCTCGGCAAAGACTGCACAGCAGGCAGCCAAGACAGCGCAGGCCACTGCAAAAGCGGCACAAAAAGCCGCACAGGCCGCCAAGGCTACTGCGAAAGCAACAATTGCAGGAGTTAAAGCGGCGGTCCGTGTAACTATAGCAGCGGTTAAAGCAACCATTGCGGCTGTAAAGGGGTTGATTGCTGCCATCGCTGCCGGAGGTTGGGTAGCTGTAGTGATAATCTTGTTAATTTGTTTGATTGCCCTGATTGTCGGTTCCTGTTTCGGCTTATTTTTCGGTTCGGATTCTACGGGAACCGGCACCAGCGTTACGCAGGCTGTGACAACTTTAAACGGGGAATTTCAGGCACACATTCAAGAAATTGAAGATAGCAATAGCCATAATCGGGTGGAGTTTACTTCAAATGACGGAGTGCTTTCTATCAATTGGGAAGATGTTCTCGCTGTTTTTTCTGCCAAGGTGACCGGTGCGGAAGATGGCACTCAGGTGGCTTCTTTGGATGACACTCAAGTTCAGCAGATGCGGGATATTATGTGGGAGATGAATGCAGTGTCTTCCAGCACCCGTACCGAGAGCCATGAAGTGGAAGTTACCGAAGTAGACGAGGATGGAAAAGAAACTACCCGCACCGAAACGGTAACGGAAACCATTCTGGAAATCTCTCTAACACATAAAACAGCGGAGGAAATGGCGCAGCAGTACAATTTCAATGCAAGGCAGAACGAATACCTTGCCTTAATGTCGGAGCCAGAAAATCAGAATTTGTGGGCAGAACTGCTGGGTGGTTTTAACAGCGGCGGTGGTCAGATCATGAATCCAAATACTGATTGGGAAGGGACCGGGATTTTCCAATGGCCTCTTCCGCAAAGTTATACCATTACCTCATGGTTTGGATACCGTGAGGACCCCTTTACTGGAGAAATTGCCTACCACAGCGGAACCGATATCGGCGCTCCGGGTGGTACACCGATTCTGACAGCGGCAGATGGCACAGTCACCATTGCCAATGCCATCGACACTTGGGGCGGCGGGTATGGATACTATATCAAGATAAACCATAACGATACTTTTGACACCCTGTATGCCCACTGTTCCTCTATCTGCGTGACCGTAGGGCAGGAAGTGAAACAGGGCGAAGTCATCGGTTATGTCGGTACCACCGGCAATTCTACCGGAAACCACCTGCACTTTGAAGTATGGCAGAACGGAGAGCGTACCGATGCGCTTGGATATTTTAAAGCGAAAGAATAAAAATGCTATTCTATTTATAACATCAATTGCGCTGTTCTTGCTTTCATACAGAAATTGTGATAGAATGTAGTTAGTCGTTGCTAACTACATTCTATCACATGACATAATTTCTATTAGAAGGGAGGAGAAACTATGTGTTAACAGAATTTTTGAAAAGTATCCGAGGTGAAAAAGCCTTATGGGAAACAATAATAACAGGTGTGGATGTTTGCAATTTTCGTCTTCAAGGCAATACAAAGGATCCATTTATCCCGATATCCTTACAGCCACTTCACTTTGAAGTTTTCTTTTGTTTTGCAGGTCATGTTGTACTCAAACAACAATGGAATCGTGTGGTTGTTGTAAGAAAGCAGGAAATTCTTTTACTATCTGAGGTATCTTCACTGTATTCCGTCGCATGTACAGCGGATTTGGCAGGAATATTGGTATCCGTAGATGCGACTACGGCAAAAGAGAGTTTATATTCCCTATGTCGTATGATGGGAGACTTAAAATTGAATACTTTTGAAGTAAAAAAATATATGGATAAGCAAGATGGATGTGCTGTTATTCATGGTTCATCTTGGGTTTTTTCTACATTTTCTGAAATAGTCAAAATGGAAGACTTTCAAAAAAGCAGATACTGCGTTTGGAAGTCAGTAGAATTGCTATTTCTGCTAAGTACAGGAACATTGTATCCAAAAGATAAAGATAATCTTAAAATAAGTAAGGTAATAAGAGAAGAGATAAATGAGATTTGCAATTATATGGAGATGCATCTGGATGAAAAAATAACGATTGATTATTTGTGTCACAAATTTTATATATCTCCTACTACATTTAAAAAATATTTTCGCAGTATTCGTGGTCAGCCGGTATATACTTGGCTATCACATAAACGTATGGAAAAAGCCGCTGAACTTCTTCGGTGCTCTTCTATGACTGTACTGGACGTTGCACAGGCAATTGGATACGCAAGTTTAAGTCAATTCAATGTAGCTTTTAAAAGGCACTTTAATTGTACACCCAGACAGTATCGAAATAGGTCTGATTCCATTGGTTTTTGTCTGTTTCCAAAAGAATGATTTAGCTAAAGTTGTTATAATAATTAGACAAAATCTATGAAGGAGGGATCTGGTTGAAACAGCACCGTTTTTGGGCATGGGGAGCCGTGATCTGCCTGCTCATGGTAATGATTACAGGATACAAAAGAAAATAACGGAAAGGAAGATTCTATATGAGTTTATACAATAAATTGGCTCTTTTTGTAGGTGGCACACTTTTCGGATCGGTTGGAATTAAACTGCTGTCCAGCAAAGACGCTAAAAAAGCATATGTTCACGCAACAGCCGCAGGACTGCGTATGAAAGATTATGTCATGGAAACGGTAACGACCGTGCAGGAAAACGCATCGGACATTTTAGCTTCTGCCAAAGATCTGAATGAAGAAAGAGCTGCAAAAGAAGCGGAAGAAGCGGCAGCCGCACAACTTGAAACTTCTGAGGAAGAGTAACAGAAAAGAGCCGTTGATACGGCTCTTTTTTTATGAAGGAGAAGCGACAAATGAAGGCAATTATTTTACACGAAAGCAAAGGGCGTATCCGTTTTCGAATCGGTCAGAAAAAAATGACTTTGCAGGAAGCAGATGTGCTGGAAAATTGGTTTCAAAAGAAATCATGGATCACACAAGTAACTGTCCATGAACGCACCGGGTGTGTGATTCTGCAATACTCCGGGTCACGTAAGGAAGTGCTGGCGGCTATCCGTGAGTTTAACTTGCAGGAAGCGCAATCACAAATCACTTTGCCACTGCACAGCAGCCGTGAATTAAACCGTAAATTTCAGGAAAAGCTGGTCGGAAAAGTGGTACTAAAAGCAGCGTCTATGCTCTTTTTGCCGAAACCATTGCAGATCGCACGAATTGTATGGCATATGCTCCCTTTTTTGAAGAGAGGTATCCACTGTCTTTGGAGAGGAAAACTGAAGGTAGATGTGCTGGATGCACTGTCCATAGGAATTTCCGCATTTCGCAAAGATTTCGGAACAGCAGGAACCGTCATGTTTCTGCTGGAACTGGGCGAACTGTTGGAAGAATGGACCAGAAAAAAATCAATGGAAGACCTTGCTCGCTGTATGGCCCTGAATGTGGATCGGGTATGGCTGAAGACACCGGAATCAGAAATTCTGACAGCAGTATCAGATATCCGCCCAGGTGACAAAATCGTGATTCGTACCGGGAGCATGATTCCTATGGACGGTATCTTAGCCGAGGGGGAAGTCACAGTCAATCAGGCTTCTTTGACTGGAGAGTCTGTACCGGTCGTAAAACACCCGGGAAACACCGTGTATGCCGGTACTGTCATAGAAGAAGGCGAGTGCATACTGGAAGTAAAACAAGCTATGGGTTCCAGCCGATATGATCAAATTGTAACCATGATTGAAAAATCCGAACAGATGAAATCGGCAGCTGAAAGCAAAGCGGCTAACCTTGCAGATAAATTGGTTCCGTATACCTTTGCCGGCAGTATCTTGAGCTTTCTGCTGACACGAAATATCCTGCGGGCCTTGTCGGTACTTATGGTGGATTTCTCCTGTGCGTTAAAATTTTCCATGCCGCTGGCGGTGCTTTCTGCCATGCGGGAAGCCGGAAAAGAACATATCACTGTAAAAGGCGGCAAGTTCTTAGAAGCGGTGGCGGCGGCTGATACCATCATATTTGACAAAACAGGTACATTGACACATGCTTGTCCGAAGGTTACGCAGATCATCACTTTCGGAGAACGAAATGAGTCGGATATGCTGCGCCTTGCGGCCTGTTTAGAGGAACATTTTCCCCATTCTATTGCAAACGCCGTAGTACAAGAAGCGCAGTGCAGAGGGTTATCCCATGAAGAATTTCATTCCAAGGTAGAATACATAGTGGCTCATGGTATTGCCAGTACGGTAAATGAGGAACGGGTATTGATCGGAAGTGCGCACTTCATTTTTGAAGATGAGGGAGTAACTGTTCCGCTAAATGAACAGGAGCGATTTGATCGTCTTCCTGAAGAATATTCTCATTTGTATTTGGCGATTGGCAGAGAGCTTGCAGCAGTGATTTGTATTTCCGATCCGCTGCGCAGGGAAGCTAAAGAAGTATTGACTGCGCTGCGTGCTTTGGGAATTCAAAAAACAGTTATGCTGACAGGCGACAGCTATCGGACGGCATCTACGGTTGCAAACCGCTTAGGGGTTGACGCATTCTGCGCTGAGGTTCTTCCTGCGGATAAAGCAAAATTTGTAGCCGATTTGCGCCAAAAAGGACATATTGTTTTAATGGTCGGAGATGGTATCAACGACTCTCCCGCTCTTTCAGAAGCGGATGCGGGAATTGCCATCAGTGACGGCGCAGCAATTGCCAGAGAAATTGCTGATATTACCATTGCGGCGGACAGCCTTTGGGAGCTTGTTAAGCTGCGTCGTATTGCAATGGCTTTGATGGAGAGAATTCACTCAAATTATCGGTTTGTCATCGGATTTAACGGGACGCTGATAGGCTTGGGATTGGCAGGAATTTTACCTCCCGCAGCATCGGCCGCACTGCACAATCTTTCTACGCTTGGCGTCAGCCTGCGTAGTATGAGTGCTCTGCCGGAACCCAAACAGGATAATGACCGCTGTATATAGCCGGACAACCAAAAGAGAGAAACCTTTGTGTAGTTTCTCTCTTTTTATTCATCCATAAAAAATGCAGAAGCACTTGACATTCAGCTTAAGAGCAACTATAATATAGCAGTGATATATAGCACCGCTATATTTTTTAAGGAGGCGTGTACCATAGATGAGAATCTGACAACTTTGGATCAAATCCATGAGGCGGCAAAAGCGGAGTTTTTGCAAAAAGGCTACAAGGACGCTTCCCTGCGGAATATCGTCAAATCTTTGGGCAAGACACTGGGAGCCTTTTACGGTTATTATAAAAGCAAAGAGGAACTTTTTGAGGCTTTGGTGGGCGAACATTATCAATACTTGATTGATCGCTTTAAGGACGCTCAGAAGCAATTTGCCGACCTGCCCCATGAACAGCAGCCGGAAGTGATGGGCGATATATCAGGGGTATGCATGTTTGATATGCTGCATTATGCCTATCAGCATTTAGAGGAATGTAAGCTCATTCTTTGTTGTTCCGAAGGGACCCGCTTTTCTGGGCTGATTGATGAGATGGTGGAAATTGAAGTGGAGGGGACACACGCTTATCAAAGAGTGCTGGCGGAATTAGGCAGACCCTCCCCGCCGCTTGACCCAACTCTGGAGCATATTTTGATCACCGGGATGTTTCATACGTTTTTTGAACTTGTTATCCATGAAATGCCGCTTCCCGATGCGGAAAACTATGTAAAGGAAATGCGGGCCTTTTACACCGCAGGATGGATGAAAATTATGGGGCAATAACGCCCTATAATTTTTGACTTGCAGTTAGCTTAAACTAACTAAATTAGATATAAGAAGGACAAATCATTGTCCTCTGTATCATAAATGAAATGTAAAGGAGGAATTCTCTTGAAAAAACAATCTAATTTATCGCGCCTGCTCACGATTGCGGGAAGTTACCGATATCTGACCTATGCGTCCTGGATCCTCTCCGCAATCAGCGCATTGATCGCACTCGTGCCTTATTATTTTATCTGGCAGGTCATGCGTGAAGTGCTGGAAGTCGCTCCGGATTTCAGCCGTGCGCAGAATCTGACCTACAACGGCTGGATGGCAGTGATGTTTGCGGTCATTGCGGTACTGGTGTACATCGCCGGGCTGATGTGCTCCCATCTGGGCGCATTTCGCATTGCCACCAATTTGCGTTTGCAGTCCATGAACCATATCGTAAAACTCCCCCTGGGATTTGCGGAACATTTTGGCAGCGGTAAGCTGCGCAAAATCGTCAATGAATCCAGCGCTGCTACGGAAACCTATCTGGCACACCAGCTCCCGGACCGTGCGAACGCCCTCGCAACTCCCTGCGGTCTTCTGGTTCTGCTGTTTGTGTTTGACTGGCGGCTGGGTCTTTTGAGTTTGGCGCCGGTACTTCTGGGCTTTCTCATTATGATGGCGATGACCGGAAAGGAAATGCAGCAGAAGATGAAGGAATATCAGAATGCGCTGGATGATATGTCCAATGAAGCGGTAGAGTATGTCCGAGGTATTCCGGTGGTAAAAACCTTTGGCCAGACCATCTTTTCCTTTAAGAAGTTTAAGGATTCAATTGACCGGTACAAGGTGTGGGTGATTGCCTACACCAAGCAGCTGCGCACGCCTATGATGTTCTATACCGCGGCCATTAACGGTGTGTTTGTCTTTTTGATCGCAGGAGCCTTGCTGTTTACGCAGGATCAGGTCACGACAGAATTTTTGCTCAATCTGGTATTCTATATCATCATTACGCCGATCATTTCCGTGACACTCACACGTATTATGTTCCAGAGCGAAAACGCTATGATCGTGGACGATGCTTTACAGCGGATTGACAGCGTTCTGAATTTGGAGCCGCTGAAAGAAACAGCTCATCCCATGCATCCGAAAGACGGCTCTGTAGAGCTTGAACAGGTACATTTCAGCTATAACGGAGAAAAGGATGTTTTGAATGGCATATCTATTTCTATTCCTGCCGGGCAGACAGTCGCTTTTGTGGGACCGTCCGGCGGCGGAAAAACCACGCTGGCAAATCTGATCTCCCGCTTCTTCGATCCTCAAAGCGGTACTGTAAGGGTGGGCGGCGTAGACGTCCGTGATATTCCGAAAGAAGAACTGATGAACACGGTTTCCTTTGTGTTCCAGAACAGCCGGCTGATCAAAGCTTCCATCTTTGAGAATGTGCGTCTGGGTAAACCGGAAGCCACCCGGGAGGAAGTCATGGCTGCCTTAAAAAATGCCCAGTGCGACGATATCCTTGAAAAACTGCCGGATGGTATGGATACGGTGATCGGCACCAAGGGGGTCTATCTTTCCGGCGGCGAGCAGCAGCGGATTGCTATTGCCCGCGTGATGCTGAAAAATACCCCCATCATTATTCTGGATGAAGCCACAGCTTTTGCGGATCCCGACAATGAAACCAGAGTACAGGCGGCTTTTTCCAAACTGTCTCAGGGCAAAACGGTCATTATGATTGCCCACAGGCTTTCCACGGTGGCCGGTGCAGATCGGATTTACGTTGTAAAAGACGGGCAGATCGCAGAGAGCGGTTCCAGCCGTGAGCTGATGGAAAGAGGCGGTCTGTTCGCCCGGATGTGGCAGAACTATCAGACTTCCATTCAGTGGAAGGTACAAAAGGAGGTACAGTAAGATGATCAGACGTCTGCAAAAACGATATGCCTTGTCCGAACAGGGCGCAAAGGATTTAATTAAGGGCTGTTTTGCCTGCGTCCTGCAAAATATCTCTTTCATGTTCCCGGTGGGATTGCTGTACTGCATGGTGAGCGATCTGATGAACGGCGGTGTTCCGGAAAGCCGGCTTCCCTTCTACATTGTCGGCTGTATTCTCTGTGTGGGATTGATCTTGCTGACAACCTACTTCCAGTATAACGCCACCTATTTTGCCACCTATACGGAAAGCGGCGTGCGCCGTATTACGTTGGCGGAGCGGCTGCGGAAAATCCCCCTGTCCTTCTTCGGAAAGAAAGACCTTGCGGATCTTACCAGCACCATTATGGCGGACTGCACCTTTTTAGAGCAGAGCTTTTCCCACTTTATCCCGGAGCTTGCCGGATCCATCATCTCTACGGTCTTGATTGCCGTCAGCCTGTTCTTCTACGATTGGCGTATGGCGCTGGCGGCTCTTTGGGTGATGCCGGTGGCGTTTGCCATTGTAGGTTTTTCTGCAAAGGTACAGGAAGGGTTTAATCAGAAATCCATGGATGCGAAAATGGCCTGCGCGGATGGAATTCAGGAGTGTATTGAAACGGTGCAGGATCTGAAAGCCAACAACGCTGAAAAAGAATACCTCAAAGGGTTGGAAAAGAAGATCCGCGCGGTGGAACACCGCTCCATTCTCAATGAGTTCGGTTTGGCGGCATTTGTAGTATCCGCATCCCTTGTGTTAAAGCTTGGGATTGCCACGGTTGCGCTTGCAGGCTCCGTTTTGCTGATGCAGGGTAGTTTGGATATTTTGACCTTCTTCCTGTTCCTGCTGGTGGTTTCCCGGCTCTATGATCCCTTGCAGGGTGCGCTGCAGAATCTGGCGGCGGTAATTTCCACCCGGACAAATATCGCCCGTATGAATGAAATCCTTGACCATCCCATTCAGCAGGGCAAAACCAGCCTTTCCAATCAGGGGTATGACATTACCTTTGACCATGTTGGGTTTGCCTACAACACCGGAGAAACAGTATTAAAGGATGTCAGCTTTACTGCCAAACAGGGGGAAGTGACCGCACTGGTGGGTCCCTCCGGCGGCGGTAAAACAACAGTGTCCCGTCTGGCAGCCCGGTTTTGGGATGTGAGCCGGGGAAAAATTACGGTAGGCGGTATGGATGTCTCAAAAGTGGATCCGGAAACGCTGCTTTCTCTTTATTCCATTGTGTTTCAGGATGTTACCCTGTTTGACAACACCATACTGGAAAATATCCGTATCGGTAACAAAGACGCCACAGATGAGGAGGTTCTGGCTGCGGCACGGCTTGCCAATGTGGATGAATTTGCCGAGAAGCTTCCTGATAAATGGAATACTAACATAGGCGAAAACGGTTGTGAGCTCTCCGGCGGAGAACGCCAGCGGATTTCCATTGCCCGTGCCTTCTTAAAGAACGCGCCGATCATCCTTCTTGACGAAGCTACAGCCTCTCTGGATGTGGAGAATGAAACGCTGATACAGACAGCTCTGTCACGGCTGATCAAAGACAAAACTGTTCTGGTGATCGCACACCGGATGCGCACGGTAGCCGGTGCGGATAAAATCGTCGTGCTTTCCGATGGTATGGTGGCGGAAGAGGGCGATCCGGATACCCTGCTCCAGCAAGACGGTATCTATACCCGCATGGTAAAATTACAGACAGAAAGCCAGAACTGGACGCTGGCATAGTGTGATTTTCTGTTGCGGGCATAAACCAGATGTTAGGCAAATGCCGCACGCAAAACATTACTATTTTTGAGTGTGGCTTTGTCTATATCTGGAAACACTTTAGTACAGTATCTTGACAAAATGATGTATGGTATGGTAAAATCAATCAGTTAGAGTTAGCTAACTATTTTTATTTTATTTTGGTTAGCCGGTGCTAACCGCATGGGGATAGAAGAATGCTAAAAGTAACAATGAAAATCGATGGAATGTCCTGTGGAATGTGTGAGGCTCATATAAACGATGCGATCAGAAAAGTATTTTCTGTTAAGAAAGTGACTTCTTCTCACAGAAAAGGGATCACGGAACTGCTTATACAAGACGCCGTTGACACACAGTTACTGAAACATGCTGTGGAAGAATTCGGGTATAAGGTGTTGGATATTCGTTGTGAACCTTATGAAAGACAAGGGTTTTCCCTGTTTAAAAGAAAATAGATGAGGGTGAAAAGACATGCCTTTTGAATTATGGCAGGGGCTGCTGATTCCTTTTGCCGGGACGACGCTCGGCGCAGCCTGCGTCTTTTTTATGCGGAACAATTTGAGTGAACTGGTTCAGCGTGCGCTTACCGGCTTTGCGGCAGGGGTTATGGTGGCGGCTTCCATATGGAGTCTGCTGCTTCCTGCCATGGAACAGGCATCAGACATGGGGCAATGGTCCTTCTTCCCTGCTGTAGCTGGATTCTGGCTTGGTATTTTATTCTTACTGGGATTGGATCGGCTGATCCCGCATCTGCATCGTGGCAGCTCAGAGGCTGAAGGCATCAAAAGCAGTCTTGGAAAAACAACTATGCTGACTCTGGCAGTAGCACT
>OLQO01000983.1_pt1 | contig 20816 bp, 18 predicted proteins | sample 1672281 | NCBI WGS metagenome assembly OLQO01 (sample SAMEA3136667, study PRJEB25190) | human gut metagenome | biome: human gut; feature: human-associated habitat; material: faeces | place: Austria | collected 2013
TTCGCCGAAAGCGAGTTCGAGGCCCTGCGGGGTCAGACCGTGAAGATGGTCCCCGTGTCCGACTGCAAGCTCACCCGCAAGCAGATCGACAAGCTGCTGGGCGACTGCGAGGTGCAGTCCGGCTCCAAGGCCTACTGGTTCAAGATGGACGAAAACGGCCAGCTGGCCGGCGGCATCGCCAAGTTCGTCACCGGTATCCAGGAGCAGCTGACCCAGGCCCTGGACCTGAAGCCCAATACCCTGGTGTTGGTGGCTGCCGGGGCCGCCGCCACCAAGTCCGTGGGCGTGCTGATCAAGACCTTCGGCGCGGCCTGCGAGGGACACATGGACAAGGAGCGGTACGAGTTCTGCTGGATCGTGGACTTCCCCATGTACGAGATCGGCGACGAGTCCGGCCAGCTGGAGTTCTGCCACAATCCCTTCTCCATGCCCAGCGGCGGCCTGGAGGTGCTGCTGAAGGCCGAGCGGGGCGAGATCGACCCCCTGACCATCACCGCCGACCAGTACGACCTGGTGTGCAACGGCGTGGAGCTGTCCAGCGGTGCCGTCCGGAACCACGATCCCGAGATCATGGTCAAGGCCTTTGAGCTGGTGCGTCTGGGCGAGGAGGACGTGAAGAAGAAATTCCCCGCCATGTACAACGCCTTCTGCTACGGTGCGCCTCCCCATGCCGGCATCGCCCCGGGCGTGGACCGCATGGTGATGTTGCTGGCAGGCGAAAGCTCCATCCGGGAGATCATCCCCTTCCCCATGAACAAGAACGCCCAGGATATCATGATGGGCGCCCCCTCCACCGTGGAGCAGAAGCAATTGGATGAATTGCACATTGCTATCGTGGGTGACGTGGAGGAGGACTAAAAGCTGTATGTCCCCTCCTCCCTGCTGCTTTTGCTCCACCACAAGCGTTTTGCACAGCAAAACCTTGCCGCAGGCGGAATTCACTTCCGCCGAGGATGTTTGATCCCTGCGAGGGGCCCCCGCAAAATGCTCCGACATTTTGCGGGGACGGGCAGAAGCAGCTGGATGAATTGCACAGTGCTATCGTGGGTGACGTGGAGGAGGACTAAACCGTATACATCCGGGTTTCGGCGGGGCACATGGGCCCCGCCCTACCGGATTTTTCGGAAATAATAAAATAAGCCAGAACGGCGGGGCTTCGGCCCCGCCGTTCTCGCTTTAATTCTCTTATTCTCCGCTTCGCTCATACACGGCCCGGACGTATTTCCGGCCCCGCCAGATGGTGGCCAGGCACACGGCCATGGAAAACCCGCCGCACAGGGACACGCACAGCCGGTAATCCAGCACCTCACCCAAGGCCCCGATGACCAGGGACAGCACCGCCGCCGCGCCGGTATAGAGCATGGACTCGAAGGCGTTGACCCGGGCCCGCAGCCGGTCCGGGATATACCGCTGCACCGCCGCCTGGCGCATGGTGGCGCTGTTGATGCCCAGAAAGCCGCACAGGCCCCGGCTGACCAGCATCAGGGGGTACGGCAGCCACAGCAGGAACAGATCCACCGTCTCATACAGCATATACACCAAAAACGCAAAGCCGTACTTTTTCTTCTCCGGAATTTCCGTCCGGTACTGCACCATACCTCCCAGGCTGCGGCCCAGAAACTCCGCCAGAGACAGCAGGGAATACATGGTGGCCGTCATGCCGGGGAAGGTGCGGAAAAAGGCCACCAGAATGGGGGAATAGCCGCTGCCTACGCCGTTGGTCACGGCCATGTAGCCGTAGATGTTCATCAGGCCCTTTTCCCGGCGCAGATACTGGATGGCCTCCTTTACATCGGCCCACCAGGTTTTCAGGCCGGAGCCCTCCTCCGACGGCCGGCGCTGCTCCTTTATGCGGATGCCGCTTTCCACCGCCGCCGCGCACAGGGACAGTCCCCCCTGCCCCACCAGCAGCCACGCCGCGCCCACCGCGTCCAGCAGCACCGCCGACAGGGGCAGCATCACCACCCGCAGCACCGGATACAGGGTGGAGGCCACGGCATAGCCCTTCTGCTGGGTGCCCTCCGGCAGCAGCATGGGAAAAATGCTGTTGTAAGCAAGCTCGTCAAAGGAGCTGAGGGTGGCCAGCACCAGGGAAAAGGCCAGATAGCCCACATAGGAAAAGGCCCCCCGCAGTAGATACAGTCCCAGCAGCAGGTACATGATCCCGTTGAGGACGTCGCCGCCCACCAAAAAGGGCTTGCGGGGCATACGATCCATCCACGGGGCAATCACCAGGGGCAGCAGAAACCCCGGAATCAGCTGGGCTGCCAGCACCAAGGCCGAGGCCATGGTGCTGCCGGTTTCGTCGAACACCAGAAACGACATGGCAAAGCCACCGGCGATGCCGCCGATGGCCCCCAGTCCGGTGGCGGCGATCAGCAGAGTAAAATTGCGGTTCCATAGCTTGGTTTGCATCTTCTCTCACCTCCGCTTTATCATAGCACACGGGTAAGAGAATGAAAACGGGGTATATTTGGGAAAGTTTTCCCTGTAGAGCCCTATTCAATTGTCAGATTCGGTAGTTTGATAGGAAAATCCCGCAGACGCTCATAGGCCTGCTTATACTGCCGCCCGGCGGTGAGCCACTCCAGTACCCGGGGCAGGTGAAAGGCCGAGTATCCGATGGGCAGCTCCCGGCGGCAGCGGTTGAATACGTCCATCAGCTCCGCGCCGTAATCCGGGTCCCGCAGATAGCCGGGGTTTTCCAGCCTGCGCCGCACCAGCCCGCAGATCCCCATGCACAGAGCCCGGTCCGGATACTCCTCCGGGGCCGTCTCCGCCCGATCCAGAGCGTCCAGGGCCTCCCGGGTCCGGCCCAGCCCCTCGCAGCACACCGCCAGCTTGTGCAGCTCCATGACCCGGGGGTGCTCCAGGGCGGCAAAATAGCCGTAGGCCTCCTGATACCGGCCGCACTCCACCTGGGAGGCCGCCCGGTTATAGGCCATGATCCGCAGATCATCCTCCCGGCCCAGAGCCCGGGCCATACGCTCCGCCGCCTGATAATGCGCCTCCATGCCACCCAGGTCCAGCTGGTTGCAGCAGAGACTCCCCATGAACATCCGGCACTCCAGCATCAACCGCACCCGGCCGTCCCGGGCCGCCAGGTCATAGCCCTGCTGCAGCAGAGCCATGGCACCGGTATAGTCGCTGCCCTGCTCATACCCGGCGATACCGGCCATGAGATAGCAATACGCCTCCGGCAGCAGCCGCACCGCCTCCACATCCCGGTCCTGCACCACCCGCAGAATGGCCAGCTGACGCCGGTCCAGATACGGCTCCAGGGCCGGTGGGATCTCCGTGGGGTCGTTCCGGTCCATGGCGTCCAGCACCAGGCCGTCCGCCGCCAGGGGGCTGGACAGGATGGTCTCCAGCGCCTGGGAGAACGCCTTCCGGCTATCCTGAAACGCCTCCCGCTCTCCGTCCAGCAGCAGCGCGTACCGGCGCTCCACCAGCCGCTCCAGCTCCGGCAGACTCTCCCCGTACCAGGGCAGCTCCAGCCTCCGGAACAGCAGCTCCAGCAGCTCCGGGGCCGCCTGCACCTGTCCCTGTTCGATTTTGGACAGATACGACGCCGCACAGATGTCCCGGCACAGGCCCTCCTGGCTCCAGCCCCGCTTCAGCCGCTGCTGGCGCAGCCGCAGGCCCACCGCCGCCGCACCGGCGGAATAGGGTTCCTTCATATGCATCCCCTCCCCTTTTTGCATCCGTTTTGTATCAGTGTAACACAGACGAGGGCATTTGGGAATAAGCAAACTCCCTCCGCCAGCGGCGGAGGGAGTTTATATGCAGTTGTCAGCAGAGCTTGGCGCCGGCGGGAATGGCGTCGTCCAGCAGCAGCAGGTGCAGCTTCTCCTCGCCCTTTTCCTTGTGGACGGCGGAGATCAGCATACCGCAGCTGGGGATGCCCATCATCTTCCGGGGCGGCAGATTCAGAACCGCCACGGCAGTTTTGCCGATGAGCTGCTCCGGCTGGTAATAGTGCCGGATGCCCGAGAGAATGGTGCGGTCCGTGCCGCTGCCGTCGTCCAGGGTGAACTTCAGCAGCTTGTCGCTCTTTTTCACAGCCTCGCAGTTCTTGATCTTCACGGCCCGGAGGTCGGACTTGCAGAAGGTATCAAAATCCACGTTTTCCTGGCTGTAGGGCTCCAGCTCCAGGGCGGGCAGGGCCGCCTTGCGCTGGGCCTCCTGGATGGCGTTGAGCTCGGCCAGGGCCTTCTCGGCGTCGATGCGGGGGAACAGGGCCTCGCCCTTGTGAACGGTGACGTCCGGGCGCAGGCTGCCCCACACGTTGGCCTTTTCCCAGGTGCGGCAGCACGGGCAGGCACCGATCTGGTCAAAGATCTTTTCGGCGCTGTCGGGAATGAAGGGAGTCAGCAGCACGGCGCAGATGCGGATGGTTTCCAGCAGGTTATACATAACCGTGGCCAGGCGGGCCCGGTTGGCGGGGTCCTTGGCCAGGGTCCAGGGGGCGTTCTCGTCGATATACTTGTTGGCCCGCTGGATGGTCCTGAACACCTGCTCCAGGGCGTTCTGGAACTGGAAGCGCTCCATCTCCGCCTGGTAGCGGTCCCGCAGGGTGGAGGCCATGGTCTTCAGGTCGCAGTCGGCGTCGCTGTTTTCCCGCTCCGCAGGCAGGGTGCCGCCGAAGTATTTCTCCACCATGGCGGTGGTGCGGCTGACCAGGTTGCCCAGGTCGTTGGCCAGATCCATGTTGATGGTCTGGATCAGCAGCTCGTTGGAGAAGTTGCCGTCGGAGCCGAAGGGGAAGGTCCGCAGCAGGAAGAAGCGCAGAGCGTCCACACCGAACTTCTCCGCCAGGACATAGGGGTCCACCACGTTGCCCTTGGACTTGGACATCTTGCCGCCGTCCATCACCAGCCAGCCGTGGCCGTACACGTGCTTGGGCAGGGGCATTTCCATGCTCATGAGCATGGCGGGCCAGATAATGGAGTGGAACCGGACGATCTCCTTGCCCACAAAGTGGACGTCGGCGGGCCAATACTTGTCGTAATCGTGATACCGGTCGTTCATAAAGCCCAGGGCGGTGGTGTAGTTGAACAGAGCGTCCACCCAGACGTATACCACATGGCCCGGGTCAAAGTCCACGGGGATGCCCCAGGAGAAGCTGGTGCGGCTGACGCACAGGTCCTCCAGGCCGGGCTTGATGAAGTTGTTGACCATCTCGTTGACGCGGGTGCGGGGCTGCAGGAAGTCCGTATCCTCCAGCAGGTGCTGTATCCGGTCGGCGTACTTGCTCAGCCGGAAGAAATAGGCCTCCTCCTCCGCGTCCTTCACCTCGCGGCCGCAGTCGGGGCACTTGCCGTCCACCAGCTGGCTCTCGGTCCAGAAGCTCTCGCAGGGCTTGCAGTATTTGCCCTTGTAGGTGCCCTTGTAGATGTCGCCCTTTTCGTACATCTTGCGGAAGATCTTCTGGATGGAGGCACAGTGGTAATCATCGGTGGTGCGGATGAAGCGGTCGTTGGAGATGTTCATCAGCTTCCACAGGTCCAGGATGCCCTGGGGACCCTCCACGATGTTGTCCAGGAACTCCTTGGGGGTCTTTCCAGCGGCCTTGGCCTTGTCCTCGATCTTCTGGCCGTGCTCATCGGTGCCCGTCAGAAACAGCACGTCGCAGCCGGTGAGCCGCTTGTAGCGGGCCATGGCGTCGGTGGCCACGGTGCAGTAGGTGTGGCCGATGTGCAGCTTGTCCGAGGGGTAGTAAATGGGTGTGGTGATATAGAATTTCTGCTTTTCCATGGGGATCTATCTCCTTTTCCGCCGCTCCGAATGGAAGAGCGGCTTAATATTTTGGCGTTTTTCCGGCGGCCGGGCAAACAAAAAACGCCCCCGGCTGACTGCCAAGGGCGATGCAGCGCACCGCGGTACCACCTTGCTTCGCCGCGCTCCCCCAGGAGGCGGCCTCATGGGACGCCGACACGTCCCCGCGCTGTAACGGGCACACCCGGTCCGGCTTCACGCGCCTGCGCTGGGCCGGACGGCTCCGGGGCCATGTTCGCCGGGTCCCCCGTGTCCGCTTTCACCTTGCCGGACTCTCTTGTGACGGAGGCTGAACCGGGTACTCTTCCCATCCACGCCGATTTATCCCTATCTTATCCCCGGCGGCGGGGTTTGTCAATGATTTTCTTGGATTATGGCCCGGTTTGTGGTATGATACAGAAAAAAACGAAGGGAGAGCGCCATGAAGCTGGTAAGCTGGAACGTCAACGGCCTGCGGTCATGCCTGACCAAGGGCTTTCTGGAATATGTGAAAAATGAGGACCCGGACGTGATATGCCTGCAGGAGACCAAGCTGCAGCCGGAGCAGGCGGTATTTGAGCTGGAGGGCTATCACCGGTATTTTTACTCCGCCGAGAAGAAGGGCTATTCCGGCACGGCGGTGCTGACCAAGGAGGAGCCGCTTTCGGTGGTATTCGGCTTCGGCGATGACATCCACCGCCACGAGGGCCGGGTCATCACCGCGGAATACCCGGATTTCTATCTGGTGTGCTGCTATACTCCCAACAGCCAGGACGGGCTGAAGCGGCTGGATTACCGGATGCAGTGGGAGGATGACCTGCGGGCCTATCTGATGGAGCTGGACCGGACAAAGCCCGTGGTATACTGCGGCGACCTGAACGTGGCCCACCAGGAGATGGACCTGAAAAACCCCAAGACCAACCGAATGAACCCGGGCTTCACCGACCAGGAGCGGGAGAAGATGAACGCCCTGCTGGCCTCGGGCTTTGCCGACACCTTCCGCACCCTGCACCCGGAGGAGATCACCTACTCCTGGTGGAGCTACCGCTTCCACGCCCGGGAGAAGAACGTGGGGTGGCGCATCGACTATTTCATCGTGTCCCGGCGTCTGCTGCCCCGGGTGACAGGCGCCGCCATCCGCACGGAGGTGTACGGCAGCGACCACTGCCCGGTGGTTCTGGAAATTTCCTGAAAAAACACTTGACTGTCAAGTCCCTTTACCCCTTATACTGCGGATAAAAGGAGGGCAACGCCATGCATATCAAGGACGTAGAGCAGCGCACCGGGCTGTCCCGGGCCAACATCCGATACTATGAACAGGAGGGGCTGGTGCATCCGGCCCGGCGGAAAAACGGCTATCGGGACTACAGCCCTGATGACCTGGAGACCCTGCTGCGCATCCGCCTGCTGCGGCGGCTGGACGTGCCCATTGAGGAGATCCGATCCATGCAGGCCGGGAAGCTGTCCCTGTCCGAGGCCCTGTCCCAGCGGCTGGCGGCCCTGCGCCGCCGGGAGGAGCAAGCCCGGACGGATCAGTCCGTGTGCCGGGCCATGCAGGCCGACCACGCCTGCTATGACACCCTGGACGCGGAAAAATACTGGCGGCTTCTGTACACGCCGCCCCAGGCGGCCGTTGCCGCAGCCCGGACGGACCGTCAGGATCCCTGCCCCTGGCGGCGGTTTCTGGCCCGGGGGCTGGATATGCTTCTGTGCTCCTCCGCCGTGGCCCTGGCGCTGATGCTGGGGCGGATCGCGCCCCAGACCCCGGGGTTCTCCCTGCTGACCTATGTGGGAAGCCTGCTGCTGATGCTGGGGGTGGAGCCGGTGCTGCTGCACCTGTGGGGCGTCACGCCGGGCAAGCTGCTGCTGGGGCTGACGGTAGAACAGCCGGACGGCCGCCGCCCCACCTGGGGCCAGGCCTACGCCTACACGGCCATGGCTGTGGTATACGGGATCGCCCTGTACATTCCCGTTCTGCGGCTGTGGCGGCTGCGCAGGAGCTATCTGGACTGCCGGGACGGCCTGGAAATGCCCTGGGAGGGAGAGCTCCTGTGCCAGAGCCGGGACATTCCCTGGTGGCGGTGGGCGCTGCTTCCCGCAGCCTGGGGGCTGGTGATCCTGGCCATAATCGGCGGCAGCAACATTCTTCTGATGCCTGCTAACAGCGGGCGGCTGACGGTGGAGGAGTTTGCGGAAAACTTCAACCAGATGGCCCAGGTCACGGATTCTCCCCTGCGGCTACACTCCAATGGCGCATGGGTGCGGGATTCGTTCCGGGGATATGCAGCCACCCTGGAAAACGCCTTTCCAAGCCGCCTGAAATATGAGACAGACGCCAACGGATACCTGACCGCCGTGAGGTTCCGGTGCTCCTATACCGCCCAGGGCGGCGGGGACCCGTCCTCCGCCCCGGACTTCGTCTATGCCAGCACTGCCTTTATCCAGCCGCTTCTATTGGCCATGCTGGCCAGCCAGGACGCCTCTGCCCAGGATATGGCGGCGCTGGTCAACGACCGCTGGGACCAGGGCTTTGTGTTTGAGACGGAGGACGCCCGCACCTCCGTCACCGTCACCTGCTATGGCTATGTGGTGGACCGCAGCACCGGCATGCTGATTTCCCACGACGCCTCCTGCGGCTTCACCGCCGCCTTTGACATCGTGTGGAACTGAACAGGAAAAAAGGCAGCCGCCCGGGCCGGGCGGCTGCCTTTATAACGCTTGAGGGATTTCGATCAATACACCCGGGCAGGCTCCTCGCCGTTGAGGACACGCAGAGCGCCCTGGGCCAGGGCCAGCAGCTCATCCTCGCCGGGATACACGGTGATGGGGGCGATCCAGCCCACCATATCGGTGATGGCGTCCACGGTCTCCTGACCGTAGGCAATGCCGCCGGTGAGAATGATCTGGTCCACCTTGCCCTTCATGACGGCGGCCATTGCGCCCACTTCCTTGCCGATCTGATAGTGGAATGCCTCCACGGTGGCGGCAATCTCCTTGTCGCCCTCGGCGGCGGCCTTCAGCAGGTCGCGCATGTCGTTGGAGCCGGTGTAGGCCACCAGGCCGCCGTGGCCGGCCAGCATCTTGCGGACCTCGCCGGCGGTGTACTTGCCGCTGAAGCACAGGCTCACCAGCTGACCGGTGGGCAGGCTGCCGGACCGCTCGGGGGAGAAGGGGCCGTCGCCGTCCAGGGCATTCTGGGTATCCACCACGCTGCCGTGGACGTGGGCGCCGATGGAGCAGCCGCCGCCCATGTGGCAGACGATAAGGTTCAGGTCCTCATACTTTCTGCCGTGCTCCTTGGCATAGCGCTTGGCAACGGCCTTCTGGTTCAGGGCGTGGAAAATGCTGGTGCGATGGAACAGGGGATGGCCGGCATAGCGGGCCACGTCGGACAGCTCATCCACCACCACGGGGTCCACGATGAAGGAGGGGATGCCCAGCTGGTCGCCGATCTCCCGGGCGATGATGCCGCCCAGGTTGGAGGCGTGCTGTCCCTGAACGCCCACGGTGCAGTCGCGGACCAGACGGTCGCTGACGGCGTAGGTGCCGCCCCGGATAGGAGCCAGCAGGCCGCCGCGGCCGGAGACGGCGGACAGGGTCTTCACATCGAATCCCTGATCCTCCAGGGCCTTCATCACCAGCTTGCGCCGCCAGTCCTTCTGGGCGGGGATGGAGTCAAACTTTTCGAGTTCCTCGGCGCTGTGGCGCAGAGTCTTGTCAAAGAGCAGGTTCTCGTCCTCATAGACGCCGATTTTGGTGGACGTGGAGCCCGGGTTGACGACCAGAATTCTGTAAGACATGGGAATTTTCCTCCTGTTATTTTTTTGAATTGTTCCGTAAAAAGCAGCCTGATAACGACTTTACTATATTATACAACAGTCGGTCAAGCCGTGTAAACTACTTTTTCTACTATAAGGAAACAATTTCGAAAAAATGTTAAATTTTTGCCGTTCTTTTTTGGTCCGGCGGCATCACATAAAAAAAGAACGCCCGCAGGCGTTCTTTTTTTGTATTCGTTTACCGCTTGTCGCGGTCGTAGGACACCACCACGCGGCGGTTGGGCTCGGTGCCGATGGAGTAGGTGTTCACACCGGGGACATCCTGCAGGGCGGCGTGGATCACATGGCGCTCATAGGCGTTCATGGGCTCCAGGGTGACGCTGCGGCGATACTTGGTGACCTTTCCGGCCACCTTGCGGGCCAGGGACTCCAGGCTCTGCTCGCGCTTGGCCCGGTAGTTCTCGGCGTCCACATGGACGCGGATGCGCTTTTCCCGGCCGGAATTGACGGCATAGTTGGTCAGCTGCTGGATGGCGTCCAGGGTCTCGCCCCGGCGGCCGATGAGCTGGCCCAGCTTCTGGCCCTCCAGCACCACGCTGTAGCGGCCCTTCTCCGTCTCGGTGACCTTCACCTGGGCAGGGCTGTCCATATGCTCCAGCAGGCCCGTCAGGAACTCGGTGATGCGGCGGGCGTTGTCGTCCTGGCAGAGCTCCTGAGCCGGGGCGGCAGGGGTCTCCGCAGCCTTGGGGGCTTCGGGAGCCTTGGGAGCGGCCTTGGGTGCCTCGGCCTTCTGGGGCTTGGGCTGCTGGGGTTTGGGTTCGGGCTTCTTTTCGGGTTTCTTCTCCGGCTGGACCGGGGCGGCGGGAGCCTCGGGCTCCTGCTGACCATAGGTCACGCGGACCCGGGCAGGGCTGCTGCCGATGCCCAGAAAGCCGCTCTTGGCCCGCTCCAAAATCTCAACAGAGACATCGTCGCGGTCCATCTGCAGCTGCTGGAGCGCTTTGCGGATGGCTTCCTCCTCGGTCTTGCCCGTTACGTCAATATAACTCATAGACAAAACTCCTTAGTCATCATTAGTCATCGTAATGGCTCTTGTCATAGGCGCGGCCCCTGGCATAGGGACGCTGGCCCACGCGGCCGTTTTCGTTGCTTCCGGCAGACTTTTTCTTGTCGCCGGAGGGCTTTTTCTTCCCCTGCTGATTCTGGGGCTTCTTGCCGCCGTTGGCCAGCTGCTGCTGGGCCATCAGCTCCTTCTGGCGCTGATACTTGGCATAGCGCTTTTCCCGGGCGGCCTTCTCCTTCTCCGTCTCCTCGCGGTCCAGAATCTTGTTGAAATACTCGTTCAGGGTGACCTCCTGGATCAGGGAGAACGCGGAGTTGGCAATCCAGTAGATGCACAGAGCGGAGGGCAGGATATAGCCCATCCACAGGGTCATCAGGGGCATCATGTACATCATGGTCTTGGTGGACCCATTGGGGGCAGAGCCATTGGTGCGCATGGTGATGAAGCTCATGGCGAACTGGATGCCGGCGGAGATGATGGGCAGCAGAATGGCGCCCCACACGGGCCAGCCGCCGCCGGGGAACTGGCTGAACAGGTCGCTGGGCCGGTTGGCCAGGTCAATGTGCAGGAAGCTATAGTTCAGGTCGATGAGGCCGTCGAACTTTCCGGCAAACTCCGCCCAATGCTCATGGATGAACTTGGCCAGATAGATCTGTTCATAGGCCTGGCTGCCGTCGGCCACGGTGAAGCCCAGGCTTCCGGCCAGAGTGGTGATCTCGGCGATCACCGTCTCGGACAGGCCCATGAAGTACCGCATGGGCACGCGGATGATGTAGTACAGGGCGATCAGGATGGGGAAGGGAATGAAGGACCACAGGCAGCCGGACATGGGGTTGATGCCTTCCTTGGCATACAGCTCCGCCATGGCCTCCTGCTGCTTCTGCTGGTTGTTGGCATAGCGGGTCTTGATGTCGTTGAGCTTGCCCTGCATGCGGTTCATGCGCAGCATGCTCTTCTTGCTCTTGAGCTGGAAGGGCAGCAGCACCAACTTCACCACCAGGGTAAACAGGATCAGGGCCACGCCATAGGACCCGGTCCAGCTGTAGAACAGCCGGGTCAGGAAGGCAAAGGGAACGCAGATATAATATCCGAGCGTTGCAAACATGGGGTAGTTACCTCCGTTTTTTGTTGGGTGGGAAAAACGAGGTTTTCAGGGAACAGGATCATACCCGCCTTTGTGAAAGGGATTGCATCGCAGAAAGCGCCGCAGCGCCATAAAGCCGCCCCGCAGCGGCCCGTATTTCTCCACGGCCTGCAGGGCGTATTCCGAGCAGGTGGGGATATACCGGCAGCGGGGCGGAAACAGCGGCGACACGGACGCCTGATAAAACCGGATGACCCGCAGGATGGCCCGCTTCATGACGGGTCCTCCCGCAGCAGATTCAATTGCCTCAGAAGGCGCAGATAGGTGCTTTCCAGCTTTTGATAGCCGGTTTCCACGGCCCGGACCCGGGCCACCACGATGATGTCGTATCCCGGGACCATTTTCGGCTTATTCAGCCGGTAAATCTCCCGGATGCGCCTTCTCACCCGGTTGCGGACCACGGCGCCGCCCAGCTTCGTGCTGACGGAGACCCCCAGGCGGCTCAGCCCCCGGCGGTTCCGCTGGCAATAGATCACCAGCTGCGGCGACACCGCCGACTTCCCCTTGCGGTAGATCCGGCGGAATTCGTAGTTCTCTTTTACCGTGACGGCAGGATTCATGAAAACAAGCACCTTCTCCGCCGGTGCGGCGGCTGAAATGAGCATAGGCCAAAAGGGACGGCAGTTTTCCCTTCCACCGTCCCTGGTCTATCCTTTATGCGCGATGCACTTTCCGCGACCTCAATGGGTCAGGCGAGCGCGGCCCTTGGCGCGGCGGCGGGCCAGAACCTTACGGCCGTTGCTGGTGGCCATTCTCTTGCGGAAGCCGTGCTCCTTGGAGCGCTGGCGCTTCTTGGGCTGATAGGTACGGAACATTGCATGACACCTCCATTTTGTAAAAATCCGGCGGCAGATCGAAGCTGCCGCACATACTCGACGGCGGGCGGAGGACTTGTCCCCCGCGGCCGCAGTTGACAAAGCGGATGCCGCAAAACGGCATGGTAAACATTATACAGAATCCCGGCCCCGCTGTCAACAGAAATCTGCATTTTCCACGAAAAGGGCATTTTGGACGCTTCGGGTACTCCATTCGGCCCATTTTTCGGAAAATACGCCGGAAATGGGGCGTATTTTCTTCCGGAATCTGTTTAGGGAGAAGAAAAAAATTTTATACTTAGTATTAGTATATGTGTGGACTTTCCGGCGCTGATTTGATATAATGTGAGGTGTTATTTTGCCTGAAACAGAGAGAGAAAAACGCATGATCCGCGGGAAAGGGGCGCTTTCATTGAATTCAATCGCAGACGTATGGAAAAACGTGCTGGACCGGCTGCGGTCCCAGCTGTCGGAAACCACCATCAACACCTGGTTCGACGAGGTGGAGGTGGTGACCATGGAGGACTCCGCCTTTGTGCTCCATTGCAGCAACTCCTTCAAAAAATCCACCATCGAGGCCCGGTTCATGAGCCATATCAAGGCCGCGCTGAAGGACATCTTCTCCTCCGACCTGGAGGTAAAAATTCTGGACGATCAGCAGCTTTCCGCCTATCACGGGGTGGCTCCGGACCGGCCCGGCTCCCTGCTGGAGTCCGACGCCTTCACCTTCGGCACCTATGTGGTGGGTCCCCAGAACAAGATGGCCTATGCCGCCGCCCGGGCCGTGGCCGAGAAGCCTGCGGAGCACTATAACCCCCTGTTCATCTATGGCGACTCCGGCCTGGGCAAGACCCACCTGCTGTACGCCATCGCCCACCAGGTCCGCCAGCGGCAGCCGGAGGCCCGCATCGTGTACATCAAGGGCGACGATTTCACCAACGAGCTGATCGCCTCCATCCGGGAGGGAAAGAACGCCGAATTCCGGGAGAAATACCGCCAGTCCACCCTGCTGCTGGTGGACGATATCCAGTTCATCGCCGGCAAGAAGCAGACCCAGGAGGAATTCTTCCACACCTTCAACACCCTGTACGAATCCGGGCGGCAGATCGTGCTGACCTCGGACCGTCCTCCCCGGGAGATGACCCAGCTGGAGGACCGGCTTCAGACCCGGTTCGAGTGGGGCCTGATGGTGGATGTGGCGCCGCCGGACTTTGAGACAAGGCTCGCCATCATCAAAAACAAGGCCGCCCTGCTGGGGGTACAGCTGCCGGACGATATCAGCAGCTTCATCGCCGAAAACCTCACCGCCAACGTCCGCCAGATCGAGGGGGCCCTGAACAAGCTCCTGGCCTATCGGGACCTGCTGGGCAACCAGGTGGACGGCGAGGCCGTCAGCCGTGCCGTAAAGGACATGCTGAAGAAATACAACGAGTTCGTGCCGTCGCCGGCCCTGATCATCGAGTATATCTGCCGCTATTACGACGTGGACGAGGAGCAGGTCCGGGGCCAGGGCCGGAAGCGGGACCTGATGGAGGCCCGGCAGACCGCCATGTATCTGATCCGCCGGATGACCAACCTCTCCCTCAACGACATCGGCAAGGAGTTCGGCGACCGGGACCACACCACGGTGCTGCACTCGCTGGATCAGGTGGAGAAAAAGATGCGCTCCGACCCGGCCTACGCCGAAAAGGTCAAGGAGATCACCACCAACATCAACAACAAGAAGTAACCCTCTTTCCACATTCTCTGTGGATTCCACGGGGAAAACCTGTGGAGTACCGGACCCCGGATTTTCCGGTGGAAAACTCCCACCCTCTCTCCCCACCCGGGTGTGGAGAAAGAATCCGCTGATTTCAGGCCCTCCGGCACTTTTCCACATGAATTTTCCCTACGGCGACTGTTACTAAAATAAAGATATCTTTTTGTTCTCTTTTGGAGAACGGAGTCTCTTTTCATTCTGAAAGAAAGGAACGCGTCCTTATGCTTCGATTTTCCTGTGAAAAGGCGCTGCTGCAAAGCGCCGTCAACACCACCTCCCGGGCGGTAGCCGCCAAAAGCTCCATTCCGGCCCTGGAGGGGATCCTGCTGGAGGGGGGCGATACCCTGACCCTGTCCGGCTACAACATGCAGACCGGCATCCGCACCATCGTGGACGCCCAGGTCCAGTCCCCGGGCCGCATCGTCCTCAGCGCCCGGCTGTTCGGCGAGATGATCCGGAAAATGCCGGACGATGTGATCGTGTTTGCGGCGGATGAAAATCTGTCCGTCCATCTGACCTGCGGCGACGCCAGCTTTGAGATTCTGGGCCTGTCCGCCGACGACTATCCGGAGCTGCCTGAGGTGGATGACCAGTTTTCCGTGGACATCCGACAGGGTACCCTGAAGGCCATGATCAACCAGACCAGCTTCGCCGTGTCCACCAACGAGAGCCGCCCCGTCCATACCGGCTCCCTGTTTGAGGTAGGCGACCAGGACCTGACGGTGGTGTCCGTGGACGGCTTCCGTCTGGCCCTGCGCCGGGAGCCTCTGGACCGGGCCGAGGGCGGCGCCTTCAAATTTGTGGCCCCCGGCTCCGCTCTGAACGAGGTGGAGAAAATTTGCGAGGATTCCGACGAAAAAGTCACCATTATCCAGGGCAAGCGCCACCTGCTGTTTGAGGCCGGGGCCACCCAGCTGATCTGCCGCCGCCTGGAGGGGGACTTCCTGGACTATAAAAACGCCATCCCCCGGAATAATCCCATCCGCCTGACGGTGGACACCAAGACCATGCTGGGGAGCCTGGACCGGGTCAGCGTGGTCATCAGCGAAAAGCTCAAGAGCCCGGTGCGCTGCGTGTTTGAAAATGGCCGGGTGCTGCTGTCCGCCAAAACCGGCGCCGGCGAGGCCAAGGACATCTGCCCCCTGGACGGCGACGGAAACGGCCTGGAGATCGGCTTCAACAACCGCTATCTCATGGACGCCCTGCGCTATGCCCCGGCGGACTCCGTGACCCTGGAGCTGAACACCAGCATCTCTCCGGCGGTGATCGTGCCCGCAGACGGAGAGGAGAGCTTCCTTTATATGGTGCTGCCGGTGCGGCTGAAAGCGTGATAAATATGGAAATGATTACCATTACCACGGAGTATATCAAGCTCCAGGACCTTCTGAAGCTGGCGGCCGTCACCGCCACCGGCGGCGAGGCCAAGCTGCTGATCCAGGACGGAGAGGTTCTGGTCAACGGCGAGGTGTGCACCATGCGGGGAAAGAAGCTCCGCCCCGGCGACGTGGTGGAGGCCCTGGGGCGGCGCTGCGGCGTGCAGTATGCAGATTGACCGCCTGCTGCTGGAGGGCTTCCGGAATTACGACAGCCAGCAGCTGACCTTTGATGAAAGCTGCAACGTGATCTATGGAGACAATGCCCAGGGAAAGACCAACCTGCTGGAGGCCATTGTGTATCTGTCCTGCGGCCGCAGTCCCCGGACCCATGCGGATCGGGAGCTTATTGGCTTCGGAACGGACAGGGCCAGGCTGGTGGGACAGATCCGGTCCCGGGAACGGGAATTTGAAACGGAGATTCAGCTGACCCGGGGACGGCGGCGGAAGATGACCGTTAACGGCGTGGCCGCCAAAAACGGCGGCGACCTGTCCCAGGTGCTGCACACGGTGTTTTTCTCGCCGGAGGACCTGTTTCTCATACGGGAAGGTGCGGCGGCCCGGCGGCGGTTCATGGATATGTCCCTGTGCCAGCTGCGGCCCCGGTATGCCGAGGCCCTGGCGGAATACGGGCGGCTGTATGAACACAAGACCCGCATCCTCCGGGACAGTGACGAGTATCCTCGGCTGCTGGACACCCTGCCCGACTTTGACCGGCGGCTGTGCCAGGTGGGGGCGGTGCTCATCAGCTATCGGGCCCGGTATGTCCAGGCGCTGGCGGTCCATGCCCGGCGGGCCCACTGGGAGTGCTCCGGGGAACGGGAGGAGCTGGCTCTGTCGTATCAGACCGTGAAAACCGTGGAGGACCCTTTGGGTCCGGCGGCGGACATTGCGGCGGCGCTGGCAGAGCACCAGGCACAGCATCATCAGGCGGAGCTGGCCTCCCGGCTGTGTCTGTCGGGACCCCATAAGGACGATATCGCCGTGACGGTAAACGGGCTGGAGGCCCGGCATTTCTGCTCCCAGGGCCAGGTGCGCACCGCAGCCCTGAGCCTGAAGCTGGCGGACCGGGAGATTCACAAAACCGCCATCGGAGAGTATCCGGTGATGCTGCTGGACGACGTGCTGTCGGAGCTGGACCCCCGGCGGCAGGAGTATGTGCTCAACCGCATTGCAGGCGGACAGGTGTTCATCACCTGCTGCGAAAATGACCGGCTGGATGCGCTGCTGTCCGGCCGGGTGTATCACGTTCGGGAAGGAAAGGTGCTGTGATGGGCTTTCTGCATATCGGCCAGAACGTCATGGTCAACGACCGGCGCATCATCGGCATATTCGATCTGGATATCACGTCCCAGTCCGCTCAGACCCGGCGGTTTCTGGACCAGGCGGAGCAGGAGGGCGTGGTGCTGCCGGTGTGCGACGACATTCCCAAGTCGTTTCTGGTGTGCGACCATCCGTATCACCGGCAGATCGTATATATTTCCCAGCTGAATACCCAGACGCTGGTGAAAAGAGCGGAAAAGAAGTAAAGAATTCCCTGTCATTGCCGGGAGATCGGCAGACACCTGGTTCCCGGGAATGACAGGAAAGACCCAAGGAAAGGAAAGATGACCCAATGAGCGAACTGGAAAAAGTCACCGCCGTGGACACCACCTATGACGCCTCGGAAATTCAGGTTCTGGAGGGGCTGGAGGCGGTGCGCAAGCGGCCCGGCATGTATATTGGCTCCACATCGGCCTCGGGCCTGCACCATCTGGTGTATGAGATCGTGGACAACGCCATTGACGAGGCACTGGCCGGATACTGCACCGAGATCACCGTCACCATCAACCCTGGCGACACCATCACCGTTACCGATAACGGCCGCGGCATCCCCGTGGACATCCAGAAGCAGACCGGCCGGCCGGCGCTGGAGGTGGTATACACCGTGCTCCACGCCGGCGGTAAGTTCGGCGGCGGAGGCTATAAGGTATCCGGCGGCCTCCACGGCGTGGGCGCGTCCGTGGTCAATGCCCTGTCCGAATGGCTGGAGGTGCAGGTTCAGAAGGACGGCAGAATTTACGAGATGAAGTTCTCCCGGGGCGGCATCACCCAGGAGATGAAGATTTTGGGCGACACCGATCAGACCGGCACCGCCGTTACCTTCAAGCCGGATCCGGAGATGTTCGACACCCTGGTGTATGACTATGAAACGCTGCACACCCGGATGCGGGAGCAGGCGTTCCTGAATGCGGGGCTGCGTATCACCATTACCGACAGGAGCAAAGTGACTCCATGTGCTACGAGGGAGGCATCCGGGAATTTGTTACCTGGCTCAACCGCAACAAGACGGCGCTGCATGAGGAGGTCATCTATCTGGCGGGGGCCAAGGGCGACAGCACCGCCGAGGTGGCCCTGCAGTATAACGACAGCTATAACGAGACCCTGGTGTCCTTCGCCAACGACATCCACACCCCCGAGGGCGGCATGCACGAGACGGGCTTCAAAACGGCCCTGACCCGGGTGCTGAACGCCTATGGCATGAAATACGGCATGATCAAGGAGGGCGACAAGGTCTCCGGCGAGGACGTCCGGGAGGGCATCACCGCCGTGATCTCCGTGAAGCTGACGGAGGCCCAGTTCGAGGGACAGACCAAGGCCAAGCTGGGCAACGCCTCCATCCGCACCCTGGTGGACAGCGTGGTATCCGACCAGCTGGCCGTGTATCTGGAGGAGCACCCGGTGGTGGCCCGGACCATTCTGGACAAGGCCCTGACCGCCAACCGGGCCAGGGAGGCTGCCCGAAAGGCCCGGGAATCCATCCGCCGCAAGACCGCCCTGGGCGGGGCGGCCATGCCCGACAAGCTGCGGGACTGCAACGAAAATAACCCCGAGCTGACGGAGATCTATATCGTGGAGGGCGACTCCGCAGGCGGCTCTGCTACTCAGGGACGGGACTCCCGCTTCCAGGCCATCCTGCCTCTGTGGGGCAAGATGCTGAACGTGGAAAAGGCCCGGGCGGATAAGGTCTACGGCAACGACAAGCTCCAGCCGGTGATCACGGCCCTGGGCGCCGGGATCGGCGACGAGCTGGACCTGAACCGGCTGCGGTATCACAAGATCATCATCATGGCCGATGCCGATGTGGACGGCGCCCATATCCGGACGCTGCTGCTGACCTTCTTCTTCCGGTTCATGCGGCCCCTGATCGAGGAGGGGTATGTATACTCCGCCGTTCCCCCTCTGTATAAGCTGACCCGGGGCAAGCAGCAGCGGGTGGCCTATACCGACGAGGAGCGGGACGCCATTTCCGCCGAAATGCGCAGCGGCAACCCCAACGTGAAAATTGACATCAGCCGCTTCAAGGGCCTGGGCGAGATGAACCCCCACGAGCTGTGGGAGACCACCATGGACCCGGAAAAGCGCACCCTGCGCCGCATTACCCTGGACGACGCCGTGGCCGCCGACGCCACGTTTACGGTGCTGATGGGCGAAAAGGTGGAGCCCCGAAAGGAGTTCATCGAGAAAAACGCCAAATATGCGGTGAATCTGGATTATTGATTCAAAAATGCTTGCATTTTTGAATTTCACCATCCCCACAAGGAGAATAAAATATGAGCAAAAAACCACAGTACGACCCTGAGGAGCTGCGGTACCCGGACCAGCACATTGTGGAGCGGTCCCTGGTGCCGGAGATGGAAAAATCCTATATCGAATACGCCATGTCCGTGATCGTGGGCCGGGCCCTGCCCGACGTGCGGGACGGCCTGAAGCCCGTGCACCGGCGGATCCTCTACGCCATGTATGAGGACAACCTGACCTCGGACCGCCCCTTCAAGAAGTCCGCCACCTGCGTGGGCGACGTGCTGGGCCGGTATCACCCCCACGGCGACGCGTCCGTGTATGACGCCCTGGTCCGCCTGGCCCAGGACTTCTCCATGCGCTATATGCTGGTGGACGGGCACGGCAACTTCGGTTCCGTGGATGGCGACCCCCCTGCGGCCTACCGTTACACCGAGGCAAGGCTGGCCAAGATCGCAGGCGAAATGCTGCGGGACATCGAAAAGGACACCGTGGACTGGGACCCCAACTTCGACGAAAGCCGCAAGGAGCCCCGGGTGCTGCCCTGCCGGTTCCCCAATCTTCTGGTCAACGGCTCCTCCGGCATCGCCGTGGGTATGGCTACCAATATCCCGCCTCATAATCTGCGGGAGGTCATCGGTGCGTGCATCTGTGTGCTGGACAATCCCGACGCCACCTTGGGTGATCTGATGGAGCACGTCCAGGGTCCCGACTTCCCCACCAAGGGCATCATCATGGGCCGGGCCGGGATCCGGGCCGCCTATGCCACCGGCCGGGGCCGGGTGGTGGTTCGGGCACGCCACGAATTCGAGGAATTCGGCAACAACCGCACCCGCATCATCATCACGGAGCTTCCGTATCAGGTGAACAAGCGGATGCTTATCAAGAATATGGCCGACCAGGTGGAGGACAAGCGTCTGGAGGGCATTAGCAACATTCAGGATGAGACGGACCGTAACGGTATGCGCATCGTCATCGAGCTGAAGCGGGACGCCAACCCCCAGGTGGTGCTCAATCGTCTGTTTGCCCAGACCCAGCTGCAAAGCTCCTTTGCCATCAATATGCTGGCCCTGGTCCAGAACCAGTCCCAGCCGAAAATTCTCTCCCTGCGGCACATCATCGACGAGTACCTGGCCTTCCAGGAGGAGATCATCGTCCGCCGCACCAGATACGACCTGAAGAAGGCCCAGGAGCGGGCCCATCTTCTGGAGGGTCTGCTGATTGCCCAGGACAACATTGACGAGGTCATCCATATCATCCGCACCAGCTATGACAATGCCAAGGAGAACCTGATGCAGCGCTTCGGGCTGGACGACGTCCAGGCCCAGGCCATTTTGGATATGCGTCTGAAGGCTTTGCAGGGGCTGGACCGGGAAAAGCTCCAGAACGAGTATCAGGAGCTGGAGGAGAAGATCGCCTATTACCTGCGGGTGCTGGGAGACGAGAACCTGGTGAAGGCCATCCTGAAGGAGGAGCTGCAGGCCATCTCCGACAAGTACGGCGACGACCGCAAGACAGAGATTCAGGACGTGGAGGACGAGATCGACATCGAGGACCTGATCGAG
>OLQO01000986.1_pt1 | contig 20773 bp, 18 predicted proteins | sample 1672281 | NCBI WGS metagenome assembly OLQO01 (sample SAMEA3136667, study PRJEB25190) | human gut metagenome | biome: human gut; feature: human-associated habitat; material: faeces | place: Austria | collected 2013
CAATCCTCTAATTAGAAACTATTTATAAACTGTCCAACTTTTGGGGTTCAGTTCATTTTTAGCTAGTTATATCATTTTTTATTACTTACTTTTCTTTTTTAATTTATAAACTTTTACACTATTTTCTTTTCTTTTAGAAGGACTGCAATAATTAGTAACAGTATCTAGTAGTGGAATATCAGTAGCAATCATAGCTGTAACTGCTGGATATTTTTTTTCAAGATTAACTAAAGAATTGAAACATTCTTTCTTTTCTTCTTCTAATCTAATATTAGTTTTAGAATCGGCAGCATAAAAGTATTTTCTTTCATCATCACCTTTATAGTTAAAAGAAATTTCTTTATCAGAAAACCAACAAATTATATTTCTATCTTCTTCTTTTGTTTTTATACAATACTTAACATTATCATCTTCATCTATTCTTCTACGCATTGAAAAGTTTATTTCATCTTCGTCAATGTTTCCTAATTGAATATGATCAATTTCATAACTATTATTCCTTTTACTAAGACTAATGGCAGTATCATGTCCTTTGATACGAACTCTACCTTGCTCATCACTAAGAATTTTTATATTTTCCTTTTTCTTCTCTCTCTTGCTGCGCATTGTAATCCAGCCGTTTTCAACTGTTAAAGTTTTTCCTAGCATAGAAAACACTTGCTCATTATCTTTCCTTTTTAAGAAACTATCTAGTCTAATCATTATATTTGTTCCCATGTAAAAACCTCCTTGAAGTGATTTAATTATACCACTGTGAAAAAACTTGTCAAACAAAATAATCTTTTGTCGAACTTGTTGTCTAATATTTAGAAAAAATGTAGAATAAAATTGAGGTGAGAAGAGTGAAAAATCAAGATGTAATAAATTGTTTAAATTCCATGATAGAAAATGTGTCTTTTGCAAAAAGATTTGATATAATAATAGGGCTTAAACAATTGACAAATAAGTAACTTTATTGCTAGAATATAGTATGTAAAGGGATTGGTGATTAGATATGTATCAAAATAAAATAGCGCTTACTCCACAAGAAATTTTAGAGAAAGATTTTAAAATTGATACTCGTGGATATAGACTAAAAGAAGTAGATGAGTTTTTGGATGTAATAATTTCTGATTATGATCAATTCTATAAGATTATTGAAAGCTTAGAGAAAGAAAAAACAGAACTACTAAAAGAAATTATGTCTTTAAAACAAGAATTAAGAAATGCTTCTGTTGATGTAGAACTAGCTAAGAATTCTAAAAGCGATACAATGGAAATCACTAATTTAGATATTTTAAGAAGACTTAGTAATCTAGAAAAAGCGGTATTTGGAAAAGACAACAATTAGTACTTGGGCAAGTGCTAGGGCAACCTAGAGGAAAGTCCATGCTCGCACTATCTGTGATGATAGTAGTGTTCGTGCTTAGGGAAAAAATAACCTAAGGTAGATTTATTCTAACGGCAAAGCTTTGTCTAAAGGATTATCCCATGATAAAGTGATAACGTGCCACAGAAACGATACTTTTGGAAACGAAAGGGTGAAACGAGGTAAACCCCACGAGCGAGAAACCCAAATTTTGGTAGGGGAGTCTCCATGAAAGAAAGATAATGGATTGGAGGACTAGTAATAGTAGATAGATACTTGCCACCTAGTAATAGGTACAAAACATGGCTTACAAAGTATTATTATTGTTGGAACTGAGGTTGATTATGAGAGAATTAGGTGAATACTTAAAAGAGACGAGAATTAAGCATGGTGTTAGTTTAGAAGAAGCGGCTAGTGATTTAGATGTTTCTAAAGTATTACTTGAAAACTTAGAAAGTGCTAATACAAAAGCTTTTAAAGATGTATATGATATAAAGAAAATCATTAAAGAATATGCTAAATATTTGGGACTTGATGAAGTTAAAGTTCAAGATGAGTTTAATGATTTTTTATTTGAACATACTTCCAAAATTTCCTTAGATGATATCTTAGAAGCAAAGAAGAAAAAAGAAGAAGAGGAAAATGCTAAGAAAGAGAAAAAAATATCATCTCCTTACACAAAAGTATATAAGCAAAAAATTAAAATTTTGCCTATTGTAATTTGGACTTTTGTTTTTATTTTACTTATTTTATTAGCTATTCTAATTATAAAAAATAAAACTAAAGCTCCTATTATGAATAGTGAATTGGAGGGAAGTAGAAGTTATGAATACACCAACAAAGTTAACTGTAACTAGAATAATTATGACTTTTTTTATGATTTTTATGTTACTTTTTCCATTCTATGATGTTGGAATTAAATTACCTAGTTTTTTAATTGGGGGAGTTTATGTTAAGATAGAATATTTAATTGCTGGAGTAATTTTTATAATTGCCAGTCTTACTGATTTCTTAGATGGTTATTTAGCTAGAAAGAATAATGAAGTTACTGACCTTGGAAAGATGTTAGATGCTATTGCTGATAAGGTTTTAGTAAATAGTGCTTTAATTATTCTTGCAAGTAAGGGGTTTGTTTTAACAATTATTCCAGTCATTATTATCTTTAGAGATACAGTTGTTGATGCTATGAAGATGGAAGCAGCAAGAAAAGGAAAAGTAGTAGCAGCTATTTCTAGTGGAAAAATTAAAACTGCTAGTATGATGGTAGGCGTTACTTTGACTTTCTTTTATAATTTACCATTTGAAATGATTAATATAAGAGTTAGCGATTTCTTCTTATATTTTGCTACTGTTATGTCGATTATTTCGATGTGTGAATACTTTAAATTAAATAAAAATTTAATTTTACCTGATAAAGAAGCTTAATTTTTAGGCTTCTTTTTTGCTGAATTTACAAAATTCCAGTATTAATATAGCTGAATTTGTTAAATTGCCGAAAAAAGTAGGCGGAAAATGGCAAATTATGACAAACTGATGTTCGAAAAAATGTCTTGACTTTTCAAAATTCTGTTTATAAAATGGGTATATAGACATTTGCACAGGGAGGATTTATGAGTAAAGCGATAAAAAAAGATAATAAAGATTTAGATCAAATATTAGCGGATATTGAACGGCAATTTGGTAAGGGAGCAGTAATGTGTTTGGGAGAAGACACCCATATGAAGATAGATGTTGTTTCTAGTGGTTGCTTATCCTTAGATATTGCTCTAGGAGTTGGTGGTTATCCGAAAGGAAGAATAATTGAAATATATGGACCAGAGTCTAGTGGAAAAACTACCTTTGCTCTCCAAGCGATTGCGGAAGTACAGAAACAAGGTGGAAGAGCAGCTTTTATTGATGCAGAGCATGCTCTTGACCCTGATTATGCTAGAAGACTTGGTGTTAAAACTAATGAACTTTTATTATCACAGCCAGATACTGGAGAACAAGCCTTAGAAATTTGTGAAGCGTTAGTTAGAAGTGAAGCAATTAGTATTATTGTAATTGATTCAGTAGCAGCTCTTGTTCCTCAAGCTGAAATTGATGGAGAGATGGGAGATGCTCATGTTGGCCTACAAGCAAGATTGATGAGTCAAGCTTTGAGAAAATTATCTGGCACTATTAATAAGACCAATACCATTGCTATTTTTATTAATCAGTTAAGAGAAAAAGTGGGAGTCATGTTTGGTAATCCTGAAACGACACCTGGTGGAAGAGCTTTAAAGTTTTATTCTAGTATAAGACTTGATATTCGTCGTAATGAACAAATAAAGATAGGTGATAAAATTGTTGGAAATAAAACAACTATTAAAGTCGTTAAAAATAAAGTGGCCCCACCATTTAAAAGTGCTACTGTTGAAATTATGTATGGTGAAGGTGTTTCTAAAGAAGGTGAATTAATTGATTTAGGAGTAGATGCTGGTATTGTTGATAAAGCAGGTGCATGGTTTTCTTATCAAGGTGAAAAACTAGGACAAGGTAAAGAAAATGTCAAACTATTACTTAGGGATAATCCAGAACTTAGAGATGAAATTGAGAAAAGGGTAAGAGATTTTTATGGAATAACTCTTAATAATAATGATGGAAACAAAGAAAAATAAATAAATTTAAACTCCATTTTCTTATTAATATATATGGGAAAACAGAGCTTTTTGTTCTCTTTATAACCTTTTCTTTTCCTTGACATTTATCTTTATTGCAACGTACAATAGAATTAGATTATAAGAATTAATCTTAGTGGAGGCAGAAATGGATGATATAATAATCTCCACTTTACTATTGTTATTTGGACTAATAGTTGGTTTTGGGTTAACCTTATTAATTAATACATTACGAGAAAATAATGCAAGTAAAAAAATAAGTTTAATGATGGATGAAGCTTCGAAAAAAGCTGATCAATTAAAACGTGATTCGTTAATGGAAGCTAAGGAAAAAAACTTTCAATTAAAACAAGAACTTGATAAAGAAATAAAAGAAAAAAAACAAGAATTAAAAGAAAGTGAATTGCGCCTTGAAAAACGTGAAAGTAGTTTAGATAAACGTGATGAGATTTGTCAAAAAAGAGAAACTACTATTGATGAGCGTGAGGAGAAGTTAACCCAAAGACAAAAAGAAATTCAACAAGAACAATTTGAAGTGGAAAATTTAAAAAAAGAACAATTAGAATTGTTAGAGAAAATATCTGGCTTTAGTAAAGAGCAAGCTAAAGAAGTAGTTATGCAAAATGTAAAATCTACTATGGCTAAAGAAGTAACTCTTTATATAAATGAACAAGAAATGGAAGCAAAATTAACAGCAGAGAAGAAAGCAAAGGAGTTAATAGTTACTGCTATGCAAAGATATGCCGCTGATATAGCAAGTGACCAAACAGTAACAGTTGTAACTTTACCTAATGAAGATATGAAGGGAAGATTAATTGGTCGTGAAGGAAGAAATATTAGAACAATCGAAGCTGTAACTGGTGTAGATTTAATAATAGATGATACACCAGAAGCAGTAGTGTTATCTAGTTTTGATCCTTTGAGAAGAGAAATAGCTAGAGTTATGCTTGAAACTTTAATAAAGGATGGAAGAGTTCATCCGACTAGGATTGAAGAAGTTTATGATAAAGTAGCTAAGGATATGAAAGAACAGATAATGGATTATGGTAATAGTACTTTATTTGAACTTGGTATTACTAAGATGAATCCAGAATTGATTGAACTAGTTGGAAAACTTCATTTTCGTACTAGTTATGGGCAAAATGCTTTGAGTCATTCTATTGAAGTAGCAGAACTTGCAGGTTTGATGGCTTCTGAAATTGGTGAAGATGTTAATCTTGCTAAAAGAGCTGGTCTTTTACATGATATAGGAAAAGCAGTTGACCATGAAATAGAAGGTAGTCACGTAACTATTGGTGTTGACCTTGCTAAAAAATATGGTGAAGGAAAAGAAGTTATAAATGCGATTGCTTCACATCATGGTGATGAAGAAGCAACTAGTGTTATTTCTAATCTAGTAGCTATTGCTGATGCTTTATCAGCATCTCGACCAGGAGCTAGAAATGATTCTTTAGAAAACTATATTAGGAGATTAACAGAACTAGAAGCAGTTGCTAATAATATAGAAGGAGTTTCAAAAGCATTTGCAATGCAAGCTGGTCGCGAATTAAGAGTTATTGTTGAACCAGATCAAGTTGATGATTTGGAAGCACATCGTATTGCAAGAGAAATTAAAGAAAAAATCGAAGCAACACTCAAGTATCCAGGTACTATCAAAATAGCAGTTGTTCGTGAAACAAGAGCTTTAGAAGAAGCAAAATAAAAGTCAAGGAATTAAATCTTTTCCTTGACTTCTTTTTTTACATCTAAAATTATTGGTAATAGAAGGGGCCTTCTTCCAGTAAGTTCAAATATATAACTAGATAAATCTTGACTGATTGTAACTTTTAAATCACTAAATGTTACATGTTGGTCATTTAACTTTTTAGTAATAATATTACCAGCCATATATTCAATCTTTCTTAATAATTCTTCATTTTCATTAACGAGAACGAATCCTCTAGTGGTAATATTAGGTTTGATAAGTAATCTTTTAGCACTAAAATCTATATTAGCAATTACTACTAAAATTCCATCATTAGCCATAATTTTTCGATCGTGTATAACAGCACTTCCTACTTCGCCAACACGTGAACCATCAACATAAATAGGAGAATTAGGATAACTTTCCCCTCTAGTTATTTTGTGATTTTTTAATATTAAACTATCGCCATTTTTTAAAATGAAAGTATTCTCTTTAGGAATACCACAGTCCATTCCAAGTTCAGCATGTTTCTTAAGCATTCGATAATCACCATGGAATGGCATTAAGTACTTAGGATTTAATAATCTAATCATAAGTTTTAATTCTTCTTGATTAGCATGTCCTGAAGTATGTAGGTTATTAATAGTCATATTAGTAAAGACTTTAACACCTTTTAGATATAATTTGTTAATAGTTTTAGAAATACTTATTGCATTTCCAGGGATTGCACTACTTGAAAATATTACAATGTCATCTGGTCTTAACTTAATTTGTTTATGTGTTCCATCTGCAATTCTTGATAGGGCAGCAAGTGGTTCACCTTGGGAACCTGTACAAAGAATGGTTACTTCTCCTGGTTTTAAATTATTAGCTTCATCTGCACGTATTAGTAATTCTTTGTGATCAATATATCCACCTTTCATTGAAATGTCAATGTTATTTTCCATTGATCTTCCGAAGACACAGATTTTTCTATTGTGTTTGTAACAAGATTCAAATATGTGTTTTAACCTGTATATATTAGAAGCAAAAGTAGCAATGATAATTCTATTGTACTTATACTTATCAAATATATCAGTTAAAGTATCATCAACTCTTGATTCACTAATACTCATTCCTTCATTTAAAGCATTAGTAGAATCACTAATCAATAAATCTACTCCTTGATGACCTATTACAGCCATCTTATATAAATCTGCCATTGGTCCGATAGGTGTAAGATCAAACTTAAAGTCTCCAGTTGTTACAATAGTTCCATTTGGAGTTTTAACAATAATACCATGTGAATCTGGTATTGAGTGTGTTGTTCTAATAAAACCTATTTCAAAATATTTAAATTTAACTGTTGTTTGATCATTATAAACATAAAGATTGTCATAACGGATATTTCTATCTGCTAACTTCATTTCGATTAACTCTTTAGCTTGATTTGGTGCATAAATAGCTGGTACATTTACCATCTGTAATAAAAAAGGTATAGCACCAATGTGGTCTTCATGACCATGAGTTATAAATAAAGCTTTAATTTTATCTTCGTTTTGTTTCAAAAAAGAATAGTCTGGTAAGACATAATCAATTCCTAGTAAGTCTCCTGCAAAGGAAACTCCCGCATCTAAAATAATAATTTCATCTTTATGCATAACGCAGTACATATTGCGTCCTACTTCACCTAAGCCACCAAGAACAATAACTTTTGTTTCATCTGACTTATTCATTTTTTCTCCTTTCTTGAAGTTAATAATAAGAAAGAACTAACCGACATAAATTATACTATATAAAAAAAGATTTGTCTAGCGACTAGCAAAAATATAGACAGATATCAATAAATGTGCTATTCTCAAAGTAATAATTGATGAGTGTTGGAGTAGTTATATGAAAAAAATCTTTTCAGCTAAAAAAACAGTATTTTTTGTTGCAATCTTTCTTTTCTTTTTTATTTTGTTATCATTTTATGATTATTATTCACTCGATTTTTCATATGCTAAAGATTATTATAAAGTAATAGATAAATGTGGAGAGAGTGGGAGTGACCCTAATGATGAATTGTGCTACTGGCATAAGACTGATGAAGATGTTGAAAGATATAAACGAGAAAATGATCCAGTTGCTAAATATAAAAAGCTTGATGCTATAACACTTACTTGTTATATTGTGGAACAGACACTCTTTAGAAATCTTCAATTGTTATCTCCTTTATTCATTGCTATCTTGGTAATAGCTAATATTCATAAAGAAGTTGCTAGTGGAATGGTTAAAAACTACTTTACAAGAACTGATTATAAAAAATATCTACGGAAAAATTTAAAACTTTTAGGAATTGTTTCTTTAACTTTTCCTATCGTATTATGTTTAGTTTTTCTTCTATCGTGTCTTATAACGAGATTTAATTTTAATATTGGTGATACAACTATTGATAACTATATCTATACACCTTTTAAATATAAACACTTCTTCCTTTATGGAACAGTGATATGTTTATTTCAATATATATTAAGCTTTGCTTTTGGTGCTTTAGCTTTAGCTTTTGGTAAGAATAGTAAAAATATCTTAGTATCAATCTTAACTAGTTTTATTTATATAACTTTAATAGTAATATTTATCAATGTTGGTCTTTATGCTCTTATACTTAATAAAATCTTTGGAATTAAAAAACTATCGGAAGCTTTTATGGTTACTACTTATTGGTTTTTAGGTAAAGGAGATAATGTTGCTTTGATGTTTATAATCGTGATTTGTTTTCTTCTATTCTCCTTATTAGTTTACTATTTATCTTATAAGAATAAAGAAAGGTTTATAATGAGAAATGAAAAAATCACTGCATAGAAAATTTACTATTTTGAATGGTATAACGGGTGAAGAAAACTTTAAGGGTATCTATATCTTTGCTATCATTTTAGCGCTTTATGGTGCTTATATATTATCGTCAGGAACGAAAACAATGGTAGAAGCAACATTAATGTCTTTTACTTTCTCTATCTTTAATTTATTATTTTTTCTTTTAATAATGTTAAATTCTTATAATACTTATAAGACCTTTTCTAAAGATTTTGATTCCTATATTATGAGACTTAAAACTAAGAAGAACTATTTAAAAGAAATTATTTCTCTTTTAGTTTCTTCTAATATTTTGTTAATAGTAATGTTTTTCCTTATATTTTATACTTTTCTAGTTTTCTTTCAAGCTGGTAATATTGGTCTAGATATTAGTACGGTTTATAAAGGTATCCCAGATATTATTTATGTTCTATTTTATCTATTTAGATATGTTACTTATATGGTATCTTTGAGTCTTATTATTATCTTGCTTAGTTATAAGTATAACTTTACTAGTTCCTTATTTGTTACTATCTGTTTCAGTATTAGTTTGTTTTTAGGAATAACTAGTTCGGAAGCAACTAATTCCTTTCAATTAGCTCCTTGGTCTTATTTCCAAGTAACAAGATATGGTTCATTTTCTTTAGAAATTACTTATTCTATACTTTATTTATTATTTTTTGAAGTGCTTATTTTCTATCTATATAATGTAAAGAAAAATAATAAAGTGAAAAATAAATATCTTTTATCTAATGATATTAGTTATTTTCTTCATAAACATAAACTATTACTAGGTTTATTTCTAGGTACTACCATACTTATTCCTTTCTTAACTTATATTCCATTGTTATCAGTTACTGAAAATCTTAACAGTATGTTCTTAGTAAATCTTAATCTAAATAAGTATAATATACTAAATGTTATTTACTATCTCTTATCTTTAACAATGTTTGTTTATCTTGCTGTTAACTTATATACGAAAGATTTAATGTATAATTTAGATAATATATTTTTAAGAGAAAAGATAATTAGTTGGTCTAAAATGAAGTTAGTTACTATTATCTTATTGACAATATTAGTTAAGTTTATATCTTATACCTTGGTAGTTTTAACATTATCTCTTAGAACAGGTAGTATTTTCTTTGAATTAGCTATCTTAATTAGAGATTTAGCTTATACTGTTCTATTAGAATTGTTATTTTTAAATAGTTATGTCTTATATCTGAGAGATTATAAAATAGTTAGTATTATTAGTGGACTTATTTTCCTTTTAGCAGTAAGTCTTGGAGTTGTTTGGTTTAAAGGTATTAGTAGTATCTTGATAATAGTATTAGTGATTAGTTTAATTTTCCTTCATAAGAAAAGACCTAGTAAATTAATAGAAAGAGTGGGAATGATAAGATGAAAATTGAAGTTAAAAACGTAACAAAAAAATTTAAAGATAGTGTTATTTTAGAAGATGTTAATCTTGAATTTGTTGGTGGTAAAATATATGGTTTGATTGGTCGCAATGGTAGTGGAAAGAGTGTTCTTCTAAAGATGTTATGTGCTTTCTATAAACCTAGTAGTGGGGAAATATTATATAACGGTGAAAATATTATCAAAGAAGAAAAATATCCACCTAGTACCAGAGCTTTGATTGAGAAACCAGCTTTTATTCCAGATTTAACAGGAAAACAGAATCTTCTTTTATTAGCTTCTATTCAAAATATAATAGGGGAAAAAGAGATAGACTCTACAATGGAGAGATTAGGTCTTATTCCAAATGACAATAAGAAATACTATAAATACTCTTTGGGAATGAAACAGAAACTTGGTATCGCTCAAGTATTAATGGAAAATCCTGATGTTATTATTTTAGATGAACCGTTTAATGGTTTAGATGATGATAGTGTTAATACTTTACGAAAGATTCTTTTAGAAGAGAAAAAGAATGGTAAAGTTATTATTCTAGCAACTCATATAAAAGAAGATATTGAGCAGCTATGTGATATTGTTTATAAAGTTGATAATATGAAAGTTAAATTAACTGCTAAGAATGATTTAAAGAAAGAAGATTACTAGATAAAGAGACTATATTAGTCTTTTTTTTGATAGAGTTTTCTTGTTACTGAATATAATAAATATATAGCTTAAAGCACTCACTATTTGACTTTTTTCTTATTATGTGGTATAATCTAGCCACAAATGAGGAAGGGTTGGCAGCAAGATAGACTATAAAGTACAAAACTCTTGCTATTTAAACACTTTGGTGGTATAATATAGGCACCAATGGAGATTAGGGGGATAAATATGAAAAAAGATAATTTTAAAAGATTGGGAATATTATCATTAATAATAATGATGATAGGTTCATTTTTTTCAGGACTTGTATTAAATGTAGAAGCAACATCTGTTCCAAAGTCTTTTACAGCTAAGTCTGAAAAAACTCTTGATGGTTATATTGCTAACTATCATTTTGGTAAGAAAATAAACAGTAAAGGTGGATATGTTTATTGTAATGACTTACATAAAGGAACACCACATGGCGAAAAAATGACACTTGTAGGTGAGGCTCCTGCTGGAGTGGCTTATATCTTAGAGAATGGTTATCCATCTAAGAATATTACAGGAAATAGTGATTATGATTACTATATTACACAATCAGCTGTTTGGTGGTATTTAGATGATACAACAGGTTCAAGTAACTTATCAAATAGTTTCAAAACTAATGGAAGTGATCCTAAAGGATTAAGAAAATATATAAAAAAATTAGTGAGTGAAGCTAAGAAAGTTAAGGATTATTCAACACCAAGTCTTACAGTTAATAGTAAGAGTAGTACAATGAAATTATCTAGTGACAAAAAATATTATGAATCAAATGATATTAGTGTTACAGGTAAAAATTTAACTGGAAAATATACAGTTACATTAGATGGAGCACCACAAGGAACACAAATTGTTAGTTCATCAGCTTCAAGTGAAGCTTCATCATTTGCTAACAATGAAAGCTTTAAAATAAGAATTCCAGTAGATAAAGCACAAAGTTTAAAAACAAGTATTACAGTTAATGTTAAGAGTAAAGCAACAACATATAAAGCTTATGAATATAAATCGAGTGACACATCAGTACAAAATGTCTATGGAAAAGCTTTATATCCAACTAATACAACATTATCAGGTAAAACAACACTTAGTTTATCAACTAGTAAAGTTTCAATAACTAAGATTGATTCTAAAACTAAAGCAGGATTAGCTGGAGCAGAATTTACTTTATATGATAACTCTGGTAAGAAGATTACATCTTGGACTTCAACTACTAAGGCTCATGTAATTCAAAACTTACCTAATGGTACATATACTTTAAAAGAAACAAAAGCACCTGCTGGTTATAAAATAAGCAAAGAAGAGACAAAATTCACTATTAGTGATAGTAATCGTGATATAACAGTAAAAGTTGAAAATACAGCTTATAGTAAAGTATCAATAATTAAAATTGATTCTAAAACTAAAGTAGCTTTAGCTGGAGCAGAATTTACTTTATATGATAATTCTGGTAAGAAGATTACATCTTGGACTTCAACTGGTAAAGCTCATGTGATCCAAAATTTGGCTAATGGTACATATACTTTAAAAGAAACAAAAGCACCTGCTGGTTATAAAATCAGTGAGGAAGAGACTAAATTCACAATTAGTGATACTAATCGTAATATAATATTAAAAATTGAAAATACGGCATTAACTAAATTAGTTAATATTGTAAAAATTGATAAAGCTACAGGTCAACCACTTGCTGGGGCTCACTTAGTAGTTAAAAATGAACAAGGTGAGGTTATTGCAGACTTTGTAAGTACAGAACAACCTTATACTATTAAAGATTTAAAAGATGGTAAATATAGTGTATACGAGGTTGAAGCACCTAGTGGTTACAAGAAAAATGAAGCTACTTATTACTTTACAATTAGTGATGGTAATACCGTTGCTAGTGTTACTGTAGAAAACGAAAAGGAAGGCGAAGTTGTTGAAGTTCCTAATACAGGAAGCAATGATTCCATAATTCCTGGTGTTATAGGTTCAATTGCCCTATTATCTGGTGTTGGTTTTGCGTATAAGAATGGAAAAAAACAAAAATAAAAAAATATCTACAAATATGATAGCTCTCATTGGAGCTGTACTAATAGTCAGTAGTCTTTTTCTAATATTTTATAATTTCATCAATAGGAAACGTTTAGTTGTTTATGATTATATCAATGAGCAACTAAACACTAATGTTGATGTTAAGAATGTATCTTCAACAGATGAAGGTGCTAAAGAAGAAGAAAAAGAATCGGAAGAAGATACTGATTTAGAACATTATATAGGTTATTTGGAGATACCAAAGATAGGATTTAATAGGGGCTTTTATAATATTGAATCACCACAGAATAATGTGGAGAGTAATATTCAAGTGATTAAAGGAAGTTCAATGCCAACAAAGAAAAATGGCAACCTAATTATTGCTGGTCATTCTGGGACTGGTTGGAAGGCTTTCTTTAATGATTTATATAAATTAAGTGTTGGTGATCAGGCTGTAGTTACATATAAGAATCACAAATACACATATCAAATTGAAGATATTTCAAAACAAGCAAAAACAGGAACTCTTACTATAAGGAGAAACAGATCTAAGACAACATTGACACTAATTACGTGTACAAACAACGATAGCACAACTCAAACAATTTATGTTGCTAGTCTAGTTAATGTATCATAAGAATAAAAGGGGGTGTTGGTGATGAGTCCAGTATCGTTAAATGAAAAATTAAATATTATTTGGAGTGTGATATCCTCATCACCTCTATATATTGTATTTCTCTTAGCAATAGTAGTATTGGTTTATTTATTTAGCACTACTAATAATGCTAATAAAAAACAAAGTAGAAAAACATATTTTCTAATCTATTCAGCTTTCTTTATCTATTTAGTAGTTCAATATGGAAATAGTTTTGGAACACTTGTAGATTATGCAGTTAACCAGGTATTTATTAGTTATTACTTTCCTAATATAGTAATATATATTCTAATACTCTTAATTGCAACCATAATTACTTTGGTTAGTATCTTTAGTAAAAAAATATCTAGAGTAATTAAAGTATTAAACTCAATAATTTATGGTTTATTGATTTATTTTCTAGTCTTAGTTTTAAGCCTTGTTAATAATTTGAAAGTAAATGTCTTCGATTTAAGCACTTTATATAGTAGTGATAAAGTTCGCAGTCTTTTAGAATTTAGTATGTTCCTATTTGTTACGTGGGTCTTAGTTTTGGTTGTATATCATTTTATACGTAAATATCAAGAAAATAAAGTTACTAAAATTAATGAAGATGAAAATTGTTTCGTAGAAAATAAAGTTTTTGTACCCCAAAAAACAGAAAACGTTTATATAAAACAACCAGTAGAAGCCCAGAAACTGGTTCAAGATGCTCCGAAGCAAGACCCATTTACTTTAGATGATTATAAATTAATGCTTAAAATTTTAAAAGAAGAGAAAGAAAAAGAAACTGTTAAACAAGAAAATCCTTTAAGTGATTTAAATCGTTTATATAAAGGTATGGGAGAATAGAAAAAATCTATTCTTTTTTTGTCTTTGCTAGATTTACAAGGCGTTTTAAGTTATAATAATGTAGAAAGGAAAGGAAAGAAGATGGATTTAGAACAGTTAAATACTGAACAGAAAAAAGCAGTTTTATATAATGATGGACCTCTTCTTATTTTAGCAGGAGCAGGAAGTGGAAAAACTAAAGTATTGACAACGAAGATAGCCTATTTGATTAAAGAAAAACGAGTATCACCATATGAGATACTTGCTATTACTTTTACTAATAAAGCAGCTAAAGAGATGAAAGAGCGAGTTGAAAATTTGATTGGTGAAGAAGCAAGATGGATACAGATTTCAACATTTCACTCTTTTGGATTAAAATTGTTAAGAGAAAATTGTCAAGAATTAGGTTATGAACCTAATTTTGTGATTATGGATAGTGATGATTCTTTAACAATTGTTAAGAAGATAGTTAAAGAATTGAACTATGATGTAAAACAGTATAATCCGAAAGCAATCAAAAATAAAATAAGTAGTTGTAAGAATGAATTGATGAGTTGCAAAGACTATGAAAAGTGTATCGGTAATGACTATGATAAAGTTATTTATGAAGTATATGAAAAATATGAAGAAAAATTAAAAAATAGTAATGCTGTTGATTTTGATGACTTATTAGTACTTCCTATAAAGTTATTCCGTAAAAATAAGGATATCTTAGAACATTATCAGAATAGATATAAATATATCTTAATAGATGAGTATCAGGATACAAATGAAGCACAATATATCTTATCAAAGATGATAAGTGCTAAGTATAAAAATATTTGTGTTGTAGGAGATGCTGATCAGGCTATATATGGTTTTCGAGGAGCCAATTATAAAAATATCCTAAATTTTGAAAAAGATTATAAAAATGCACTTAGTATTAAACTAGAACAGAATTATCGTTCTACTAAAAATATTTTGGATGCAGCTAACTGTGTAATAAAAAATAATAAAAGTAGAAAAGAAAAGAATCTTTGGTCTACTAAAGGTGATGGTGAAAGAGTAACTTATTATCGTGCCTACGATCAGTTAGATGAAGCTCATCAAGTAGCAAGCTTTATTAAGAAAATACAAAATACAGGTAAATCACTTAATGAAGTAGCTATCCTTTATAGGACTAATGCTCAGTCTCGTGTAATGGAAGAAGAATTACTAAAAGATAGTATTCCATACCATATAGTTGGTGGTTTAAGTTTCTATTCGCGAAAAGAAATTAAAGATTTGTTAGCATATTTAAAATTAATCTATAATGAAAAAGATGATATTAGTTTTTTAAGGGTAATTAATACTCCTAAAAGAGGGATAGGTTTAAAATCTATTCAAACATTACAAGCAAGAGCAGATGAAAATAACTCAAGTTTATTTGAAGCAATAGATGGTGGAAAAGAACAAATCTTTAAAGATATGATTTTAACTTTAAAAAAAGAAGCTGAAAAAGTTAGCTTGACAGAGTTGATTGATAAAATATTAGATGTTAGTTCAATGAAGAAAGAACTAGAAGCAGAGAAAACACTTGAAGCAGAAGTAAGACTAGAAAACTTGAAAGAATTTAAATCAATTACTAAAGCTTTTGAAGAAAGATTAGGACTTGTATCATTAGAAGAATTCTTATATGAAGTTAGTTTGGTTAATGATAAGGATGAATATAGTGATGTGACAGACAAAGTTAGTTTGATGACAGTTCATTCCGTTAAAGGTTTAGAATTTGATATTGTTTTTGTTATTGGTTTAGAAGAAGGAATCTTTCCACATGTGAATAGTTTATATAGTAGTTATGATGTAGAAGAAGAAAGAAGACTTTGTTATGTAGCAATAACTAGAGCAAAAGAAAAACTATATTTATTAAATGCTCGAAGAAGGGTTCTTTTTGGTAATGAACAAGTTAATCCTCCAAGTAGATTCTTAGGAGAGATAGATAAATCATTGTTAGAAACAAATAATAGTGCTAATAAAAAATCAGAAAAGAAAATAGTTTTAGAAAATATCTTAAGAGAAGAAGAGGTTGATTATGAAGTAGGGGACTATGTTGTTCATGACAATTTTGGTCGTGGAAAAGTTTTAGAAGTAACTAATTCGTTAGTAACAGTAGCTTTTCCATTACCCTATGGAGTTAAAAAATTACTTAAAAATCATAAGAGTTTAGCGAAAGTTTAGGGGGAAAAGATATGAATAAGCTAGATAATATATTAAGATTAGGTTATCAATTTAAACTTAGTAAAAATGAATCACAAATAGTAACTGGCAGCATAGTAAAACCAGCTACGAGAGAGGAAAAAGTATTGTCAAAAGAAGAAATGAAAGGTATTTATCATTCTTCTATAATTGACACAAATTTATCATCACAAAATCACTTACTTGTTAGTTATTATGATGAAACTGCTAGTTTTGAAGCAAAATTTAAAAGAAATGTTGATGATAAAACAATGTTATTAGCTGAAGGAAGTTCATATTCTGAAGTTATGAACAAGATGTCTAATTGGATAATATGGTTTTATCAAGATTATGCTGCTATATCAGCTGAGATAGATGAAAAGCTAAACAGTGGTTATAATCTTGTACTTACAGGAGAGACGAAGGGGTTTGTTAAGAAAAGAATAGGAAACAAACCATTGATTAAGTTACAGGATAAATCTTTCTTTTCTATGTTTGAAACTGTTAGTTATGAATTAGCTCATGATGACAATAAGTTTTTAAAAGTAGGTAAAAGTGAGGATAAGTATGTATTAGCAGCTTATGATTTGAAGAAGCTAGATCCTAATGTAAGTGTTATAACAAACGACTTATTAGATGGATTTGCAACAGTTGATCGAAATATGAAAATGGAAAAGGGGAAAGTATTATGCAAAAAACGTTATTAGTAATGGCAGCAGGAATGGGGAGTAGATTTGGGGGTCTTAAACAAATAGAACCAATGGGTCCTAATGGAGAATTTTTAATCGACTATTCTATTTATGATGCTAAATTAGCAGGATTTACAAAAGTAGTATTCATTATTAAAGAAGAAAATTATAATTTATTTAAAGAAACAGTAGGAAAGCGAGTAGAATCACATATTGAAACAGAATATGTCTTTCAAGATGCTAGTAATCTAGAAGCAATATATCCAGCTTTAAAAGAAAGAGTGAAACCACTTGGAACAGGTCATGCTATATTATGTGCTAAAGATAAAATAGATACTCCATTTGCTATTATTAATGCAGATGATTTCTATGGAAGAGATGCTTATTTTGTAGCTAGTAAATATCTAGATACAATTGATGATGAACACTATGCAGTAGTTGGGTACTCTGTAAGTAAAACATTAAGTCCTAATGGAGCAGCTAAAAGGGGAATTTGTAGAGAAGAAAATGGGAAATTAATAGATTTAATCGAGAGTAGTGTTGAAAGAGTTAATGGTGAAATAATTGCTTCTCCTTTAAATGGTAGTGAACCTTTTAAAGTAACAGAAGATACGTTAGTATCAATGAATTTACTTTTATTTACTCCGCATTTATTTAAAGTGTTAGAGAAAAAATTAACATTATTCTTAGAGAATAATAAAGAAGATTTATCAAAATGTGAATTCTTAATACCTGATGTTGTAAGAAGTACTATGAATGAAAAAACAGTAACTGTTGATTTATTAAAAACTGATAGTGTCTGGCATGGTGTAACTTATCGTGAAGATAAAGATGAGGTAGTAACTGCTATTAATAAATTAATTGAAGAAAAAATTTATCCAATTAAACTTTGGTAGAGGAGATGATTAGCCATGAATCAAGAATCAATAGAAAGAATGAATGAGTTAATTGATATCTTAAATGATGCCAATTACAACTATTACGTTAAAGATAATCCAACTATTACTGACCAGGAATTTGATAAATATTTAAGAGAATTAGAAATGATTGAAAAAAAACATCCTGATTGGAAAAGAAAGGATTCACCTACTTTACATGTTGGTGGGGAAGTAATAGAGTCATTTAAAAAAGTAGAACACACTATTCCTATGCTTTCTTTAGGAGATGTGTTTAGTGAAGAAGAAATACTTGCCTTTCTAAAGAAAATTGAAAGTAATGGTTTTTATCCAGAATATGTATGTGAATTAAAGATAGATGGTTTATCTGTTTCTCTACATTATGAAAATGGTATCTTTGTATCGGCTTCTACACGTGGTAATGGGGTTGTTGGTGAAGATATTACGCATAATGTTAAGACGATTAAAAGTATTCCTCTTAAATTAAAAGAGCCAGTAACGATAGAAGTTCGTGGGGAAATATTTATGGGAAAAGATACTTTAAAGAAGCTTAACGAAGAAAGAAAAGAAAAAAATTTACCACTTCTTCAAAATACTAGAAATGCTGCCGCTGGTTCTATTAGACAGTTAGATTCTAAAGTTGCTGCTAAACGTAACTTAGATGCTTTTCTTTATCATTTACCTAATCCGTTAGATTATGGTATTAAAACTCACCATGAAGCGCTTGAATATTTTAATCATCTAGGATTTAAAACAAATCCTAATAACAAAGTAGTAAAAAATATAGATGAAGTTATGGCTTATATTCACGAAAAAGGAAAGCTTCGTGATAGTCTACCTTATGATATTGATGGTATTGTTATTAAAGTTGATTCGATTGAAACTCAACAAAAGTTAGGTTATACAGCGAAAACTCCGCGTTGGGCGATTGCTTATAAATTTCCTGCTAAAGAAGTATTGACTAAATTAAAAGATATTATCTTTACGGTTGGAAGAACTGGACAGATAACACCAAATGCTATTTTGGAGCCAGTTATCGTTATGGGAAGTACTATTTCAAGAGCAACTCTTCATAATGATATGTATGTTAAGGAAAAAGATTTAAAAATCGGTGATATTGTTTCCATCAGAAAAGCAGGAGATGTTATTCCAGAAGTAGTAGAAGCTAAGAAAGATAGAAGAACTGGTAATGAAAAAAACTTTGAAATGATTAGTGAATGTCCGATATGTTCTACTAAATTAGTTAAGAAAGAAGAACAGGTTGATTATTACTGTCCTAATAAATTGTGTCCTGCAAGACATGTGGAAAGTTTTATTCATTTTGTATCAAAAGGTGCAATGAATATTCAAGGATTAGGGGACCAGATAATGGAAGATCTTTATAATTTTCATTTCATTAATAGAATTAGTGATATCTATTTATTAAAAAATCATAGAGAAGACCTAGTTAATCTTGAAGGTTATGGTGATAAATCTATTAGCAAACTTCTAGAAGCAATAGAAAATAGTAAAGAAAATTCATTAGAAAGATTGTTATTTGGTCTTGGCATTCCACACGTTGGAAAAGAAAAAGCTAAGATATTAGCAGAAGAGTTTGAGACGATTGATAATTTAATGATTGCAACAGAAGAAATGCTGACTTCTCTTGATGATATTGGAGAGGTAATAGCAAGTTGTGTAGTAGAATATTTTAGTAATGAAGATAATATTAAGCTAATTAATGAGTTAAAAGAACTAGGTCTTAATATGAAATATCTTGGTAAGAAAAAGTCGTTAGATGAAAATTTTGCTGGTAAAAGATTTGTTCTTACAGGAACATTAAAAGAACTAACAAGAGATGTTGCAAAAGATATGATTGTAACAAGAGGGGGAAAGTGTATTGAGAGCGTTTCTTCAAAGACTAATGTAGTAATAGTAGGAGAAAATCCTGGTAGTAAATATGATAAAGCAAAAACTCTTGGAATACCTATATGGAGTGAAAAAGAGTTCTTAGAAAAGTTAGGAAAGGAAAATTAGTAGTATGACGATAAAATTGGAAAATGATTCTAAAAAACATAGTGGATTTGATGATTCTAAGTATGTAACAATTAAAGAAGAAGCTAAGTTGAAGAAAAAGTTTACTATTATTATGGTAGTAACATTAGTTATTGGAACACTTATCTTTTTTGATATTTTAATAGCAAGTAATACTAATGTCGGACCATTTCTAGCTATTAAAGTAAAAACTCATAATGATGGTGGTACTAAAGAGTATTATGGACTTGGATATAAAGCAATTAAATATCGAGTAAGAAATGGAAGAAATACCACAGTGGTAGGGTCTTGGACTTTAAAATATGATCCTGTATCAAGAGTAACTACAACGGAAGAATTGGCATTTTCTTTTAGAAATAATCCCAAAGATGCTCTTTCTAAATCTTATAAACAGTTTTTTAAAGTAACTGGTATTATTGATTCTATTGATGAAAAAAATAAGAAAGTAACTCTTCTTTATAAGGATGAAGATGGCGATAATTATACAATTAAAGCTGAATTTAACTTAAGTGATACTTCTAAAATTAAGAAGTATAAGAAAGGTGAACTTGTTCAAATCAATGGAACATTTATTAAATATACACCTAAAAGACAAAATAATGTTAGAACAGTTACGTTTGAAAATTCCTCTATTGTATAAGTAATATTTTTATGTTAAATAATATTGATAGGATTAAGTATTAGTTTGAAAGGTAGATTTATATATGAATCTATCTTTTTACTTTATCAAAAAACAATTCGACAAAGTTTTTATTTTTTTCTTGATATTATTACAATAGATACACTCGAGATAATGTTGTTGTAAAATGTCAAACATTATGATATTATTAAGATGTCAAGAATACTGATATTTGATAAATGTAGAAAGTAGGTGTTTAGTATGTATCAATTCTCTAAAGTTAACAAACAATTAACC
>OLQO01001031.1_pt1 | contig 20004 bp, 9 predicted proteins | sample 1672281 | NCBI WGS metagenome assembly OLQO01 (sample SAMEA3136667, study PRJEB25190) | human gut metagenome | biome: human gut; feature: human-associated habitat; material: faeces | place: Austria | collected 2013
GCCGTGTTCACCATCGCCGTGCCGACGACCGCCGGTACCGCTGCCGAGGTCACCATCAACTACGTCATCACCGACCCCGAGAAGGTCCGCAAGTTCGTGTGCGTCGACACCAACGACGCCCCCGAGGTCGCCGTCGTCGACCCCGACATGATGGCTTCCATGCCCGCCGGCCTGACCGCTTCCACTGGTATGGACGCTCTTACCCACGCCATCGAGGGCTACACTACCAAGGGTGCTTGGGAGCTCTCTGACATGTTCCACTTTGAGGCTATTAAGCTGATCAGCGAGAACCTGCGTGACTCCGTCGCCGAGGCCAAGTCCGGTCAGCCCGGCTCCGGCCGCGAGGGCATGGCTCTTGGTCAGTATGTCGCCGGCATGGGCTTCTCCAACGTTGGCCTGGGCATCGACCACGCCATGGCTCACACCCTGTCTGCTCACTACGACACCCCGCACGGCGTCGCTTGCGCCATGCTGCTGCCGATCGCCATGGAGTTCAACAAGCCGGTTTGCGCTGAGCGCCTGGCCAAGGTTGCCATTGCCATGGGCGTTGACACCACGGGCATGAGCACCGACGAGGCTGCCGACGCCGCTATCGCCGCCGTCAAGCAGCTTTCCGCCGACGTGAACATTCCGCACGTCTGCGAGGCCATGAAGGCCGACGAGATCGAGGTTCTGGCCAAGGACGCCATGGCCGACGCTTGCTTCCCGGGCAACCCGCGCGAGGCGACGCTCGACGACGTCATCGAGCTCTTCAAGAAGATCTGCCCGGCTGCCTAACTTGGTTCGGCGGGCCTCTGCCCGTTAGCCCACAATCGTCCTCGGACATGTCGGAAGCCCCCGCTGCGCACTTCGTGCGGCGGGGGCTTCCTCCGTCCTGCGGGAAGATTGTGGGCTAACGGGCAGGGGCCCGCCGGCTCGTTATCGTGGCGGGCGCAGTTCTGAGGAGCTCAATGGGTTATCTCGCTAAGTAAAAAGATGGTTCGCGGTGGTATTGTTGCTGTGGGTTTAATTCGATATGAAAGGGTGACTTTGGTGTCCAAGATGGATTCTACGCTCTCCTATATTACTGACCAGCTGAAGGCGCTTACCTCGATTGCTTCGCCGACGGGCTATACCCGTGCGGCGACTGATTATCTGATGGAGACCCTGCGCGATATGGGGTTTGGGCCTGAGCGTTCTAATAAGGGTAACGTGCTCGTTGAGCTTGGCGGCGAGGGCGAGCCGCTCGTACTGGCGAGCCATGTCGATACCCTAGGCGCCATGGTGCGTTCCATTAAGGACAATGGCCGCCTGCGCCCCACGACGCTCGGTGGGCATCAGTGGTCTACGGCCGATGGCGAGAACTGCACCGTCTACACGCGCGACGGCAATGTCTACACGGGCGTGGTTCTTAACACCGAGCCTTCGGCGCACGTGGCCGATGAGCCGGTCAAGACCATCGAGAAGAACATGGAAATCCTGCTCGACGAGAACGTCGACAGCAAGGACGATGTGCTCGAGCTGGGTATTCAGACCGGCGACATCATCGCTATGGATCCTCGCACGACGGTGACGGAGAGCGGCTACATTAAGAGCCGCTTCCTGGATGACAAGCTATCGGCCGCCATTTTGTTGGGCTTGGCGCGTGCCGTCGCCGCTGGCGAGGTGACGCTTTCGCGTAAGGTTTCGCTGCTCTTTACCGTGTACGAGGAGGTGGGCCACGGCGGCGCCTTCGTGCCGGCCGACACGCGCGAGATGATCAGCGTTGACATGGGCTGCGTGGGCGACGACCTAGGCTGCACCGAGCACATGGTGTCGATCTGCGCCAAGGATTCGGGCGGTCCGTACAACTACGACCTGGTGACGGCGCTGTCCAATATCGCGCGCGAGCTTGAGCTCGATTACGCTATCGACGTGTATCCGCATTACGGTTCGGACGTCGAAGCCACGCTCTCTGCCGGCTACGACATTCGCCATGGTCTGATCGGCCCCGGCGTGTATGCGAGCCACAACTACGAGCGTAGCCACATGGACGGCGTGCGCAACACCTTCGAGCTCGTCCGCGCCTACGTACAGCGCTAGCGATGCAGCGGCCTCGGCTGATACGGCAGTACCGACCGAGGCCGTCCTCTCTAAGTTGCGGTGAAATAGGGACTGTTTGGCGGTTTTAAACGCTTAAACAGTCCCTATTTCACCGCAACTTATGAAGGGGGTGGGACTACTTGATGGCGGCAGTCACGGTACCGCCGCCGAGGACGATGTCGCCGTGGTAGACTACAACGGCCTGGCCGGGGGCGATGGCTCGCTGCGGCTCGTCAAAAGTCAGCAGCATTTGCCCGTCTTCGCCGCGCGTAAGGGTCGCTGCTTGGTCTTTCTGACGGTAACGGTACTTGGCGCCCACGCGAATGCCGCCGGCATCGAGTTCTGCCTCCATGCGGTCGGCAGGGGCGCTCCAGATCCAGTCGTCGGCCGTGAGTGCTGTGGCCGTTAGGTCCTCGGCCTCGCCCAGATGCACGGTGTTGTTGGCGGCATCGACGCCCGTCACATACACGGGATGCGCCATCGCGACGCCCAAGCCCTTGCGCTGGCCGATGGTATAGCGCAACGCGCCGTTATGGCGTCCGACCACGCTGCCGTCGCGCCACACAATGTCGCCCGGTGCAGCGGGATGTCCGCAGCGGCGCTCGATATAGCCCGCGTAGTCACCGTCTGGAATAAAGCAGATGTCCTCGCTTTCGGCCTTCTGGGCGTTGGTAAAGCCTTGCTCGGCGGCTATGCGGCGCACGTCGCGCTCTTTGTCTAGGCCTGCCAGCGGAAAGATCGTGTGCGCCAGGCGCTCCTGCGTAAGCGAATATAAAAAGTAGCTCTGGTCCTTTTTGGGATCTTCGCCGCGATGCAGCTGCCAGGTGCCGTCTACTGTCTGGCTTGTTTTGGCGTAATGACCCGTTGCGATGTAGTCGCAGCCCATGTCCAGCGCCGCACCGAGCAACGCGCCAAACTTTATGTGGCGGTTGCAGATGATGCACGGGTTGGGCGTCAGCCCCTCCTGGTAGGCGTTCACAAAGCGCTCGATAACGCTGTGGTCGAAGGTCTGCTGCAAGTCGAGCACATGATGGGGGATCCCCAGACGCTCGGCGACGGCCTTCGCATCGGCGATGTCGCGGTCGACCTTACTCATGCCCGTGGCGGGATCGGGCGCGGGGCAGGTGAGGCGCATGGTGGCGCCGACGCATTCGTAGCCCTGGCTTTTGAGCAGGTACGCGGTCACGCTGGAATCGACGCCGCCGCTCATGGCGACGAGCACGCGCTTGTTGTGCATGGGGAGGTTCTCCTTGGTGGCATGTGGCCAAAAAAGAAAAGCGGCGCGGGAGGCTGGTTCCGCGCCGCAGACATTGTAGCAAGTTCGGGCGTCTCGTGGGACACCCTGATTGGATGGGCTCAGACTGCCGGGAGAGAGGAGACCGGCTCGTCCGTGGGCTCAACCTATGGGCGACAGGCCCTAGTCCAGGAAGAGCGCCGTGGACAGGTAGCGCTCGCCGGTGTCGGCAAGCAGGGCCACGATGGTCTTGCCCTCGTTCTCGGGGCGCTTGGCCAGCTGCAGCGCGGCCCACACGGCGGCGCCGGACGAAATGCCCACGAGCACGCCCTCCTTGTGGCCCACGGCGCGGCCGGTCGCAAAGGCGTCGTCGTTCTCGACGGGGATGATCTCGTCATAGACCTGGGTGTCGAGGACGTCGGGCACAAAACCGGCGCCGATACCCTGGATCTTGTGCGGGCCGGCTTGGCCCTTGGAGAGCACCGGGGAGGTGGCGGGCTCGACGGCGACTACCTTAATCTCGGGGTTCTGCTCCTTGAGGAACTCGCCCACGCCGGTCACGGTACCACCGGTGCCAACGCCGGCGACGAAGATGTCGACCTTGCCGTCGGTGTCGTCCCAGATCTCGGGGCCGGTCGTGGCCTTGTGGATGGCGGGGTTGGCGGGGTTCACAAACTGGCCGGCGATGATACTGTTGGGAGTCTCCTTCTGCAGCTCCTCGGCCTTGGCGATAGCGCCCTTCATGCCCTTGGAGCCGTCGGTGAGCACGAGCTGCGCACCGTATGCCTGCATCAGCTTGCGGCGCTCGACGGACATGGTCTCGGGCATAGTGATGATCACCTTGTAGCCGCGGGCGGCCGCCACGGAGGCGATACCGACGCCGGTGTTGCCGCTCGTGGGCTCGATGATGGTGTAGTCGCCGCCGCGCACGAGCTTGCCTGCCTTCTCGGCCTCGTCAATCATGTTCTTGGCGACGCGGTCTTTAACGGAGCCGGCGGGGTTGAAGTGTTCCAGTTTGACGAGCACGCGAGCCTTGAGGTCCTCGTCGGCCTCAAAGTGGGTGAGCTCCAGAAGCGGGGTGTGGCCGATAAGCTGATCGATGGACGTGTAAACCTTGCTCATGGTGAACCTCCAAAGTGTTCAAGTTGCTGGTTGCCGTGTGGTTTCACGGTGCGTGTAGCAGCTAAACCCATAAACCTTATAGGTTGTTCGTTTAGCTGTTGGGAAGCATACTAGACACTAAAGCCTAGTAATGCAATAGGAAATAGAAGATTATTACGAGCTGATTAACCATCTTGACCGGAACGGGTATTTTCAAAACCAATTTTTCGGCTAGAATTTCTACGGACTAAATGACCGAAAGGCAGCACTATACATGTTGGTTTCTACAAAGGGCAGATATGCCCTGCGCGTTATGGTCGATCTGGCCGAGCACCAGGCGGCCGGTCGCATCCCGCTCAAAGAGATCGCGGCGCGACAGGGGATTTCCGAGAAATATCTCGAGAACATCTTGGCTACGCTCGTGCGCGCCAACATGCTTTCGGGCATGCGCGGCAAGGGCGGCGGCTACGTGCTCACGCGCCCGCCCGAGCAGTACACGGTGGGCGAGATCCTGCGCCTGACCGAGGGCAGTCTGGCACCGGTTGCATGCCTGGATGGCGACTGCAAGGGCTGCTCACGCTCGGATGAGTGCCCCACGCTCGACGTGTGGAAGAACCTGGACAAGCTCATCAACGACTACCTCGACGGTGTGACACTCGATCAACTTGTCGCTCCCAACCATGGCTACGACTACGTCATCTAACCCACACCTGCCATTTGGGGACGGGGTAGAAATGGTAGATTCTCTCGCCCTTTGAGACTTGACAAATAAGAAGGCCGCCCATTTTTGCGATGGGCGGCCTTCGTTTTGGGCTGTTGAGACGGGCACGGCCGGAATGGCCGTTTTAGTCCTCGGCGATGCTGTCGAGGATGCTGCGCGTGATGGATACCAGGATACTGCCCATAAAGGCCGATCCAAAGCTGGCGATGGAGATGCCCGCGCCCAGCAGATTGACCGACAGGTAGCTGGCCAGCTCGAGCATAAAGCTGTTGACTACGAGCTGAAAAACACCAAGCGTAATAATAGTGAGCGGCAGTGAGATGACGGTCAGGAACGGTTTGACGAACGAATCGACAATGTTCAGGAACAGTCCCACAAAGGCAAAGCAGACCCAGGTCTCGGCAAAGCCGAAGGGTTGGATACCGGGGACGAGGAACGTGGCGATCGCGATGGCGATCGAGGTGAAGAGCCAGTTAAGCATAAAGCGCATGGCGTGAATCCTTTCTTGCGCCGGGATTGCTGGCGTCGCGTGAAGCGGCTTACGGCGGCGACCTGGATGGTTGCGCGGGCGCGCCGCGGTGTTTGGGCGCCCATTGTCTCAAATATTCGTGGAGCTTACGTGCGCATATGGTTTCTAAACGGCGTTCGTCCTGAAAAACGCGCCGCTGGCAGAGAGTCTTGTCGCTTTAGTTTGGTGGTGTGCTACACTGCTACGGGCAAAAGCCACAGGCGTTGCCCTATTGCATAGAACGGGTGAACGATGCCCGATGTCAGTATCAACTTCGATGCCTTTTGGCGGGTTTGGCGGTGATCGATGAATATCGAGAACATGTTTGACAAGCCTGATGTCAAGCAGCTGGTCCACGCATTTAGCCTTTTGGACGACGAGAAGGATATCCAAGCGTTTTTGACCGATATCTGCACGCCGCGCGAGATTTGCGACCTTTCTCAGCGTTTGCAGGTTGCGCGCTATTTGGACGAGGGCGAGCCTTATGTTGAGGTTCAGGCCCGTACCGGCGCTTCGTCCACCACGGTGAGCCGCGTTTCAAAGGCGCTGAACGGCGAGTACGGTGGCTACCGCAAGATCCTCATTAAGTTGGAGGATGGCGAGTAGGCCAGCGACAACATTGAATTACGAAGAACCGTCCCTCCGGGGGCGGTTTTTATATGCCTGCAATCGGCTGGTGCGTTGGGTTCAGGTTGCTTTGTACCAAAAGATGGAACTGCGGTGGCAATGTGTCCACTTGGGCGGGTAGGATGGATGCATTGATTATTGCGAACGGTTTGAGCGGAGGACCATGCCTGTTCGAATCTATACCACCAATGCCGGCACGGATTTGAGCGATGCCGAGTCGGCGCTGCTTGCCGACCTTATTGCCCGTCACGGGCGTGCCGTGTTGCTGGCACCAACGTTTGCCGAGCTCGACCTGTGCCGTCATGATGCGGCGGAAGCCGGCGTTTCGCTGGGTATCGACTACAAGACGCCCACATCGTGGCTTCGCTCGCTTTGGGAGCTTTTGGGCGACGGGCGCGGTTTCGTCGACAACCTGCAGCGCCAGATGCTGTTTTCGGACATGGTCACGCGCCTCGATGATGCCGACCTGCAGCCGCTTTCGCGCAGCCAGGGCACGGTGCGCATGCTCGCGCGCATGGCCCGCGATGTGCTGCCGGGCGTAGCGGGGACGGGTGCCGAGCGCTGCTGCGGCGACGTTTGCCGTCCCGATCCCAAGAGCGACGCCGAGGCTCGCGTATTCGAGCTTTTGCGTGCCTACGCGGGCGGTTTGGACCGTCGAGATATGGTCGAGCCCTGCGAGGCAGCCGACATTATGGCCGGTGCCCTGGCCGATAGCCTGCCGGCGTGCGCCCGCGCCGTATGCGTGCGCGGTATCACGTCGTTTACGCACGGTCTGCTCGAGCTGCTGTCTGCCGTGGCGAACAATGGGGGAGAGGTCGTCGTGCTACTTGACCGCGAGCGGGCGGCGATGCGCGAGGAGCTTGCCACGGCATTTGATGCCCGCGGTGTGCTGTTTGAGATTGCGCCGCTGGGGGAGGACGCCGTCGCGTCTGATGTCGCTTGCGGGGCCGCCGCTCAGCCTGCCTTTATTGAGGTCGCCGGCCCCCATGCCCGTGCTCATGTCTATGCGGACGCCATCGATAAGTTGGTGAAAGCGCACAAGGAGTCCAAGGCCGATAAAGCTACTGCAACGCCCGCCGACCCTGTGCGCGTGCTCGTTGTTTCTGCCCGGGCATCCCAGCTGTTCGGTGAGCTCGCCTCTCGTCTGGCGGCGCGTCACATTGCGTCCGAGACGACCGAGTTCACGGCGTTTTCCCAGTCCATCGCGGGCAGGCAGTTTACGGCGCTCGCCAACCTGATCGAGCGTATGAAAGCCGCCGACGAGGGCACCGCTTCCAAGACCGAGTGGTGGCCCGCTCCAGAGCTTACCGACTGGATTTATAGCCCGCTTTCGGGTACTGACGCCGCGAGCGCCCGCGGCTTCGACAAGAACATGCGCCTGTCGCGCAGCAAGACCACTGCGGGCGTCAAGAGCCTGCTGCAGAGCGTGCAGGGCCAGGTGAGGGGCGCCCGCAAGGCCGCCAGCGAAGAAAACTGGTTTAAGAACGTGCCATGCGTGGTCTCGGACGTGTTTCAGGCGCTGTGGCGCGACAAACCCGTGACGGCGCTCAAGGCCATGCTCGCCGTTGCAGAGGCGCTGCCCGATCGCGCTCTAGGCGGTCTTGACGGCCAGGCCCGTCGCCAGGCGGAGACGGCTTTGCTGCGCCATGCCATCGACATCCTTATGAATGATGCTCGCGCGCTCGACGTGTCGCAGGCCGCGACCGTGCCGGTTCTCGACGGCGTTCGAACCAAGGTGGACAAGCGCAGTACCGCTTACGATTACGCGACCTACGAGGTCGATCGCACGCCACGGGCACAAGTGCGCTTCGTGTCGCTTGCCGATGCGTCGGTTTTGCGTCCTGGCGGCTACGATGCCGTGCTGTTTGCCGATGTCGACCTGGACAGCTATCCGCTTTCGCACGAAGAGGGCCCGCTTGCCACATTGACGGCCGAGCTGCGCCGCGACGGCGTGTCTTTGGAGCCCGCCGCCCTGTTGCGCGTGCGCTTTGGCCGTGCGATGCAGGCGGCGAGCGGTCCGGTCGCGCTCGCCCGCGTGACGCACGATCGCCAGGCGCGCGAGTGCTACCCGGCAGCCGTATGGACCGAGCTGCGGGCACATGCCGAGGCCGCTGGCGCTGCCAAGCCCACGCGCGTGGGCGAGGGCGATATCATCGCCGACTTTGATCCCGCTGCAGGCGAAGGTTTTAGGCGCGAGCGCGTGACCTGCGAAGCTCCTCAGCATCTGAGCGATGAAGCCATTCCGTATCTGGTCCTGCGCCGTCGCGATGGCGAGGGCGAGGACGCGCCGCTCGTGCCGCGTCTGACGTCCGCCTCGCAGATCGAGGCCTATTCTACCTGCCCACTGTGCTGGTTCGTTTCGTATCGCGTCAAGCCCCAGTCTATCGACGCGGGCTTTGGCAACATGGAGAAGGGCAACTTTGTCCACGACGTGCTGGAGCATCTGCATGCCCGTCTGCCCCAAGAGGGCATGGAGCGCGTGACGCCCGAGAACCTGCCGCGCGCACAGGAGCTGCTGCGCGAGGTCTTTGACGAGACCTTGGCCGAGCACGCCGGCAAGCGCGGTGCCGAGGGTCCGCTCGTGCCGCTCTCTCCGGTAGAGGAACGTCAGGTGGCCGAGATTCTGCCGCAGCTGGAAGGCGTGCTCGCCTACGAGTCCGAGGCACTTGCCCCCTTTGCGCCACGCTACCTTGAGTTCGCCTTTAATGAGCTTAAGGTCGAGTATGCCGGTTGGCCGCTCGGCGGGCGCATCGACCGCGTGGATGTGGACGCCGAGAACCGCGCCGTGGTAATCGACTACAAGCATCGTTCGGGCGTTGAGGAGTTTAAGCTTGCCGACCCCACGGTGCGTGACGAGGAGACGGGCGAGGCTCCCATCGACGACCCGCGCTGGCTGCCGCCCCATACCCAAACGCTCATCTACGCGCAGGCCATGCGTCGGGCACTGGGCTTGGATACCCGTGCAGCGCTCTATTTTTCGACCAAGGGCGGCAAGCCCGCGCTGCGCGGTGCGGCGAGCGCCGAGTTGCTCGAGGAAGAGCGCGGTGACGGTCGCATCCCGGGCCTCAAGAAGGGCTTCCCGGGCGAGGGCGGCAGCATGGACTTCGATGCCCTGCTCGATCGCGTGGAGGCCGGCATCGCCGAGCGCCTGCGCGAGCTCGAGGCGGGCAACGTTGCCGCCGTCGACCCGGCGTCGGCTCAGGCCGCGCATGCGCGCTGCTCGTATAACCACGAAGGAACGTTTGTAAGGAGGGACGTGTAGACCATGGATCTTTCGACTTTGATGCCGCAACAGCTGCAGATTGTCAAAACGCTCGACCGCCCGCTGTTTGTCTCGGCGGGCGCCGGTTCGGGTAAGACCTTTACCCTCACGCGCCGCATCGTCTATGCGCTCTCGCCCGAATCCGGTCCGTTCGTTGAGCATCTGGACCAGGTGCTCGCCATTACCTTTACCAAAGATGCCGCGGCCGAGATTCGCGACCGCGTGCGCCGTGCGCTTATCGACGAGGGCATGGACGAGGAAGCACTGACCGTCGACGACGCGTGGATCTCGACCATTCACGGCATGTGCTCGCGTATCCTGCGCGCGCATGCGCTGGAGCTGGGCATCGACCCCGAGTTCACGGTGCTCACCGATACCGACGAGCTTATGGACCAGGCTGTTGAGCGCGTGCTGGCCCGCGCGACGGCACCCGATGCCGCCCCCGAGCTCGCGGCATCGCTCAAGGCCCTCTATGCCTGGTATCCCATGGCGGGCGAGGGCGGTTCCTTTGGCACCGGCACGACCATCAAGGGCCTGGTGCGCGACCTGCTGGAGCTGTCGAGCCAGTTGCCGGGCGGTATGGACGACGTGCGCGTGGCGCGCGGCCAGGCCGATACCTCGGCGCTCGCCGATGCCTATCGCGCGGCGCTGGGCGCAAGCAAGTCCTCGACCGAGAAGGCGCAGGCGGCGCTCGATGCCATCGACGCGTTCGAGGCGAGCGACAAGACCATGGTCGATGCGGCGCGACTCATGATGTCGTGCACCATGCCGCGCGCGAGCAAGGCGTTCCCCAAGGAGCAGGTCGAGCTGCTCAAGGCCGAGGCCGCCGATGCGTTTATCAATATCGTGCTTGCCTGTGGTGGCCCGGCGCTCGATGCGTTGGTGGGCCTGGCCCGTTCCGTGGAGGCCGAGTATCGCGCGCTGAAGGCTGCCCAGTCCGCCCTCGATAATAACGACCTGCTGCGTATGGCTTACGAGGCCCTGCGCGATTACCCTGCCATCCGTGCTGCGTACGAGGGCCGCTTTAAGATGGTCATGATCGATGAGTTTCAGGATACCGACCAGATGCAGGTCGATCTGATCCGTTACCTGACGGGTGCGGGGGAGCGCGCGCTGTGCACCGTGGGCGATGCGCAGCAGTCCATCTATCGCTTCCGTGGCGCCGAGGTCGAGGTGTTCCGTCGTCAGGAGCGCAAGGTGGGCTCGTCTGCCGCGCCCGAGGCGACTGCCGTGGTCGACGCCCCTGCCGGCGAACTCGTCAAACTCGTGCGCAACTTCCGCAGCCACGACGAGGTACTGCGTTACGTGGCACGCGTCTTCGACGGCGATGACGGCGGCCTGATGCAGGGCTTTTTGGATCTTGAGGCGAGCGACGGCCGCAAGGACACGCTGGTGGCAGACGCCTCGCGTCGCCAGGCCCTCTTTGTTGCCGGCGGCAGTACGCAGGAACGCACACAGGCCAAGGCCCGTGCGATCGCCGAGCGATTCCGCGCGCTTGCCGATGCCGGCCAGCCCCAGGGCGGCATGGTGCTGCTGCTGGGCCGCATGACCAACGCCGACGTCTACGCCCAGGCCTTCCGCGACCAGGGGCTCGACTGCGTCATCGCGGGCGGCTCGGTCTTTGCCCAAGCAGCCGAGGTGCAGACGGTGCGCGCCCTGGTTTGTGCGCTCGCCAATCCGGCCGATACGGCGCAGGGCCTTATGCCGCTGCTCGCCTCGCCGATGTTTGCACTCGGCGCCCAGGAGTTCCTGGCGCTGGCGACCAAACTCGACGAGCAGACGGGCGAGACGTCGCGCCGCAACATCGATGCGGGCATCATGAGCGATTCCGATGTGCCGGGTTTGCAAGACTTGCCGCTGGTGACGCGCGCCCGCGAGGTGCTGCGGTATGCGCTTCGTCGCGTGGGCCGCGATTCGTTCGCCGCCATCGCGCGCGACGTGGTCAACGCCTCCGGCTGGTTTGTACGTCTGGCACAGCGTGGTCCCGAGGGCAAGGCCATTGCCGCCAACGTGCTCAAGGCGCTCGATGCCGTGGCCGAGGCGGAGGCCGAGTTCGGCAACTCGCCGCGTTCCATCGTGCTGGCCTTCGACCGCTTCTTGGCGGGCAAGGAAGCCCCGGGTGCCCTCAACGAGGAGGGCGACGGCGCGGTGCGCATCATGACGGTGCATGCCTCCAAGGGTCTGGAATATCCGGTCGTGGCGGTCGCCGAGTGCTTTGGCGTGCGTAAGTCCTCGGGTGCGGCACAGATGGGTCGCGTCGAGGGCGGAGCACAGGTCGTGGCACTGCCGGCACGTTTCGACGGCGTTAAGCTCGCCGACGGTACCTTTGTGAAGGGCGACGACGTCAAAAAGCAGTTTGAGCATGCGTTTAAGGGCAAGGGCACGTCGCTGTGGCTGCCGCCGGAGCTCATGGAGGACGTCTGTGCGACGGGCTCTCCCGCCGAGGCATTTGCCCGCCTGCGCAACGACGACCTGCGGCTTTCGCTCGAGGAGCGGGCCCGCTTGCTCTACGTTGCCATGACGCGTGCGCGCGAGCTGGTGATCTTGGCGATGGATGCTGGCGTGAGCCGTGGCAAGGTGACGGCGCCGACCTTCGATGTCGAGACCGATCTGACCTACGACGTGCTGCGCCGTATTTTGCCGACCGACGCTCTGGACATGCCGCAGCTCGATGCCGACCGCCTGGTGTTCGACAACTCCCAGCCGGGCGACTACGAGCTCATTTCGCTTTCGGACTTTACCTTTGGCGAGCAGGCGTTTGAGGCCAACGCTTCGCTGGATGCCGAGGGCAGGCTTGTTCGTGGCGATGCCGATGCCGCCGATAATGCTGCGCGCTCAACCGTCCCCGGTCCTGCCGACCCCAAGCCCGATTCGTTTGAGCTTGTGTATTCCCAGGCAGTGGGCGTGCGCATGGGCATCTGTCCGTATCCGATGCGTGATTCGTATAGCTACTCGTCAATCGCCGCGGCGCTCCATGCCGAGACGGAGGACCGTGCCGCCGAGGCGCACGTGCCCATGGACGAGGCTGGCGATGATGCAGAGTCGGATGGCTCGGAGATGGCCGATGCGGACGTGGCCGCTGTCGAGCCCGCCGGCAACCCCATGGCGCTGGGCTCGGCGTTCCATGCCGCCTGCCAGTGGCTCATCGAGATGGGTTCCGATGCGCTGCCCGCTGAGCGTGCCGATGCGCTGGCGCGCCTGTGGCGCCTGACGCCGGAGCAGCGCGAACGCTTCGACGTTGCCCTGAACCGCTGGCTCAAGTCGGCTGTTCGTGCCGACCTGCTCGCGTGGCCGTGCGTTCGCGCCGAGGTGCCGTTCTTTTCGCTGGGCTGCGAGGACGAGGACATCGCCCGCTACGGCGCCTATGCCGAAGGCGCCATCGACGCTTTGGCGACGAACCCGGCGAATTCGTCACGCGCGCTGGTCATCGACTACAAGACGGGCGGCACACCGGACGAGACGCCGGAACAGCTGCAGGAGAAGCATGCCCTGCAGGCGCGCGTCTACGCTGATGTTCTGCACAAGGCGGGCTTTGAGACGGTGACGGTCAAGTTCGTTCGCGTGGAGCAGGCGAATCCAGCCATCTTCGTCGAACCCGCCGAACCTCAAGTAGTCACCTACAATCTCTAGCCCTCAGATAACTTGCGGTGGAATAGTTCTGTATTGCGGCCCAGGTGGCCCAGGCGGGAACTATTCCACCGCAACTGCAAGAGGAGCCGTGTGGGTTTGGCTAGGTTCGGGTGCTGTCCGTGCCGTGGGGTAAAATCGTTCAGTCAGAACACGAACCCGCATCGGAGCTCATCACATGGCATTCGTCCATCTGCACAATCACACTGTTTTCTCCATGCTCGACGGCGCAACCCGTATCCAGGATATGGTCAACCGTGCCGTTGAGCTGGGCATGCCCGCCGTGGCCATCACCGACCACGGCTACATGTACGGCGTGCCCGACCTGGCGCTGGCCTGCGACGCCGTCAACCACAACACGCCCGAGTACAAAACCTGGAGCCACGACAAGGCCTTCTTGGAAAAGGACCGCCGCGACGAGCTGGTGGAGCCCGATCCCGAGGAAAACCCGCGCGAGCATGCCCAGTATGTGAAGGACATGGCCATGTGGGACGAGAAGGGCAACATCGACGAGCTCAAGCCGCCCCTGGTCATCAAACCCATCTTTGGCTGCGAGGTCTACTTTACGCCGGACGAGACGCTCGCCCGCGACCACAAGCCCGAGCTCTACCACATGATCCTTCTGGCCAAGGACCAGGAGGGCTACGTCAACCTGATGCAGACGGTCTCCGAGGCCGCCGTACAGGGCTTTTACTACAAGCCCCGTGTGACGCTCGACAACCTGCGCCGCCACGCCAAGGGCATGATCTGCACCAGCGCCTGTATCGCCGGCATCATCCCCAAATACATCGACCGCGGTGACATGGAAGGCGCCATCAAGTGGGCCGAGACCTTCCGCGACACCTTCGACCCCGGCGACTTCTACATCGAGATCCAGGAACACGGCATCACCACCGACAACGGTCTGACCGACGAGCAGATGGACCGCACGCTCATCGACATCGCCAAACAGGTGGGCGTCAAGGTCATCGCGACCAACGACTTCCACTACCTGCGCCGCGAGGACGCGCCCGTGCAGGACGTCATCATGTGCATCGGCATGAACGCCAAGGTCGATGACCCCAACCGCATGCGCATGACCGGCTCGGAGTTTTACATGAAGACCGAGGAGGAGATGCGGGCGATGTTCCCGTATTGCCCCGAGGCCTGCGACAACACGCTCGAGATTGCCGACAAGTGCTACGTGGAGCTCGACTGGGACTCCATCATCCTGCCGCGCTTCCCGTTGCTCGATCCCGGCGAGACGCACGAGAGCCAGTTCCGCCGCGAGTGCGAGAAGGGCCTGCGCCAGCACTACGGTGACGACTGGGCCACGCGCGAGATCGGCGGAGTCAACATCAAAGAGCGCTTTGAGTACGAATACAAGGTCATCTGCGACAAGGGCTTTGCCGCCTACTTCTTGATCGTTGCCGAGTACGTGCAATGGGCCAAGGACAACGGCATCGGCGTCGGCCCCGGCCGTGGTTCTGCCGCCGGCGCTATCGTCGCCTACGCCATGAACATCACCGCGTTCGACCCGCTCGAGAACGGCCTGATGTTCGAGAGGTTCCTGTCCCCGCAGCGTACCGAGATGCCCGATATCGATATGGACTTCGACGATGAGCGGCGCCTCGAGGTCGTGGAGCACGTTCGCCAGCTCTACGGCCCCGAGAAGGTCACCCACGTCATCACCTACTCGACCATCAAGGCCAAGCAGGCCATCAACGACGCTGCGCGCGTCCTGGACTATCCGGTCTACATGGGCCAGCGCCTGTCCAAGATGGTCTCGAGCGACCCCAAGGTCAAGCTCAAGCAGGTGCTCGACAAACAACCTGGCAAAGAGGATCTGTTTAACCCCGACTTTGCCGAGGCATATAAAAAGGACGACGACGCCCGCCGTATCATCGACACGGCGCTCTCGATCGAGGGCCTCACCCGCGGCGAGGGCGTGCACGCGTGTGCCGTTCTAATCTGCCGCGACCCCGTCAACGAGCACGTGCCCACCAAGCTCGACACCAAGGGCGGCGTCGAGATTACCCAGTACGAGGGCCATACCGTTGCCGACATGGGCCTGCTCAAGATGGACTTCCTGGGCCTGCGCACGCTGACGGTTATCTCCAAGGCCAAGGCCAACATCAAAAAGAACTTCGGCATCGACATCAAAGAGGAAGAGATTCCCTTTGACGATCCCGAGATCTTTAAGCTCATGGGCTCCGGCCACACCGCCGGCGTCTTCCAGGTCGAGTCCGCCGGCATGACGGCCACGATCAAGAACATGAAGCCCACCGAGTACAAGCACGTCGTAGCATTGATCGCCCTGTACCGCCCGGGCCCGCTGGGCGCCGGCATGGTCTCGTCCTACATCAACCGTATGAACGGCAAGGAGCCGGCCGTCTCCTACGACGACCGTCTGGACGACATCCTGGGCGAAACCTACGGCACCATGGTCTACCAGGAGCAGGTTATGCTCATCTCTGTCGAGATGTGCGGCTTCTCCAAGGGCGAATCGGACTCGCGTATCCGTAAGCCCGTGGCTAAGAAAAAGATTAAGCTGCTCACGTCGACGGTGCTGCACTGGGAGGATGGCTCGGACGAGACCACCTACGACCACTGGATGAACGGCGCTATCAAGAACAACTACACGCGCGAGGTCGCCCAGAAGATTTGGGACGATGTTCTCGAGTTCGCGTCTTACGCCTTTAACAAGTCGCACTCCGCCGGCTACGCCATCCTGGTTATGCAGACGGCGTGGCTCAAGGCGCACTATCCGCACGAGTACATGGCGGCCGTTCTGACGTCCTACACAGGCAAGACCGACAAGATCGTGCACTACGTCTCGGCATGCCGTCACGACGGCATTCCCGTGCTTTCGCCAGATGTCAACGAGTCCGGCACCGAGTTCACGGCTACCAAGGAAGGCGTGCGCTTTGGTCTGGCCGGCATCCGCGGCGTGGGTACCGGCGTGGCGCAGGCGATTATCGCCGAGCGCGAGGCAGGCGGCCCGTTTAAGACGCTGCACGACTTTGTCGAGCGCGTGGATTCGAGCCAGGCCAACCGCCGCGTGATCGAGTCGCTGATCAAGGCAGGCGCCTTCGACTCCACGGGCTATCCGCGCCGCCAGATGATGCACTTTGTGGACAAGAACAACCCCGAGAACATCATCGATGCCGCGGTAAAGCGCCAGAAGGACCGCGCGAGCGGCCAGACCTCGTTCTTCGACATGTTTGGTGATGTTGAGGGCTCGGGCTTCGAGGTCAGCGTGCCCGATCCGGACGGCCAGGAATGGGACCGCCACCTCAAGCTGAGCCAGGAGAAGGAGGTTCTGGGCATCTATGTCTCGGACCACCCGCTGCGCCCGTTTGAGTATGCGCTCAGCAAAGCGCGCGACTTCTCGTTCTCGCAGATCGATACCGGCTACGAAGTGCAAAACCCCACGGGCGGCACCATCAACCAGGAGATCCCCGAGGGCAAGGCACTGTGGTGGGCCGGCATGGTCTCGAGCGTGTCCAAGCGCGTGACCAAAAACGGCGACCCCATGGGCATCGTGCAGCTCGAGGACATGGAAGGCGAGGCCACCGTCGTGGTGTTCCCCAAGACCTACAAGGAGGCCGAGGGGTATCTGTACGGCGAGGTCGATCCCGAGACCGGCGCACAGCTGTCCGATGCGTTTGTTCGTATTAAGGGCAAACTCGAGCGCTCGGACCGCGGCGACCAGATCATCGCGCAGGAGATCGTGCCGCTGGAGCTCAACGAGGAGAACAACAAGCCCAAGGTGTTTGAGGTCATGGTGCCCAACAGCCGCTTTAGCCAGGGCAACATGGCGCGCCTGGCCACGGTGCTCACCACTAACCCGGGCGGCGACCGCGTGGAGATCTTTATCGAGCAGGTGGACGGGCGCGTGCTGCGCGCCGAGGTGCCTGCCAAGGTCAACGCGCGTTCGATTCCGCTGCTGGCCGAGGCCAAGGCCATCGTGGGTAACCAGGGCAGAGTGACGGTTATCTAAAATGATTTTGCCGGGGTAGCTAATTTGGGACGGGGCTATTTTAGCTACCCTTTGACTGACGGCGAATAAGCCAGGGTCGGAATACATCTCAACCGACATATGAGGGGTAGCTAAAATAGCCCCGTCCCAAATTAGCTACCCTGTGTGGATTGGAGGAAGTGATGGCGCAGGGGACGTTTGTGCAGGCGCTCCGGAAAGAGGCGGCGCTGAGCGGCACCTTTATGAAGGGGCGTTCGCTCATGCTCAACGGCGCCGTGCTGTCGATCGAGGACAGCGGCTCGCGCTTCTCCAAAAACGTGACGGTTGAGGGTGCAGTGCGCGGCTCGCGCGGCGACCTGTACAAGACGCACGTGGCGCTCGACATGGACGAGCACGAGGTGATCGACTACGACTGCGATTGCCCCGCTGCCTATCGCTACCCCGGCATGTGCAAGCACGCCATCGCCACGGCGCTTGCGTATCTGGACGCAAGCGGCATTGAGCCCGTCGAGGGCCTGCGCACGCCGGTCCGCACGTTTACGGCGGCGCCTAAGCAAGCCGCGCGTCCTGCGTCTGCCGCACCGGCGGTCAACCCTAACTTTCCCTTCCCGGCGCCCGTCCCCACGAGCCCGAGCCTCATGAAGGCGCTCTCCGATCTTTCGGACGCGCGCATGGATGAGTTGGCGGGCATGCGCCGCAAGCTCGCCGGCACTGTCGACCCCGATGCCCCCAAGGCGGTGTTGGAGCCCTCGCTGGTACCGTACTACAATCCGCTGTTTGCCGACCGCTTTAGCTGGGCGCTCGAGCTTCGCATCCGCTGCGGCTCGGTGTCCTACGTGGTCAAGGACATCGACGGCATGGCCGCCGCCTACGTGCGCGGCGGCACGTTCTCGTACGGCAAAAAGCTCACATTCCTCCATACACCTGAGGCCTTCGACGAGGTTTCGGTGCGTCTACTCGACCTTGTTGTGGCAACGGTTGTGTATCTGAGCGACATCACAAGTTCGCGTTCGGCGTCGTACGATTTTGCACGCAGCGGCTTTGTCGCCGAGCGCCAGCTGCCGCTGTCCGAGCATGACATCGTATACATGCTGGACCTGCTGCGTGGCCGGACCATTTCCTTTGAGCCCGCCTGGTCGCGGGGAACGACGACGCATCGTTCCTACGAGGTGGCGGTTGAGTTGTTGCCGGTGGGGGAGGACGAGGCCTCGGCAAAACAACCGCCACTCCTTGCCGCCAAGATCGCGCCGGCGGCCGGTGGCAGCTACGACCTGCGCCTGCCGGCCGATACGTACTGCTTTGTCGCAGGCGACGCGGCCTATCTGGTCGACACGCACCGCGCGCGCCGCGCCGATGCAGCGTTTGCTCAGCATGCCGCACCGTTTCTGTCGCGTCTGCTGCCTTGTCGCACGCCGGTCCATATCGCCGCCGAACAGGTGGGCGAATTCTGCCGCATGGCACTGCCCGTGCTGCGCGAATACACTGACCTCACCGCTCCCGCCGTGCTCGACACCGTGGCGCCCGAGCCGAGCTTTGCCATGGCAATCGGTGTCGACGACGGGCTCGTGACCTGCAAGATTACGGTTGCCTACGGTGATTGGTCGGCAGATCTCTTTAGCCTGGGTGCTCCGGGAAGCCCCTTCGAAGAACAGCGCCCGGGCGTGCCGCCGCGCGACGAGATAGCAGAGTTTCGCGTTATGGACACGGCGGCCCTGTATTTCGACTTTTACGAGGGCGGCCTGGCGTTTGAGGAGCGCGACGACGAGAGCCTGTTCTGCTTGCTGACCGAGGGCCTGTCCGCCCTGTCCGAGCTGGGTGAGGTCATGCTCAGCGACCGTCTGCGCCAGATCTCGGTCCGCCCTGCGCCCAAGCTTTCGGTGCGTGCGACCGTCAAGAGCAATCTGCTCGATGTCGAGCTGGGTGCGAGCGGGCTTTCGGCCGCGGACCTTGCCGTCTATCTCGATTCGTACAAGCGTCACCAGACGTTTGCGCGTCTCACGTCCGGCGACATCATTCGCCTGGACGAGGGCGCCCGAGCCGCGTTTGGCCTCGCCGAGGACCTGGGTGTCGATGCCGTCGACCTGCTCGACGGCGTGTCGCTTCCCGCGTCGAGTACCCTATTCGTCGATAGCATGCTCGCGCGCACGCCCGCGCTCGAGGCCGATCGTGACGCCGCGTTCCGCCGCACCGTCGAGCGCTTGGATACGCTCGGCAAGATGGACTTTACGGTGCCGGTCTCGCTCAAGGCCACACTGCGCGGCTATCAGGTCGACGGATACCAGTGGCTCGGCTCGCTCGAACACCTGGGCCTTGGCGGCATCTTGGCCGACGACATGGGCCTGGGCAAAACGCTGCAGATGATCGCACATATCCTGGCGCGCGTGGAAGCGGGGGACGCCAAGCCCACGCTTGTGGTGTGCCCTGCGTCGCTTGTGTACAACTGGACCGCCGAGCTGGAGCGCTTTGCCCCGTCGCTCGATGTGTGCGCCATCGTGGGCGCCAAGGCGCAGCGTCGCGTGCAGATTGCCGGCGTTGCCGAGCATAACGTGGTCGTGACGTCGTATGACCTTATGCGGCGCGATATCGACGAGTACGTCGAGCAGGATTTTGCCCGCGTGGTGCTCGACGAGGCCCAGTACATTAAAAACCCGCTCACGCAGGTAGCGCGTGCCGCCAAGCGCCTGCCTGCCGGCGTGCGCTTTGCCTTGACGGGCACGCCCATCGAAAACCGCTTGTCCGAGCTCTGGAGCATCTTCGACTTTTTGATGCCGGGCCTGCTTGGCACGCGCGAGTCGTTTGCCAAGCGCTTCGAAAGCCCGGTCGAGCACGCCGAGGGCGACAGCGCCGCTCGTCTGACAGGTAAATATGATCACTTGTTTCTTATGTTCTTTCAACCATCTGA
>OLQO01001040.1_pt1 | contig 19917 bp, 19 predicted proteins | sample 1672281 | NCBI WGS metagenome assembly OLQO01 (sample SAMEA3136667, study PRJEB25190) | human gut metagenome | biome: human gut; feature: human-associated habitat; material: faeces | place: Austria | collected 2013
TATGGCCTTGTGCCCGTTGATGATTTTGAAAGAGAATATAGGGAATTTCACGGGCGTGTCATGACGGAACTTGCAGAACAGGCGGATTGTGTGGAACGAATTGTGTGTGGGATTCCGCAGAGAATAAAGTGAAAGGAAATTAGGGATGCTTTCAGAGATAGAACAGGTACTTCCTTCTGAAATAGAGAAGAGAAGTTTTGAGATTATAACAGAAGAATTAAAAGAGATGGGAAAGATTCTCTGTCCGGAGACAGAACTGATCGTGAAACGCTGTATTCACACAAGCGCTGATTTTGAGTATGCGGACAGTCTTGTTTTTACAGAAGGTGTTGTGGAGAAAGCAAAGGATGCTATCCGCAGAGGTGTGCCGATTATCACAGATACACAGATGGGAAAAGCAGGAATTAATAAGAAACGTCTGGCAGAGTATGGCAGTGAAGTGCTTTGTTTTATGTCGGATGAAGATGTGGCAGAGATGGCGAAAAAGAATGGCACAACAAGAGCGGTGGCAAGTATGGATAAGGCAGCTGCACTGGGAAGAGAGGCTATCTTTGCAGTTGGAAATGCACCGACAGCTTTAGTACGGCTTTATGAGTTGATCAAAGAAGGAAAGATTAATCCGGAATTAATCATTGCAGTTCCGGTAGGGTTTGTAAATGTCGTGCAGTCAAAGGAACTGATCTTAAGTCTGGAAGATACACCGTCGATCGTGGCACGGGGAAGAAAAGGCGGAAGCAATATTGCCGCATGTATTTGCAATGCTTTATTATATCAGATGTAAAACAGATGCAAAAAAACTTTGTTAGAACTTGTTAGAAAGATAGAATAGTGGTATTATAAGACTGTTTGATTAGAAAAAAGAATAGAGAGGGAACAAAACGTGACCTATAAAGAAGCAAGGGTATATTTGGACGAGATGTCGAAATACGGAAGTGTACTTGGCTTAGATACGATTCGAGGTCTGTTGCGTGAGCTTGGGAATCCACAGGATGACTTAAAGTTTATACACATTGCAGGAACGAATGGCAAGGGATCTGTGCTTGCATACACTTCAACAATATTAAGTGAGGCAGGATACAGAACCGGGCGCTATGTCTCACCGACAGTAATCTCTTATCTGGAGCGGATTCAGATTGACGGAACATGGATTCCGGAAGATGAATTTGCAGAATTGACAGAGAATGTAAAAGAAGCTATTGCCCGGATGGAGGCGGCCGGAGAGGAATCTCCGACAGTCTTTGAAGCAGAAACGGCAATAGCTTTTCTGTATTTTAAGAAGAAAAAATGTGATCTGGTCGTACTGGAGTCCGGTCTTGGAGGAATTCTGGATGCGACGAACATCATCGGAGCACCGGTGTGTGCAGCATTTGCAACGATCAGTGTGGATCATCTTGGTGTGATCGGAGATTCGTTGGAAGAGATTGCGCAGAACAAGGCTGGAATCATTAAGCCGGGATGTGCAGTAGTATCTGCGAAGCAGAAAGAAAATGTCCGGGAGATTCTGAAAAAAACTGCAGAAGAAAAAGGATGTCCTTTCACAGAAGCGCAGCCTGAACAGATGATGATTTTTGAAGATTCCTACCACGGAATTACATTTTCTTATAAAGAATATGAAAAGATGCATAGTCCGCTTGCAGGCCAGTGCCAGAGAGAGAATCTTGCAACAGCGCTCGAAGTTATCCGCTGTCTGAACAGATTGGGGTATCGAATTACAGAAGCGCAGGTGCGAGAGGGGCTTTCAAAGACGAGATGGACAGGACGATTTACCTGCCTGTCAGAGTCCCCGTTATTTTTCGTAGACGGAGCGCATAATGAAGACGCAGCATTAAAGCTGAAAGTGACGGTAGAACGTTATTTTTCGGATTATAAGAAAATCTTTATCATGGGAGTCTTTAAAGATAAAGAATATGAGAAAATCACATCTATTCTTTGCCCGTTGGCAGAAAGTATATATACTGTTAGTCTTCCAAATAAGGAGAGGACGCTTCCGGCAGAAAAGCTGGCAGAAGTAGTGAAGAAACATTGTCAGAAAGTGAAAGCTGAACAGACCATCCGAACAGCTGTTGAGGATGCAAGTAAAGAGGCAATGACCCAAGGCAAGGATATTGCGCAGAAAACTGTGATTCTTGCATGCGGATCCCTGTCTTATCTTGGGGAGGTTCAGCGGATCGTGTTGAATAACCGGCAGTGAGATATAGGAGAGAAATATAAAATGATAGATCATGAAAAAGTAGAACAGGCAGTCCGTCTTTTGTTGGAAGGAATCGGTGAAGATGTGAACCGCGAAGGTCTTATAGATACACCTGACAGGATCGCCAGAATGTATGAAGAGATATATGGTGGAATGGAAGAAGATGCGGGAGTTCATCTTATGAAGACATTTACGGTAGAAAGCAGTGAGATGGTGATAGAGAAAGATATTACATTCTATTCAACCTGTGAGCATCATTTACTGCCTTTTTATGGAAAAGCCCATATTGCCTATATTCCGGATGGTAAGGTGGTAGGACTGAGTAAGCTGGCGCGTACGGTAGAAGTATTTGCAAGAAGACTTCAGCTCCAGGAGCAGCTGACAGGACAGATTGCAGACGCATTGATGGAGTATATGCAGCCGAAGGGAGCTCTCGTTATGGTGGAAGCAGAGCATATGTGTATGACAATGCGCGGAATCAAGAAACCGGGAAGTCAGACAGTTACATTGGCACGGAGAGGTGTGTTTGAGACAGACCCGACATTAGAAGAAAGATTCTTCCGTATGCTTGGAAGATAAAGAATACGTAAAGGAAAAGAAGTGAACAGACTTGAAACAGGAAAATATGTATCGGTTAAATGAAGTGGTCCATCACTGGATCTATCAGGATTATTATGGAAGAATCAAGCGGTTAGAGAAGGAGCGTATCTTTTGCTGTCATCAGATGACACATCTTCTGGATGTAGCAAGGATCGCATATATTAAAAATCTGGAAGAGAACCTTGGGTTTGAGAAAGATGTGATCTATACGGCAGCAGTACTTCATGACATTGGAAAATCATTTCAATATAAATGGACAATTCCGCATGAAGTAGCTGGAGAAAAGATTGCAAAAGAGATTTTAACAACATTACCTGAAGATGCACAATTTACAGAAGAGGAACAGCAGCAGATTCTTTTGGCTATCCGTGGTCATCGCAGAAAACATGAGGGAATGGAACCGATTGAGGAATTGTTTTATGATAGTGATAAACGCTCGCGTATGTGCCATTCCTGTCCGGCACAGAAACAGTGTAACTGGACGGAAGAAGAGAAGAATATGGAGATAGAGATATGAGAATTGGCGGAAAAGAATTTGACCTGAAGAAAAATACCTATATCATGGGAATTCTGAATGTAACACCGAATTCCTTTTCTGACGGAGGAAGATACGACGGATTGGATCGTGCAATCGAACATGCGAAGCAGATGATTCAGGAAGGTGTGGACATCATTGATGTCGGTGGAGAATCAACTCGTCCGGGACATGTACAGATTACAGAAGAGGAAGAAATTGCGCGTGTTGTTCCAGTAATCCGAAAACTCAAAGAAGAATTTGATATTCCGGTATCGATTGATACTTATAAAAGTGCAGTTGCAGCAGCGGCAATTGAAGCAGGTGCGGATCTTGTGAATGATATCTGGGGATTAAAATACGATTCTAAGATGGCAGGATTGATAGCAAAAACAGGAGTAGCGTGTTGTCTGATGCATAATCGTGAGAATACAGATTATCAGAATTTCCTTGCAGACTTTATGGATGACATGAAAGAATGTGTGAAGATTGCGAAGGACGCGGGGATTGCAGATGATAGGATCATTCTTGATCCAGGCGTTGGATTTGGCAAGACATACGAGATGAATCTCGAAATTATTGATAAACTTGAAATAATGAAAGAACTTGGATATCCGGTACTTCTTGGAACTTCAAGAAAATCAGTGATCGGTCTGACACTGGATCTTCCGGTAGAAGAACGTGAAGAGGGAACGATGGTTACAACAGTTTACGGAGTGCAGAAGGGTTGTGCATTTGTCCGTGTTCATGATGTGGAGAAGAATAAGAGAGCAATCCGTATGACAAGAGCATTAATGAGAGAACATGAGGTATAGGGGACAGATGCAGAAGAAGTTCGATGAAATCAGAATTGAAGATTTGGAAGTGTTTGCAAATCATGGTGTGTTTCCGGAGGAAAATACGTTAGGACAGAAGTTTGTTGTCTCAGCAGTGCTTTTTACAGATACCAGGATGGCGGGAAAAACAGATGATCTGACAGCGTCCATCCACTACGGAGAAGTCAGTGCATTTATTACTGAATTTTTACAGAAAAACACCTATCAGTTATTAGAACGTGCAGCGGAAGAACTGGCTGAAGCGTTGCTTCTTGAGTGGGACAGAATAGAAAGAGTATCTCTGGAGATTAAGAAACCATGGGCTCCTGTTCGACTGCCGCTAAAAACAGTTAGTGTAAAGATTGAACGTGAATGGCACACAGCTTATATTGCATTAGGATCGAACATTGGAGATAGCAAGTCATATCTGGATTATGCGGTGAAAGCATTGAATAAACTTCCGACGAGTCAAGTTGAGATCGTATCTGAATACCTTGTGACACCACCATATGGAGTGACAAATCAGCCTGATTTCCTGAACGGCTGCCTGAAACTTCGCACGTTGCTTTATCCATATGAGCTTTTAGCTGAATTGAACAGAATCGAGAAAGAAGCAGGAAGAGAGCGAATCATTCATTGGGGACCGAGAACGCTTGACCTTGATATTATATTTTATGACGATCTCGTTCTTGAAGAAGTAGATCTGTGTATTCCGCATGTAGAGATGCACAAGAGAAAATTTGTGCTGGAGCCGTTGGGAGAGATTGCTCCGTATAAGCGTCATCCGATCAATGGAAAAAGAGTTTGTGAGATGCTTGCTGAATTGAATGAAAATGAGAATTAATCGAATTATTAAAAAGGCTTATTACCAGTTATCATAAAAGGTGATAAGCCTTTTGGATGTAAAGTGTGAAGAAATATGTTACAATAACCGAGGTTATAAAAAGGACCTAGAGGGAAAGGAGAGGGCGAAATGTTAGAAAAAATATTTAAGCTTTCTGAAAACAAAACAGATGTAAAAACTGAAATTCTTGCCGGAATTACGACATTCATGACTATGGCGTATATCCTGGCGGTGAATCCGAGTATCCTGTCGGCGGCAGGAATGGATTCAGGTGCAGTATTTACTGCAACAGCATTAGCTGCATTTATAGGAACACTTCTCATGGCTGCACTTGCGAATTATCCATTTGCACTGGCACCGGGAATGGGACTGAATGCATACTTTGCCTATACAGTTGTTATCGGTATGGGATACAGTTGGGAATATGCATTGACTGCAGTATTTGCAGAAGGTATTATCTTTATCCTTCTGTCTGTAACAAATGTACGTGAGGCAATCTTTAATGCAATTCCGAAGAATCTGAAATCTGCAGTTAGTGTAGGAATCGGATTATTTATCGCATTTGTAGGTCTCCAGAATGCACATATCGTTATGGGTGGTGCTACATTAGTTGAATTGTTCTCTTTAGATGGATATAATCAGCTGAATGGTGTGAGTGCAACAATGAACGATATCGGAATCACAGTTATTCTTGCGCTTGTTGGAATTTTGATCACTGGAATTCTTGTAATCAAGAATGTGAAAGGAAATATTCTTTGGGGTATTTTGATCACATGGGCAATCGGTATTGTTTGTCAGTTCGCAGGAATTTATGTTCCGAATGCAGAAGTTGGATGCTTCAGCCTGCTTCCGGATTTCAGTCACGGATTATCTATTCCAAGTATTACACCGATTTTCTGTAAACTTCAGTTTAAGGGAATCTTTACTTTGGACTTTGTTGTAATCCTTTGTGCGTTTTTATTTGTCGATCTGTTTGATACGATCGGAACACTTGTAGGAGTTTCTTCAAAGGCAGGAATGCTTGACGAAGAAGGAAAACTTCCAAAGATCAAAGGAGCGCTTCTTGCAGATGCACTTGCAACAACAGCGGGAGCTGTTCTTGGAACATCAACAACTACAACATTCGTAGAGAGTGCTTCAGGAGTATCTGAGGGAGGAAGAACAGGTCTTACAGCAGTGACAACAGCAATCCTGTTTGGTCTTGCATTGTTCCTGTCACCGATTTTCCTTGCAATCCCATCATTTGCCACAGCACCGGCATTGATCATTGTAGGACTTTACATGCTGACGAATATTACAAACATTGATTTCGATGATCTGTCAGAAGCAATTCCTTGTTATGTATGTATCATTGCAATGCCATTCTTCTATAGTATTTCAGAAGGAATCTCAATGGGAATCATCACATATGTGGTTCTGAATCTGTTAACAGGAAAAGCAAAAGAGAAGAAACTAAGTCTTCTGATGTATATTTTAGCAATTCTGTTTGTTTTGAAATATGCATTCCTGTAAATGGGATTGAATGACGTCAGAAAGATATCAAAATAAAAATAGAAAAAATCAAGAGCTGGACAGAAGTATATTGAAAACTTCTGTTCAGCTCTTTGTGGTTGAAAAATGTCTGAGCAACTCTTTTAGAGCAGTTGCTCAAAGGTGTCATAAAATGTTGGGTAAGACACATCTACGCATTTACTGTCAAGAATCTTTGTAGTACCTTCTGCAACAAGTGCAGCAATACTGAATGCCATTGCAATTCTGTGGTCTAACAAAGTATGAATAGAAGCACCGTGAAGAGGTCTTCCGCCATTGATGATCATTCCGTCTTCAGTAGGTGTTACATCACAGCCCATTGCTTTCAGATTATCTGTTACAGTCTCAATACGATCAGTTTCTTTGACTTTCAGTTCGGCAGCATCTTTGATTATAGTAGTACCTTCCGCCATGGCTGCCATAACTGCAATAACCGGAATCTCATCGATCAAAGTTGGGATGATGTCTCCTTCAATTGTAGTTCCATGCAGTCTACTTGTGCGGACAAGAACATCTGCAATTCTTTCCCCACCTTCTGTACGTTCGTTAAGGAGGGTGATATCACCACCCATATCTTCACATACTCTCAAGATTCCTGCACGTGTCGGGTTGATTCCTACATTTTCTACAAGAATTTCAGAATCAGGGACGATCAGTCCGGCAGCAATGAAATAAGCAGCGGAAGAGATGTCTCCCGGAACTGTGATTTTCTGTCCGTAAAGTTCTTCACAAGGACGGATGATAGCGGTTGCTTTGGAAGAACCAATCTCAAAAGTAGAGCGGATATTTGCACCGAATTCTTTCAGCATTAATTCTGTATGGTTTCTGGAAAGACTCGGTTCTGTGACAGAGGTCTCTCCATCTGCGTAAAGACCGGCGAGCAGCAGACAAGATTTTACCTGCGCACTGGCAACCGGCGAATCATAATGGATTCCATGAAGCTGCGCAGGGGTAATATAAAGCGGGGCACATCCATTGCGGAGAATACTGGAAATATGTGCGCCCATCTGTGTCAATGGTTCAATGATTCTTTTCATTGGGCGGGAGTTCAGTGATTCATCTCCGGACAATTTAGAGTCAAACGGCTGTCCGGCGAGAATACCGGAAATCAGTCTCGTTGTTGTTCCGCTGTTTTCCACATCAAGGATCTTCTCCGGAGCACTCAGTCCATGCAATCCCTTTCCGTGTACGATAACGGAAGAATAATCGCTCTCAACTTCAATCTCAATACCAAGCTCTCTGAAACAACGGATAGTCGCGAGACAGTCGGCACCAGAGAGAAAGTTGTGGATCTGCGTTGTTCCGTTTGCAATCGAGCCGAACATAATGCAGCGGTGGGAGATGGATTTGTCTCCCGGTATTGTAACTTTTCCTTTTAATCCTGTAATATTACATAATTCCATAATCTTATTCCTCATTTCTGCTATCAGACTTCATAGATGACATAGCGGTATTTCTGCAAAAGTACAGAAGCTCTGTTTGCAGAATCTTCATCATAAAATTCAATACGAAGAACTCCTTCCTCGAATTCACGGTTGTGGATGATTCCGATATTCTTGATACTGATGTTATTACTTGCAAGAATTGTGGCAATCGTAGCAATTCCACCTGTTTCATCGATGATATCACAATAAAGTGCAAACTGCTTTTTGATCGGTCCTGCAGATCCGTTCGGCATGGAGTTCCTGTAATCTTTGGAATTCTCAAACAGAGCGTACAGGGCAGGTTCATTTCCTTCATCCACAAGATCCTTTGCATGTGAAAGAGCTTCAATATATTCACCTAAGATCTGGGAGATGTTCTCACTGTTTTTCAGACAGATCTGCTGCCACATGACCGGGGAGGAAGAAGCAATTCTCGTAATATCTTTAAATCCCCCTGCGGCCAACGATTTCATCATCCCTTCCTTCGAATCCGTATCATGTACAAAATTCACAAGTGTGGATGCAATAATATGCGGCAGGTGGCTGATCGTTCCGGTAATATGATCATGCTCGTGGTAATCCAAAATAACAGGAAGAGCTTTTAATGATGAAACAAAGTCTTTGTAAGCATCCACTTTTCCTTCCGCTACTTTAGCAGAAGGAGTCAGGATATAGTATGCATTTTCAATCAAATGAGCTTTGGAATTCATAAATCCGCTCTTCTCAGAACCAGCCATCGGATGTCCGCCAATGAAATTCGCTTCCATTCCCAGACGGATTACCTCTTCGTGGATGGAAGTCTTCACGCTTCCGACATCTGTGAGAATACAGTTTTCATCCAGGAGATCTTTCAGCTGGGAAAGATAGGCTGCATTGTAAGTGACCGGTGCACAGAGGAAAATGTAGTTACATCCCCTGAAATTGTCATCAATGGATGAACAGGAAGTATGAATCGTGCCTTCCTGAATTGCCAGTGCAAGGGATTCTTTATTTTTATCGAATGCGATGATGTCGTAATCCGGATAATACTGGCGGATTGCCTTCGCAATAGAGCCGCCGATAAGTCCAAGTCCGATAAATCCAATTTTTTTAGCATTCATAGTTGTAAAATCCTTTCTGTTGTTGTGCAAAACATATCTTACTGTTCAGAAATCTTAAATCAGTAAGAAACATATATTCGTATTTTAACACTTTGCTCTGTAAAAGTAAATTATTATTCACAAATGCCTCTGGTTCTAATTTTTGACCAGATAACTTTGTGGATAAAAGTTAAAATTGTATAAATTGTAAAAAATAGTTGTAATTAATCTGAATATTTAGTACAATATACCCATGGTATGTATATCAACGACAGAAAATGATGTACATAATAGCTACATAACAAGGAGGCAGCAGTATGAAGGTTTACAGAACAGACGAAATCAGAAATGTGGTATTACTTGGTCATGGTGGAAGCGGAAAGACAAGTCTTGCAGAGGCGATGCTCTACGTATCAGGTGCAACGAATCGTATGGGAAAGATTTCCGAATCCAATACGGTGAGCGATTTTGATAAAGAGGAGCAGAAACGTGGATTTTCAATCAGCACAAGTCTGGTAGCGATCGAGTGGGAGAAAGCGAAGATCAATATTCTTGACACACCGGGATATTTTGATTTTGTCGGAGAAGTAGAAGAGGCAGTCAGTGCAGCAGATGCAGCGGTTATCGTAGTATCTGGTAAGGCAGGAGTACAGGTTGGAACGGAAAAAGCATGGGAGCTTTGTGACAAATATAATCTGCCGAGAATGATCTATGTGACAGAGATGGATGTGGATGATGCAAGTTTCCGTCAGGTAGTAGCAGATCTGACAGAGAGATATGGAAAGAAAATCGCACCACATTTCCAGCCGATCCGTGAGAACGAGAAACTTGTAGGATACATTAATATTATTAAGAATGCCGGAAGAAGATATACAGGCATTGGACAGAGAGAAGAGTGCGAGATTCCGGATTACTGTATGCCGAACCTTGAGATTTTGAGAGATTCTCTTATGGAAGCTGTAGCAGAGACAAGTGAAGAGTTTATGGAGCGCTATTTTAATGGTGAGGAATTCTCTATAGAAGAGATCCGTGCAGCCATGAGAACAGAAGTAATGGATGGGGATATCGTACCGGTTGCGATGGGATCCAATGTCCAGGCACAGGGAGTAGCCAACCTGCTTTCAGATATTGTTCGTTTCTTCCCGAGTCCGGATAAGAGAACCTGTGCAGGAATCAACCGCAGAACAAACGAGATCTTTGAAGCGAATTATGATTTCGCAAAAGCAAAATCAGCGTATGTATTTAAGACAATGGTGGATCCATTTATTGGAAAATACTCTTTTGTAAAGGTATGCTCCGGAGTACTTAAAGGAGATGATGTACTTTATAATGCAGACACAGACGCAGAAGAGAAACCAGGTAAACTTTATACCATGTGCGGAAGTAAGCCGAGCGAAGTGACAGAGCTTTTTGCAGGCGATATCGGAGCAATCGGTAAACTGACAAATACAAGAACAGGAGATACTCTTTCCGTAAAGGGAACACCGGTATCTTATGCAAAGACAGATTATTCTGTACCATATACATATATGAAGTATCGCGTAAAGAATAAAGGCGATGAAGATAAGGTATCACAGGCTCTTGCAAGAATGACAGCAGAAGATGTTACATTGAAAGCTGTGAATGACAGTGAGAACAGACAGTCTCTTCTTTATGGAATGGGTGAGCAGCACCTTGAGATCGTGGCAAGTAAACTGGCGGCAAGATATAAAGTAGAGATCACACTGGAGACACCAAAAGTTGCATTCCGTGAGACAATCCGTAAGAATTCTGACGTTGATTCCAAGTATAAGAAACAGAGCGGCGGACATGGACAGTACGGACATGTTAAGATGAAATTCGAACCGTCAGGTGATCTTGAAACTCCATTTGTATTCGAAGAATGTGTCGTTGGAGGAGCAGTTCCGAAGAACTACTTCCCGGCAGTAGAGAAAGGTCTGCAGGAATCTGTAGTGAAAGGACCTCTTGCCGGATATCCGGTAGTTGGTGTGAAAGCTACTTTATACGACGGATCCTATCATCCGGTAGACTCTTCAGAGATGGCATTTAAGACAGCTACGATCCAGGCATTCAAGAAAGGATTCATGGAGGCATCTCCGGTACTTCTTGAACCAATCGCATCCCTGAAAGTTACAGTTCCGGATGATTACACAGGTGATGTTATGGGAGATCTGAACAAACGCAGAGGACGTGTACTTGGAATGAATCCTGTTTCCGGTGGAAAACAGGAGATCGTGGCAGATATTCCGATGACAGGACTCTTTGGTTATTGTACAGTGCTTCGCTCTATGACAGGTGGAAGAGGAGTATATTCTTACGAATTCAGCCGCTACGAGCAGGCACCGTCAGATGTGCAGGAAGCAGAGATCAGTAAACGTGCAAAAGAAGAATAAACTGCTAAGAAAATGTATAAATAGAAGAAAAGCCCGTAAGGGCTTTTTTTCTTAATACAAAGATGCTATAATCTCTTGTGTTAAAAATACAGGTATCCGGATAATAATAAAGATACAAAGTGGATAATTGTGAGGTCAGGGAATGAAAATTGTGATTATTGGGGACGGAAAGGTTGGTCATAAATTGACAACCCAGCTGTCCGAAGAAAATTATGATGTGGTTTTGATTGATCAAAATGAGGGAAAATTAAAGGAGGCCGTGAACAAGCTTGATATTTTCTGCATTACCGGAAATGGAGCAGATGTAGACGTTCAGAGACAGGCAGATGTTCCGCATGCAGATCTGGTGATCGCATGTGCATCGACAGATGAATTGAATATGTTAAGTTGTCTGCTGGCCAAGAGATTAGGCGCCAGACATACGATTGCACGTGTACGAAATCCGATCTATTATCGACAGATCGATCTGTTGAAAGAGGATCTTCATCTGAGTATGGCGGTTAATCCGGAACGTGCGGCGGCAAATGAGATTGCCAGGGTATTGCTTTTCCCGGAGACGAGTAAAGTAGAGACGTTCATGAAGGGACGTGTGGAACTGGTAGAATTCATTGTAAGAGAAGACAGTGCACTTGCAGGACTTTCTCTTGCAGAAGTATATCGGAAATTCCAGATTAAAATTTTGGTATGTGCAGTAAAAAGAGGTCAGAAAATCTATATCCCGGATGGAGAGTTTATTCTGGAAAAAGGCGATAAAATGCATATCGTTGCAGCGCATCAGGATCTGAAGTCATTTTTCCGTGCACTGGGACACAGAAATGCAAAAGTGAAAAAGGTACTGATCTGTGGTGGAGGACATGTATGTTTTTATCTTGCAATGCAGCTTTTGCAGGTAGGCATGCAGGTGAAGATCATTGAGCAGAATATGAAAAGATGCGAGGAATTATGTGAACTTTTGCCGAAGGCAACGGTTATTCACGGAGATGCAGCCAATCATGATCTTCTTATGGAAGAAGGAATCCATGAAGCGGACGCATTGATCGCACTTACCGGTATGGACGAAGAGAATATTATTATGGCACTCTTTGCAAAACTGCAGGGAGTCAATAAGATTGTCGCAAAGGTCAATGAGGATTCCAGAGCGCAGATGGTAGAAGGGCTTGGAATTGATTCGATCGTGTCGGCAAAAAGTGCAACGGCAGATGCAATTATGAGTTATGTCAGAGCGAGAAATGAATCTGCGAGCAATGTGAACGTAGAATCTCTGTATCAGCTCCTGGGTGGAAAAGTGGAAGCATTGGAATTCATTATCAAATGCGAATGCAGTTTCACGAATGTACCGCTTCGTGAACTGCGGACAAAGAAGAATAATCTGATCGCCTGCATAGGAAGAAAAAGGCGTATTATTATTCCAAATGGTGAGGATCATCTGGAAGTCGGTGACAGTGTAGTGGTCGTAACAATGGATCATATTGATAAATTCAGCGACATACTGGAATAAGGAGATAGACAAAGGTTATGAATACAAAAATGATAAGATATATCCTTTGCAGAATGCTGGGAGTTGAGGCAGTGCTTCTTATGATCCCGGTAATCGTAGCGGCATTATATCAGGAAATGAGTGGTATTGCATTTCTGATACCTGCGGGGATATTATTGTTACTGTTTTTTCTGGCAGGTGTAAAAAAGCCGGAGCAAAGTCATATTTACGGAAAAGAAGGTATGGTAATCGTTGCACTTGCATGGATTTTATGGTCTTTGTTTGGCGCAATGCCTTTTACGATATCAGGCTTTATACCAAACTACATGGATGCGTTTTTTGAGACGGTTTCCGGATTCACAACGACAGGTTCCAGTATTTTAAGAGATGTAGAAGCGCTTCCGCAGTGTCTGTTGTTCTGGCGGAGTCTGACTCACTGGATCGGAGGAATGGGAGTGCTGGTGTTTGTACTGGTGCTTACATCATTAGATAAAAAGAACTCAATGTACCTGATGCGTGCAGAGGTTCCGGGGCCGGAGAAGGACAAACTCGTTCCGAAAGCAATGTCTACAGCGCGTATCTTATATGGTATGTATCTGATCATGACGGTTGTAGAGATCATTTTTCTGATGCTGGGTGGAGTGAATCTGTTTGACAGTATGATCTTTTCTTTTGGATCCGCAGGAACAGGTGGATTCTCGAATTATGCAGACAGTGTTGCACATTTCCACAGTGCTTATATTGATGGAGTGATCACAACATTCTGTGCATTATTCGGAGTGAATTTTTCGTTATTTTATTTTATGTTGTTAGGTGATTTTAAGTCAGTCAGAAAGAATGAGGAACTGCGTACGTATATTATGCTGATCGTCGGAGCAACAGCGTTGATCACACTGAATATCCATTCGATGTTCCCGAGTATGATCAAGGCGTTCCGCTATGCAATATTCCAGGTCGTGACGGTTATCACAACAACCGGATATGCGACAACGGATTTTGCAAAATGGCCGATGTTCTCAAAATCAATACTTATGATGCTGACGGTCGTGGGAGCGTGTGCTTCTTCAACCGGAGGTGGTATTAAGGTATCCCGTCTTCTGGTGGGAATCAAATGTATAAAAAGAGAGATCGTACAGCTTGCACACCCGAAATCAGTCGGAATCATCCGGATCGGCGGTAAGAAAGTCGGTTCCGATATTCTGCGTACGATTTACATTTATTTTATAGCATATGTCGGAATTTTGATCGTATCGGTCATGTTGGTATCACTGGATAATTTTGATTTTGAGACGACATTCAGTGCGGTCCTTACAACACTTGGCAATGTCGGACCGGGTATGGCAAAGGTTGGACCGATGGGTAATTTTGCTGATTTTTCTATATTATCAAAATTAGTATTATGTTTTGACATGCTGGCAGGACGTTTGGAGATATTCCCGTTCCTAGTGCTGTTTACGGCACCGGCATGGCGCAGAAAATTTTAGAATAACAGGTGGCACTTAGGAAGCCGCCTGATTTTCTATACCAAAGTATCACTGTATGAGAGGAGAGAATTATGAAAGGTAAAACGAAAGCAATAATCACGGTATTTGTTGTAATCCTTGCAGGTATCTATTACTATGCGGCAATACCGGCGATCAACATTCATTCATCGGAGACATGGTTTTTTATCATGATCTTTCTGGTGATCCTGGCTGTTCTGTATCTGGGAAGAAAGAAATTGAACAGATATGAAGTCAGAGAAAGTAAAGTAGTAAAAGGATTTCTTGGAGTGATAGTGTTTCTAGGAGTTGTATATCTGTTGGGAACACTGTTTTCTTCTCCGGTTATTAATGCCAAAAAGTATCAGAAGCTTATGACAGTTAAAGAGGGTGAATTTACAAAGGATGTAGATGAACTGTCATTTGACAAGATCCCGCTTCTGGATAAGGATACGGCAGCACTTCTCGGTGACCGTAAGATGGGAAGCATGGTGGACATGGTATCACAGTTTGAGGCGGATGATATCTACAGCCAGATCAACTATAAGGGCAATCCGGTCCGTGTGACTCCGCTGAAATACGCGAGCCTGATCAAATGGTTTACCAACCAGAGTGAAGGAATTCCGTCTTATATCCGGATTAATATGGCGAATCAGTCTACGGAGCTTGTCAAATTGAAACAGGGTATGAAATATACAACGAGTGATCATTTCAACCGTAATATTTATCGTCATTTACGTTTCGCACATCCGACATATATTTATGGAGAGCTGAGCTTTGAGATTGATGAAAATGGAGATCCATATTGGATCGCACCGGTAAAGAAATTCAACATTGGATTATTTGGTGGTGAAACAGTAGGAAAAGTAGTAATCTGTAATGCTGTTCCTCTTGTTCTTGTCTGGTTTGCTTTTCGTTGGATTTACAGAAAAGCCAAAGGTGCTTTGAAGAGAGGCGTTTAATTTATGGGGGTATTTTACCCCCTTTTATTGAAAGGAGTGTTTTTATGATTGAGCCTGATTTAAATTTAAAGGGTTTGCCCGATGCTATTCGTGAACGTTTTTATTCTGGTGAAAAGAAAGATTTTCCTTATCAAGGTATATGGATTTTTTCCGGTTCTCAAGGTTCAGGAAAAACACTTCTTTTAATGGAATGTGTAAAAAAAATGCATCATGAGTTTCCTGATGCTATTATAGTTTCTAATATTAGTATTTTCGGTGTTCCCTGTATTCCTTATACTGGTCTTAATTGTTTTTCTGATCTTGATAATGGATCTAAGGGTTTAATATTTGTTATAGATGAAATTCAAACTCTTTATAGCTCTCTTGAAAGTGCTAAAATGCCTGTTACTGATTTGACTATCTGGTCTCAAAATAGGAAAAATAGGCGTGTTATTTTAGGTACTTCTCAGCGGTTTACCCGTGTTATTAAAGGAATTAGAGAACAATGTACTTATAATTATGAATGTCGCCGCTTTATTGGTGGTTTTATTAATAGATATCGTATAATTGATGGGTCTGATTATGATGATAATGGTAAGTATATAGGTGAAAAAAATATTCATTATAGTTTTTATGTTCCTCATGTTTCTGTAATGCGTATGTATGATACTCATCAATGCGTTTATCCTAATTCTTTAAAGAAAGGGGATAATCTTATTGGATAATTTGATTCTTTGCTTTGCGTCTGTTCTTCCGGCTGTTGTTGTTTTTTGTATTTTAAAGATCATTTGGGGTATTGTAATTGATGCTTTTACAGGTGGTTTCTAATGATTACACAGTATCAAAATTCAAACGGTGGTTATAGTCTCCCTGGTAATACTTATGTTAACTATTTTAAAAATTATATAATGCCTACTGATAATTATTTAATTATGCAGGACGGTCAATATAGTTATGTTTGTTTAGTTGATAGAGTTGTTGGTGATGATTATTTGATTCGTATTTCTCGGTCTGATTCATATTCATCTCTTTATACTACCGAAAAAATAGTTACTGATGATTTGACTTATACTGTTTATAATGATTTATATGTATATTCTAATTTGGGAATAGGTACTAAATTAGATATTGATTATAGTCCTTTTATTTGCGGTTTTCTCGCTGTTTTATGCGGTGTTCTTGCTTTTAAGGCTATATTTGGGGGTGTGTTATTACGAAGAAGAAAGCGTGTATAATTATTGTTATAGCTATTATTTCTTTGTTAGCTGTTCCCTGCTTTGCCTCCGGAGATTCTCTTTCTACTGTACAGAATTTTGTTCTTAATCGTGATAGTGGTGTTGTTCCATCTGGTTTTTTTAAAGGTCTTAGCGGTATGGATGGAAATTATTATACTTTGACTCCTGGCTCTTATGGTTGGGAAAGTGATTTTCTTTATCAGTGGTCTGATTTTTCTTCTCCTTCTTCTTATTTTGCTTTTCGATCTTTTAATTCCAGTATTGTTATACCTGTTAATATGCCTGTTCCTCTTGCTGAAAGTAATTTAGTTTTTTTTCCTGATTTTTATTTTGTTTATACTGGTCTTGGTGATAATATCTCGCTTTCTAGTTTTGACCTTAAATTTTATGATTCTTCCGGTGATATTTATAAGACTGTTTCTTTACTTCCTAAATCTTCAGTTAATTCTGATTCTCGTATTATTTCTTTTGATGGTGAATCTGTTGATTTGGGTGTTGGTAATTGGGTTTTGCGTTCTTTTGATATTCGGCTTTATATTGGAAATTCTGTTTTAGTTAGTTCTTCTGCTTTTACTTTCGGCATTTCTGGCTTTTCTTTTACTTTGACAAGCTCTATTTCTTTTTCTGATTACTTGACAAAACAGACACAAGATATTTTAACTAATGAAGTTGTCCCAGCTGTAGAGACACTTAATAATACAATGAATAATGTTAATTCATCTGTTCAAGATGTAAATACTGCTGTTCAAGCTGTTGATGAAGCTGTTTCACAAGGTAATCAGACTTTAACTGAAATTAGTCAAACTCTTGAAGATATGCCTCAATCTGTTGTTGATGCTTTAGATTCAAAAGCAAATGAAGAAGCGGAAGAGTTTTCTATTGAAGTCGATGAAAAGTCTCAAGAAGCTTTAGAAGAGATTGAAAAGGTAATGCCTTTGACCGATTTTCAGACTTCTTTAACTGCTCTTGCTACATCTTTTGGTAATGAGAGCCGTTTGGACACTTTGACTTTTCCAGCTGGTAAGCTTCCTGACAGTATAGGTGGTGGGGTTGTTTTATGGGAAGAACAAGAAATACCTATATCTTCTACAATTAATAAGTTTCCAACTGTTTTTGTTACTATAGTTCGGGCATTTTTAGAAATTGTTTTGATGTGGTCTGCTCTTTATTATTTATATCGTTTAATTTCTTCTTGTTTTGGAAAGGGGTCTGAAGATGAGTGAGACTGTCCGTATTATTGCCGGAATGGCTATTTTAATAGCTGCTTTTGTTGCTGTAATTGCTGTACTTATTAATCTTTTTTCTTGGTTAGCTCCTGCCACCTGGCAAAATGCTATTAATCAAATTATTATGCTTGGTAGTTCCTTTATATATAGTGCTCGTGGCTTAGTTAATCAATTTGTTTTAACTCCTGCTGTTGTTACTGGTTGTTTGTCTGTTTTTGTTTTTTCAAGGCCTTTAATATGGCTTACTAAACTAACGTATAAGATTTCCGAGTATTTTGTAAAAGGATATTAATTTTTCTTTTATCTGCTCCGCCGCAGAGAAGCCGAAGGCGCGGCGGAAGAGAAAGAGAAACAGGAGGTGGCTCCGCTTTGCGGAGTTGCCTCCGTTTCTTTTGTGCCGGCAAGCGTGGTAATGTATCACCACGCAGATTCTAAGTATACATTTTATTTAACTTCTTTGGTGTAACCTCTTGATTTTTTAAATTTTTATGTTATAATATAGTTAATAATTATGTACAATTTGCATTTTATATAATTTATACTATTAAAAAAAACGGAGGTTTATTATGGTTTTCGGTAAGCTTGACTGGTACTCTGCTATGGTCTATAACGTTTCTTTTAAACAGGTTTTAGAATTTCTTAAGGTTGAGTATGATTTTTATAATGATTTAATTGCAAACGGTTTTCAGCGTAATTGTTGTTATTCTACACAGCAAATATTTACTTTTAACGGTATTACTTTAGAAATTAATTTTGATGATTATATTTTACTTGATTTAGATTTTGATGATATTTTTACTCATAAATTTTCTCATATTCGTATAGATATTTCTGCTACTGGTCTTGATTTTCTGCGTGGTATCTTTAAGCGCCCTTATGAGCTTGAATCATATTTACAAAATGTTCAAAATTATATTTCTTTCGGTGAGTTTGGTAAAGATGTTAAAATAACTCGTGCTGATTTTGCTTTTGATTTTGTTAATTATGAAAAATGTCCAGATTTTGTTGAACAGCTTCTTGATTGGTTCTTTAAGACTGAATATAATCCTGAATTTCGTACTTCTTCCGGTGGTTTATATACTGGTCGTTCTACTCCTGGATTAAAATATTCTTTACGTACCGGTGACCAACATACTATATATTTCGGAACTACTCGTTCTAATAAATTGGTAAGAATTTACAATAAGTTAATGCAGTATCAGAAAAATTGTGTATTAGTAAAACCTCTCCCCTTCTCTGATGATTTAGAAGTTAAATCATGGTTTAGAATAGAATTTCAGACAAGAAAGGTAGAGGCGGAAAAATATTTATTTGGTTTTACTCGCTTTGAAGATATTTTGAAAATTATTTTTAATGATTATTTGATACGTGATAAAAATGGTAATCCTGTTCCAATTTTGCTTGATTTGTATGACTGGGGCAGTCTGCAAGAAATTACGTATAATGCAAATTGTACGGAATTAAAAACTGTTATAGAAACTGCAAAGACAAATATAAGTCGTTCTATGCAGAGTATAGTACTTTATATTGCTCGTTATGGTGTTCGTGATTTTTTGAATTATCTTTATAATGAAATGAAAAAATTAAGTTATGAAAGCAAGTCTGCTTCCTCTCGTTCTCTTGCTTTTAATATAAAAACTTCTCGAATGTTGAATGAAGAAAATTTATGTTTTGATGATTTGTATTTATCTAATTTTTTTGGTAGTTTGAATTTGGATTTAGAAAGGTTAGGTTTTAAAGATGAAAGTAAGAATTGATGGTTATAAGCATTTAGTTAATAAAGATAGTGGCGAAGTTCGTACTGTTGTTTATTATTCTTGTGAAGTAAATAGAAAAGATAGTAATGGATTTATTCATTGTTCGCCAGCGTGGTTTGATGATGTTTTAGATTTTGATTGTGGTGATTTTTATAATTTAGTTACTGATGTTGATCTATCTTACGGTAAGCCTTATACTCGTGTTATTGGATTTGATGTTATCAGCTGATTCTGCTGTTACATAAATATTTTATAAATAAAGGAGTTTTTAAAATGGATTCTTCACCTTTAACGACTGCAATAACTTCTATTACTGGCGCTTTAACTGATTTTTCTGGTACTAATGTTACTTCTGTTATTGTTGCTGGTCTCGGTATTGCTGTTCCTCTTGTTCTTGTCTGGTTTGCTTT
>OLQO01001047.1_pt1 | contig 19838 bp, 17 predicted proteins | sample 1672281 | NCBI WGS metagenome assembly OLQO01 (sample SAMEA3136667, study PRJEB25190) | human gut metagenome | biome: human gut; feature: human-associated habitat; material: faeces | place: Austria | collected 2013
CATATCTGTTTTCACAAGCCCCGTCCGAGATTTATCTCGGGCGTGGGTTATTGACAAAATTTACTCGTTTTCTCCTTTACATTTTGTATCTGAATTATAACAAAATTCAGGAGAAAAGTAAATTTTGTTTGTAACTTAGTCAGTTTGGTTCTTCCACTTTGTTCCAAGTTCTTTTAATTCCTCTGCGGTGTAAAGCGGACAGAGCCAGTATTTTTCTTCCAGCCAGTTTTCCATTAATACTTTATTTTCTTTTTGAGAATAACCTGCAAACTGACCTTTGACGTCATCGCCGATTTCATAGCGGATTTCCATTTTATCCAGATTAATTAACCAGGCTCTTCTATTATGCGCCTCTGTTTCATCTTCCAATAAAATTTCATTTTGATTTTGTGTCCGCCAAACAGTAATATCTTCAGAAGTTTCGTTTTTGTTTTCTTCTGTCTCTTCCTTAAGTGTTATTTTTTCTTCCACTGTGGATAACTCTTCATTTATTTTATAAAATACTCCATCTCTTCCATACAGAAATATTTTATCGCCTATTTTATAACTCCACATAACCTCTGAAATTAATCCTTGTTTTTGCAAATCTTCTATTACTGGTTTTATTGTTTTTGATTGAGTATAATCTGGATATTTTACATTTTTATTTTGAGTTTGATATAACAGCACTTTATCTTCTTCTATTTCTTCTGCATTTTGATTTTCCAAATCCTGATAAAGATAGACTTTATTACTTCGAACGCCTATATAGTTGTTTTCATAGCTTTCACATAAATCTATTTCTTTTTCAAAGTCCTGAATTACCCATCCATACCCTTTTTCATTTTTCACGCCTTCTATTTCACGTATTCCAAGCATATATTCTTTTCCGTTTTTCAATGACACGAAAATTATTCCATTTTCTAAATATCTTATCTTAATAATCTCTGTTGGAAATGTATATTCATAAATCAATTTTCCGGTATTTAATTCTGTTAAAATAAGTTCTTGGTTTAATATTCCTAAAAAGACATCCGTATAATTATTCGTATCTTCTTTTTTAAAAATCAACGCAGATTTTTCGTCTTTGTAACAAGTATATGCATTCACTGTTATTTCAGATATTTTCTTTGCTGTCTTATAATCATAAACCCTATATTTACAGTATTCTTCATTCGTACCATAAACACTTCTTACTACAAAATAATCTCCAATTCGTTCAGCATAACGAAAGCTCTCTTTCTCTGGTGAGGTTATCCAACTCATATCATCTTTTGAATGTTCCTCTATTGTTTCCTCTAATAAAGGTGATTTATTTCTCATAATTGTTTGATTTTCTACTGCATAAGCAATAATTTTATCTGAATAATCTCCATTATCATCGTATTTTGAAATGTTTACATAACAAATATCTTCTGAGATTGACAGTATCTCATCATAAAAATACCCAAAATATTTTTCATCCTCATAATTATATATCTCTTTTTGATTGCTGTCATTCTCTTTATACACTATCAGACTATGCTTACCTGTCTCTTCCCATAATCCAGGAATTTCTTCATTCTCTTTATACTCTTGATAATCTCTTGCAAACTGTCCATCAATCTTTCGATACTCATAAGCATAGGTTTCTGAATTATAATGCCATTCTTTTTCCTTTGCATCTACTTTTTCAAATGATTCATATTCTCCAGTTTCAGAATTTACTCTCCATAAGTGTTTTTCACACGTAAGATAAAAATACGAATTTTGTGCTTCACCTTTTGTCATTATTTTTTTATATCCATATAGCATTAACTCATTTGTGCCACCACCATCTGTCATTGCATTACCGCCAGATACATTTTTTTGCAATTTTATATCTTCTAATGGTTTCTCTTTATCTAGCAACAAATCAAGATCCCAGGATGATGACTCAAACCCCATCTCAGTCTTCGTATATTTCTTCACCAGTTTTCCACTCTTTGTCTCCCACAAATAAACCCCCGTTGCATCCTGTGCCACCACATTTTTTCCACCATTTACAAATGCAACCTTCGTAATATACGAAGTCGTCTCATATTTCTGAATCGGCAAAAAGTTTTCTCTCTGAAATACTCCCAGTTTTTCTGCGGTTGCTTTCTCTGCCGAAAAAACCGACATATTATCTTCGGTATCAGGAAGTGCATCCACTGCTGTCTCAATTGCTTCTGTCACTTTTCCATCTTCCCACATATAATCCGACTGAACAGCCATACGATTGTAGTTTTCTTCCTGCAAGAGCCGTTTTTGTTCATTTAATCGGACTGCCATGATTGAACTGTAGATACCAATTCCTCCCACTACAACCGTTACACCGCCCATGACCGCAAGACTTCTGTGAATTTTTCGTTTCTGCTCCCGCTGATATAAATCATCATAACGACATCCCAGCAGCGGAGCAGCAATTCGCAAATATTCTGTTTTTAATTTCTTTAATGACTTCCTTTCGGAATCTGCAGTTATATTTGCCGCCAAAGGCTCTACTTCAATTTTTTCCCGAATTTCTTCTCCTTCTGCATTTTTCCGGATTTCTTCCGACCAGCAGAGTTCTTCCGGAAATACATCGCCTGGATTTCCTTCAATTAAAAGTGCCAGTATGTTTTGGGTCGAATTATTATGTAACGATTTAAAATATGAAATTTCTTCCCTGCACCATTTTGACTGTACCAGCATAGAAGAACAAATTACAATTAAATATTCTGAATTTTCTAATGCCTCACGGATATCCTGACTCAAATCAGCACTTGTCGGCAGTTCCGTTTCATCTCGAAATACTCTCCATTTTTCCTTTTTTTCAAGCTGTTTCGGAGGATGAAATGTCTCTAAATGCTTCTGTAATGTAACTGCAACTTTTCGGTCAAATGGCTGATGCCGGTAGCTGATAAAAGCTTTATATCTCCGGTTATTCTGCTCTGTCTTATTTTTTGTTTTATTATTTATCTCATCGTCTGCTTTATTTTCTATATCAATCTCTTTCCCCATCTTCTTTCTCTCTTTCTTTCAACCATTCTAATGCCAGAAGTCTTTTGGTATCTTTGATATTTGCCATATCATAACTGTAAAAATCTTTATCCATTCCACATTCATTTTTTAATGCAAGTTTTAATTCTTTCTGACCCTCATAAGCACAGATACAAGGATGCAGCTTTGCCACAAACAATTGCTGTCTTTCATTTCCACATTTAACGGCAAAAACGGCATCATCTGCACTTGCAGGGAGCCAACCACGGGACAACATCCATCTTACCCAACGGTCATGTTCCCAGACCGCTATCGTCTTATATTCACTTTCTTTTACTCCTCTGCTTCGATTTGCCAGATAATTCAGCTGTTCCACCGAAGCAAATGCCTTCTCGTCCCAGATTTCCCATGCAATCGGCATAATCTGATTTCCATTAATATCCCGAAACTGGAAAATACGATACGGCATGCTAAGAGCCAGACTATAGGAACTGTCATGATTATATTGTCTTCCATAATAGACCTTATCCTGCTGTTCTGCCTTTTCACTACCCGCTTTGGTCTCTTCCGGACTCAGCCCCGCAAACTGATAATGAATACACTTTGAAAGTTTTTCAAAAGTTCCTCCAGCCATCAAATCCCAGCTATAATATGCCGAAAGATTTCCAAACGGAATAAAGGACCAGGTATTAAACCATCTGTCTCCATATATTTCCTTTTCAATTACCAGTCTTTTTGCAGTCCATGCAATCTGGTCTTTTCGACACAGAATTGCAATCGGATTTGGATTCTCCAGTGCTGTCTCATTTCTCTGTTCAATATTATTACGAACCAGAATTTCACGGATTCTTGTTGCCAATGAAAGATTTTCTTCATCTGATCCAGTCGCTACCGCAAAATAACCATACGGAGTTTCATTCATTATGTTCTTTAAGATATCCGCTAACTGAAAAGAATGAAAATCAATATTTTCTCCTAAAACCTCTGGCAGTTCGATCTCTTCTACATCAAAATCGCTTTTTACCATTCCCGGGTATTCTGCCTTTATTTTACGAACAAATTCTTCGCCTTTCTCATCTAACACCGTAATCTTACATAAAATCGCATTTTCACGAAATCCCATCATCCAGAATGCTTCACGAACCAGCCATTTCGCAACTCTCGATGTTCCCAAAATGACAAAATGCAGAATTGGTCTGTCTTCTTTTAATTTTTTTGCACTTTCCTTTAAATCTACCGCACGAACCGGATAAAACAAAGGGTGATGAGATAGCAGCTGTTGTGCTGCCGTTTTATCATCATCAATTATAAAAACAGGAATCGTATACTCCGGAAGACCGCTTAATGCTGTGTCAATCAGAGCACGGGCGATTTCTGAATCATTTCGGATAAAAATTTCTATATTCAGTTCTTTGGTCTCTGGTTTTTCATCTTTTATTAACTGTAATAATTCAAATAAATCTTCTATATTTTTTTCAAAATCATCATCCAAAAACAAAAAACGTTTTGCCGTTTTTTCATGAATTTTCATTTGCATTACCGTCAGATCAAACTCTGCAAGCCATCTCTCCCAGCTTTCCGGGATCGTCTTTTCGAATATTTTGGCATATTTATTCTTTGTATTTGAATAGCATCGTCCCACTGTGGCAGTTTCTGCCCGCATAACCTGGGGTATAATCCGACTCTCATTATTTACTTTCCACTCTTCCTGCGCCAGATAAAATCCACAGTTATTACTGATTTTCAGATAATAATCTGCAGTTTCATTTGTTGAAGATTGATATTTTCCTGCACGAATATATTTATATAATACAAATGCTGCCTCTCCACGATAACTTTTCTCTACTGCAGGTGTTAAATATAGAATTTTCTCACAGCCTTTGCAGCATCTCATCACATCTTCTCCATCAGATGCCGGATTTTGATAAGCGATTCGTATTTTCTCTAACATAGTTTCAGCATCTGCATTATTTTTCCAAAGTTTTGCCGGTTCATAAGAAAACTTGACTGCCTCTTTTAAAAATGCATTACCTGCTTTCTTATCTTTTAACTGATAAGCCCGTCTTGCAAGCAGATAATTGGCTTTTCCTTTCTCGTATGGATTGTTTAATGCAATCCCCAGACATTCTTTTAGTTCTTCCAGTGAGCCTTCTTCTCTATGAAGCATTTCCTGAGCTATTTTTATCGCATCCGATTCTTCCTCTTCTTCTACAAGCTTCGGCAGAAATAAACTATGAAGTTTTAAATCCTGTTCCGAAAATTTCGTATTTTCCATTCCAAAACTGCATAACGTAGATGCAATAATCGAAAATACTGCAAGAATCTGTGCATATTCCTGTTTATCATAAAGCTGAAATAATCTTTCCTTGATAAACAATTCATCTTTTTCTTCCTCAATTTTATCAATCAGACGATAAACTGCTTTCGCAACTTTATTTTCCTGCGTCTCTGTACATGCAGGTACTAATCGTTTCCAGTTTTCTGCAAATTCCTGAAGAATTGGATTTTCTTCAAAATTATAATCCTCATGCGCCTCATTTTTTAACTGAATCAGATAATCACTCGCATCCAGAAAACGTTTCTTTGCATCAATAGTCGCACGGCAGACTAAAGAAACATATTTTCCCTGAACTTTCCCACCTCTTACAAACATTTTTTGATATAAACCATCCGGAAAAATTTCTTTTATAAATGTTTTCTGGTCTGACTCATTTTTTGTAAATTTGACATAAATATCTTCATATAATTGTTTCCAAGTAATTTCTATCTTCCACACAGCGAATCCCCCTGAGTTGTTTTATGATTTTATTATACCTCATTCGATGCACAATATCTTGCATTTATCTTATAATTCTACTCTTTTTTCTTTCGATATTAAGATATAATAAAAGCAGATTAAAATTCAAAAGGGGGAAATTCACCATGACAAAACACTACATAGAATCCGATATTCGAAATAATTACCGTGCCTTAACCAAATGTTTAATTGAAAAACACTTAAGCATCACCACAATGGAAAGTGCAACTTCCGGTCAGATTGCCTCTTTAATTACTGATACGGAAGGGGCTTCTGCCATTTTAAAAGGGGCTTTTATCACCTACTCAAACGAAGCCAAAATTATGCAGGGTGTTCCGGCTGAAATTATTGACACTTACTCCGTCTATTCAAAAGAAACCGCCGAAGCAATGGCATGTGCCTGTGCAAAAGCTTATCTTGCCGATATTGGAATCGGTGTAACCGGCACAATGGGAAATATTGACCCAGCCAATCTGAATGATTCTGTTCCGGGTCAGGTCTATTTTGCAATTAAAATTCATGATACCGTTTCATCTTACTATGTTGAATTAGAGCCACAGCCGACCAGACTCGCCTATAAACTTGCTGTGGCAAAAGAAGTATATGATAAATTAATCGAAATACTGGAAAGTTAAACGCAAACAGGCAGTGTCCATACCTTTAGACACTGCCTGTTTGCCTCATTTCTTCAAAATTTGTTCTATCGTACTCAACTCAAGTATCCTCATGTGTGCCAAACAATTTCTCGCATTTCTATAATTCTCAAGTTCCATATACTCTTTCTCTGATATTTTCAGACTGCTTTTTCCAATCAGATAATACAAAACTCCAATCTCAACTTCTTCCGGTTCATTAATACTCTGACCATATCCATTCCGAATCGGCAGTTCTCTTGTAATAATTCCACTATAAGATGAAATCATGCGCTTTCTATATTTTTCAATTAAAGGAAATACTGTCTTTAATTGAACTTCCCAAATCAGACTTTCCTGATGACTCTTCTAAATTATCTTCCTGCACTGTTTCCAATTGTACTATTACATTAGAAATTTTTTCCAATAAAACAGTTCTTAACTTTTTATATTCGCCAAACACTGCATCCTGAGCATCTGTCGTAGAAGCTTTCATTAAAGAAACATATCTGCAAAGAATGTTTACTATTTTGCTCTCTTTCTTATACAAATTCATTCTTAAACTGCTCATTAAATCAGAAGTTCTCTTCACAGAATTCAGATTCTGTGCAGCCAGCTCCCAATATTCAGTTAACACTTTATTTAACTTTTCCGTATCTAAATTTTCTTCTGAAATCTCCGCATCATTTTTAATAAACGTTTCTCTCAAATAATCCTCAAGAACTTCTAAAAATTCTCTGTCATCCTCTTTTACAATTCTAAGGTACTCACATAAATCCTTTCTTCTGTGACAACTGTTTCATTTTCATACTCTGTTTCTTCTGTTGTCGTTACTTCTCTTTCTGCTTCTTCAATATCAGTTGATTCACTTTTATCCTCTATTTCCTGCACTATTTCTGACACATTTTCAGTTTCTTCTTTTTTTTCCACAAGAATCGTCTTAAATTGAATTTCTTCCAGAATTTCTTCTTCAAAATAAGAAGCCAGTTTATACATCAATTTAAATTTGGCTCTTTCATCAGACTCACAATACGCTTCTAACAACATTAGATATGGATCAACTTCTCTTTCAAGCATTTCTCTATCTGATTCTTCAATTTTTACCTTCTCTAAATCCGATTTTTTCTCCTCAAGAATTTTTACAACATCTGCATTTTCAGAACTAAGCTTCATAAAAAAGCTGACTGCTTCTCTATACTTGCTTTTCTCTTCTTCTTTTTTCTGTAATGCACTCAGTTTTTCCTCTAAAATACAAATCTGTGTCCCTTCACAATTCTCGTCTATCTCACTATATTTTTCCGAAAAGTCTTTTTGAAGTTTTAAAATACCCTCTAATTGTTCCTTAATTTTTTCTCCCAGACTCTCCGAAAAAAATTCTCCCTTAGAACTATTGTTCCTAAATAATTCTATGTCTTCATCAAGCTTTGCTCTGGCATTTTTTATTTCTTTTAAGGTCTGCTGAAGGTTCTTTATTAACTCTAATTTTGCCATTTGCTCTCGTTCCTTTCTTTTGATTCTTTTGTACTTTCCACACGCTTTTACTAATGTCTTAATTATACATCATTCCATAGACAATATCTTGTATTTCTATGCTTTTATTAAATCATATTTGAAGAATTTCATCCTGACCAGATTGATTTCATTTTGAAACTTTGTCTCATTAAAATTATAGCTTCAATCAATATGATGTCATTCACCTTGACATTCAGTGGTGTATCGAACCAGCAGGCAGTGTTGAAAATATAGCTTCATTTTTCTCCTTTGAAAGGTATCTTTTTGTCATATCTGAGGCTTATCGTAGTATCTTTAGGTTGTCCGGCTCTATCATGATTTATGAAATTTTTCGTAAAATCTCAGTAAACCTATGCTATAATAAAATTATGAAAAAGAAAAAATTTATAGTGCTATCTGTTGCAATAATTGCAATTGCCTTATTACTTGAAGCAAGTATTTTTCAATATTTTAATGACAAAAATGCATATCGAACCTCAACAGTACTTGTTGACCGTGTACTTACTGTGCTCAATAAAAATGATGAAAGTAAAAATGACCTCATCGAATCGCTAAAGGAGGATTATAAAGTTAGAGCAAAAGCAGTTTCTTATATTATAGATGCAAAACCACAAGTCGAATACGATATCGAAGAGTTGCAACAGATTGCCCAATTAATGATGATTGATGAAATTCATCTATTAGATGAAAATGGAGCTATTTATAGCGGCTCTATACCCAAATATTTTGGCTACAATTTTGACTCTGGAGAACAAATGAGTTATTTTAAGCCTATGTTAAAGGATAAAAATCTTACCATGTGCCAAGACGTTACTCCGAATACATCGGAAGGCAAAGACATGATGTATGCAATTACCTGGAATGAGGATAAAACTAAAATGATTCAAGTCGGTATTACACCTAAGCGTCTTTTAGATGAGATAAAACAAAATACAACTTCTAATGTTGTAGCCCAAATGCCTGTATATAAAGGTATCGAAATCTTTGCTGCAAATACCGATACAAAAGTAATTGAAGGAGCTACTGATAACAATAAAATCGGAACAAAATTAGACACAATTGGCATATCCACAAAGCATATCACCAAAGATAAACTCCTTGTCAAACGTGTGAAAATTGATGGAAAACATTGCCGATGTATGATAAAAAAGAGCGAGGAGCTAATTATTGCTGTAACAGTAGAAGATGCATTCTATATGCAAGGCAGTCTCTTTGCTACCCTTATAGTCGGAATCTACTTAGTACTAGCGTCATGCTGTATGATATATATGCTCTCAAAGCTCATAAAAGAACGCTTTGAAAAAGAAAAATTACTCTATACTTCAAACACTGATGAACTTACAAAGTGTTTTAACCGGCGTGCCTATGAAGCTGACATCGCTAAACTTGACCTTAATAAAACCTGGATTTACCTTTCGATTGACCTTAATGAATTAAAGCGCGCAAATGATTCTTACGGACATGCCGCCGGAGACGAGCTTATTTGCGCAGCCGCTGATTGCATGAAACACAATTTTCAAGACTATGGCAGCGTTTATCGTATTGGAGGAGATGAATTTGTTGTTCTCATCACCAAACAAACTGAATGTTTCGAAAAAATGTTAAAAACGTTTGATGATAGCATTGCAAACTGGCATGGAAAACTTGTAGACTCTATGACAGTTTCATATGGATATGTTTTTAGTTCAGAAAAAAGCTGGGACAGCGTTTATGAAATTCCAAAAGTGGCAGATCAAAAGATGTATCAAAGCAAAGAACGTTTTTACCGCGAAAGCGGACTGGATCGGAGAAGATAATATAGCAAAAATGGGGCTGTCGCACTAAGCGACAGCCCCATTCTATTACTTCGACCAATATCTTTTGATCAACCACAACATATTTTCACTTCTATACTTCCATTTTTTTCATTTCTTCCAGGAAATCACGAATATAAGCTACTGCTAAATCTAAAGCTTCCTGTCCCAACTCAGCTGAAGATTCCTTTGGATCAAAAGGACCAAACCAACCACTAGGTGCGATTTCTTTAGTATCTCTTACAAGACGCACAATTCCTCCCTTAAAATTGACCGCCTGAATGTAAGCTGCTTTCATATTTTCGGTCGGATCTTGAGCATTAATCGGCTTGCTCAGTTCCAGATGCACAGAATCCGGAGCAATTGCCATCATTGCAGAAGTTTCCAGAACATCACCGTGACCGCCTTCAAATTTTTTGTCTAACTGAGCTACCAAACTCCACCAATCAACGCTTGCACATACACCACCTTTATGATAAACCTCAAGCGCTGCACGATCGATAGACGGTGTATTTCCGCCATGACCATTTAAAATCACAAAGCGTTTTGCTCCATGCTGCATAAGAGAATCCATAATACCATGGAGTACCAAATACAATCCTTCATATCCGATATTGATGCTTCCCTCAAAACTCAAATGATACGGGCAAACACCATACGGAACGGTTGGTGCTACAATTACATTTTCTACATCTTCCACGTGATCTGCCAGATAAGACGGAACCATGAAATCTGTTCCAAGCGCACTCTGTGTACCATGCTGTTCTGTGCTTCCTACCGGAATCACAATAATCGGATCTTTTAAAAAGGCTTCTTTTGCCTGTGCTGTTGTCATTTTTGCAAGATACATTCTCTAATTCCTCCTATCATGCTATACCATAAAATGGCGTTCAATTGTCTCCTGCGACGGAGCTTTGGTAAATTTACTTACAATAACCATTACAATTGCTGAAATGATCGTTGTTGGAAACAATGCATGGAATCCCAAAGCAAGTGCTTTTACCGATGGATTTAAGGTAAAGAGTAACAATGAGATCACGCCTGTTACTACTGCTGCAATTGCTCCCTTTGCAGTTGCTTTTTTCCAATAAATACCAAACAAAATCGGTACTACAAAAATTGCCATTCCTGAGAATGCAAATAAGTTAATTTCAAAGATACTACCTGGCTGGAATACACCAAAGCAGATTACCAAAATACCAATTATAACGGTTATTACTTTAGAAAGCTTCATAACACTTTCATCTGTCGCATTTTTATTAACGAGTTTTTGATAAATATCACGGGTAACTGCACCGGTAGTCGTTACCAAAATACCATCGATAGTAGACATACCTGCGGCTACAATGCCGGCAATAAAAATAGAAGCTAAAAATGGATTCAAACCTCTTTGCAAAATCATTGGAACAATCTGATCTGCTTTCTCAATATTCTGAATTGTAGCAATTCCGTTTACACCGGCCCATTCAATCAGAGTTGCAGAAAAAAACATACCTGCAGTACCCAGGAGGATTGCTTTAAACATTGTTTTATGATCTTTCATTGCAAAAAACTTAGTAAACAAATGTGGCTGTCCCATTGTAAAGAAGGACCACAACACAATATTCGATACATAATATGTCCAAGGCATATAACCATTTGCACCTGGAAACGTCAGATAAGCTTCATTCATACTATGGAGTGTTTGATTAATATTAGAAAAACCGCCTCCCATTACGATAGAAACCACAAATGTCACGATTGCGGTCGCAATCATCAAAGAACCCTGGATTACGTCTGTCATCATAGCACCCTGCATACCGCCGGTCATACAGTACAAGATCACAATAATTCCCATTCCGACAACGCCTACCCATTCAGGCAGTCCGGTAAATACATGTACAATAACACCTGCTCCGATAATCTGTGCTCCCATCATCGGAATCAAGAAAAACAGCATCATGATACCAAGCACACCACTCATAACTTTCGAGTCGTAACGGTCTGTCAGATAATCTGCCATTGTTAAGAAACCATATTTGTGTCCCAGCGTGATTAACTTACGACCAATCAAAAGCGCCGGCAAAATCATGCAAAATACTGCACCCGGTACAGAAATTGCCATTCCTGCATATCCTACGCCATAAATTGTTCCCGGAGTTCCAAGGAATGTTCCCATAGAAAACTGAGTAGAAAAATATGCGATACCACTCACTACTACTCCTGCTTTTCCGCTTAAGACAAAGAAATCTCCCAAGCTGTTGGTCTTGCGTCCTGCATACCAACCAATAAATGCCATAATTCCAAGATAAAGTACCAACACCGTATAAAAAGGAATAGGTGACGGCTGAATTGCTGCTCCATTCATAATTACTTTTTCTCCTCCTCATCATAGGTGTGATATTCTTTTCGTTTCATACACATGCGATAATATTTTATAATCAGCGCAAATGTAATTGCTGTGTGCACAAACCATCCAAACAAAAAAAGCGGAATCCCACCAAATGCAGGGATATATGTCTCGCTATAAAAGAATGGGAACGGAATCATAAGGATTACAAACATAAATAAGAAAATAATCAACCAAGTCCGTTCAAAGTGCTCTTCAAACTGCTTTTTCATAGTTTTTGCCCTCCTCTTTTTTTCTGAAAGAAACGATTGTAATATAAAAATACCCTCTATTTTTAATTCCTTTCAGTTAAGCATATACTTTACTTTCTATTTTTTATTATACATGTTATAATAGTTTTGTAAAGTCATTACTTACATTTTTGTTAAATATCATGAAACTTTTTTAACCCTGACGACGAAAGGAAACTCTATGGACATTTTAGAACATATTCAGGAATTATATCCAAATCTTACCAAAAAGCAAAAATCGATAGCAGATTATTTAACTGCTAACCCTGAAGAAATCAGTTACATTACTCTGGCGCAACTCAGTCAGCAAACTCAAGTATCTGAACTAACGCTTCTGCGCTTTTGCCAAAAACTTGGCTGTTCTACCTTTGTAGGCCTAAAAGAACAGTTTCGAGATTATACCCAGAGAATGATTCGTATTGCTTCCTCCTCTTCTTACTTTATTCCGGAACTGGAGGCCGGTGAAGCACCTGAGCGAGAACGCATACTTTTAGAAATTTGCAATCATGAAGCAAGTGCCTTTTCCGGCTTTATTTCTGATTTACCTTTCGATTCCATTATCGCTGCTTCTGATGAAATCCGTCGCAGCAATCGAATTTTTATTTTTGCTCACGATATTTCTAAAGTACCTGGCGAATTTTTAAAATCTCGACTCCTAATTTTGTATTTTAATGCAATTTTAATTGATTTATCCGATTTAGAACAAACACAAAAAACTTTACGTCAGCTTACCAAAGGAGATCTTGTTATCTTCTTCTCCTTTCCACGCTACTATTTTCCAATTGGAAATATTGCAAAAAAAGCCTCTGAAGCCGGAGTTCCGATTTTAACGATTACGGACAGTGATGCCTCACCTGCTGCCTGCTATAGCAACTTATTGCTCATTTGTCCTACCTCTACAGAGCTGTTTTACAATTCAATGACAATTCCAATTGCTATGCTAAATATTTTAGCATCCTGCCTTGTCATTGACATTATTTCACCAGCCGAACGACAAAGTTTTATCGACACGTTATCTTCTTAAACTTTTTAACCAAATCAAGTAAGTCCCCTGCTTCAATTGCGAAAAGTAATAAGCAGGAGTGTGGACTTGCTTGTATCAGGAGGGGGCAAGCCCCTTCTGATAAGCTGCGTAGCAACTATTTGGTTATGAGCAAGTAGCGAAGCGGATTGCGAATATCCACTTGACTCTCTTTAAAAAACGGAGACATCGATTCAAAATTCCAAATCGATGTCTCCGTTTTTCATTATTTTTCATAAGTGCCTTTTCGAAGAATCTTTCCCTCTTTCATAAAAAGCTTGCCATCAGCCACAAAAGCATCCAACTGTAAGTCTTTATCAAAAAGAAGAACATCTCCATCTGCGCCTTCTTTTATTAAACCTTTCTTCGGCAATAAATCAAGCCCCTCTGCCACCTGACTCGTCATATAAGGCAACGCCTCCTCAAGCGACATTTCAAGTTCTTCTACCATATACTTTAATTCCTTATAAAGCGCATCCACACCAGAAACACCAATCTCCAAAAGCGTTCCATCTTCTGCATAATTGGACCAACTTCCATGACCATCCGAACTCATAGTAATGTGCTCGGTAGAAATTCCTCTCCTCTTTGCTTCTAATACACACTTACCCGGAGAGGTGTGCATACCGCAAGTCAAATCCACATATCCGCCTTTTTGCAAGAGTTCATATCCTTCTTCCATCAAATTCTTATTACGATTTACATGCGTCGGTCTAAAAATTCGCACCGGAACAGAACTTGTTTCCAATGCTTGGAAAACCGGCTGCAACCCTGCCTTGTCATCTCCCATATGAAGTACAACGATTCCTGGTTTTCCGCTAAGCATTCCTGCTACTCTAGCCTTACTGGCAATCTGAATCAGCTCGTCTTCTGTCACATTCGGTGCACGATGATCTGAAATAGCAAGCTTCACACCCAAAATTTCTTTTACAAACACAATATCTCTGTCGATTTCCCCAGTAATCGTCGGATTTGGAATCCCATAAGCTCCAGTCAGCATATATGCACTTACCCCTTCTTCACAAAGCGCTCTGGTTTTTGCATAGAGATTCTCTACACTTCTTGTAATTCCATCGGTTCCTAAAAGTCCTACTACCGTAGTAATCCCATTTTCTACCAGCTCAGAAAGCTGCAATTCCGGCGTTCTTGTATGAAAACTTCCTTCTCCGCCTCCGCCTGTGATGTGCACATGCTGATCGATGAATCCCGGTGTCAAAACTTTTCCTTTTGCATCTAAAACTTCACAATCAATCGGCAGCGGACCAATTTCGTCCTGAATCTTTTCAATTTTTCCTCCACAGATCAGTACATCTTTTTTCCCCAAATATTTTGGCGCATATACTTCTGCATTTTTTATCAATAGCATCTCTTACCCTCATCTTTTCTTTTTGCTTTTCACAGTTCCAACGAACATGCATCAATTTTTTTCAATTCTTCTTCACTAAATGATGCGCTGTTTAATACTTTCAGATTTTCAAGAATCTGCTCCGGACGGGAAGCTCCAATTAAAACACTTGTTACAATACCGTCACGCAAAATCCATTTTAATGCCATCTGAGCAAGACTCTCTCCTCTATCTGCCGCAATCGCATTTAGACTGCGAATGCTTTCCAAACGTTCTTGTGTAAACTGCTTCGCATGTAAGAATCGTCCATCTGTATTTACACGGCTATCTTTTGGAATCCCATTTAGATAGCGATTTGTAAGCATTCCCTGAGCCAGTGGACTAAAAGAGATCACTCCTTTTTTCTGCTCTGCTGCTGCTTGCTTTAAACCATTTTTTTCAATTTCTCTGTTAAAAATATTATAAGAATTCTGATTAATAATAAACGGACAATGTAGTTCTTCTAAAATTTTTGCCGCCTGTTTCATTGTCTCACCATCATAATTAGAAATTCCGACATAGAGCGCTTTTCCGCTTCTGACAATTTGCGCCAAAGCTTCCATAGATTCTTCAAGTGGAGTTTCCGGATCCATGCAGTGATGATAAAAGATATCTACATATTCTAATCCCATACGTTTCAGACTCTGATCGAGGCTGGCAATCAAATATTTCCGACTGCCTCCTGTTCCATACGGTCCTGGCCACATATCATAACCTGCTTTGGTACTGATTATAAGCTCGTCTCTATAAGCATACCACTCATTTTTTAAGATTTTACCAAAATTTTCCTCTGCACTTCCCGGTTGTGGTCCATAATTATTTGCGAGGTCGAAATGTGTAATTCCATGATTGAATGCAGTAAAACACATCTGTCTCATATTTTCATAGACGCCAGTATCTCCAAAATTATGCCATAATCCCAAAGAGAGTTCCGGAAGCATAAGACCGCTGGCACCACAGCGATGATATTTCATTGTTTCATAGCGTTTTTCGTTTGCCTGATACATCTTTCTTCTCTCCTGATTTTTACTTTACTTTATAGTTTATCAAAAGATGAAAGAAATTGATAGACGTTTTCTGCCTATATTTTTACTTTCTCTGCTTTCTTTATAATTCTGCTCCGTTTGTCTCTATGATTCGTCGCCAATACTTTGCCACCTGGTAATCGACATCATTTTGAAATGTACTTTGCCCGCTGTTTATGAAACCATTGGGTATTGGATAAGACAGCTCCGCCTTTGTAAATAGCTGATGAATGATCATCACATACGATGGCTGCGAAGTTATCCGTACCAAAATCAATGGCGCAGACATGGGGCATCGAAGGTGTTTCTGTTCTATCTGGTTCTTCCATAGTCAGACAAAGAAGGAAGCGCCCATAATATGGTTTAATCTTAATCTCCTTCAGTGTAGACCTGCCGGAAATGTTAGATAACAGAATACGCTCCTTGATGAGCGGTAGTTTTAAGGAGACCTCGGACTCTTCTGGATATAAAACAGCATCCTGGTTTGTGACCGTGACCGTAGTAAGGCTGTCCTTTTTGTAATGTGGCATCTTAGGTCTGCCAAGAAAGTCCTCTGGATGTTTCGCATAAGCCTTCAATGATTTCAGCCAATTGTTGAAATCTGTGACTGCCTGTTTCACGATCGCCTGGGCTGTCTGCATAGGGAGTCCGGCAAAGAAATCAGGATTCTCTGTCACACGCATCAGTTTCTCCAGATGCTTGTAGCATATTACTTTTTGGATATGAATGTCTGGATAAGATTCATGCAGCAATTTTACTTCCCCGAATACTTCGGCTTCGTTGGAAGTGAGATGTTCTTTTTCATATCCGGTAAAAATATTCCGGATACGGAAGAGGGAAGCGTTATACAGCAGCTTTGATTTTCTGCTGAGATCATCACAATAATCGTAAATCTTGTCACAAAATACAGGCATCCGGTACTCACCGGGGACGTGAAGGATACTGTTTATGAACGTATCCATTACATTGCCGAACAGCGCGGATTCCGTATCCTGGAGATTAATGGCGAGCCGGATCATATCCATATCCTCATGGAAGTGGATGCGATAACTTCTCCTGCAGAATTGGCAAATATTTTAAAGACGCAGACAGCACGACGGGCAAGAAAACTTTATGGCGAAACACTTTTAAAGAAGTATTATTGGAAACCTTATTTCTGGTCAGACAGTTATTTTATCACGACCGTTAGCGAAAACAGTCTGAAAGTAGTAAAACAGTATATTCAAAATCAAGGCAATCGGTAGGTTATGGGAATTCACCTTGACATTCAGTGGTGTATCGAACCAGCAGGCAGTGTTGAAAATATAGCTCCATTTATTATAAAAAATACCTTAAAAGAATTGGAAGTAAACCTACAAAGTTTATCCAGCTTGCATTTTATAACTTCCACGGTAACCTCTACTTCTTTATGTAAAGCGGACATTTGCCTATCTATAGTCTTCAAAGTGGCTTAGAATTCCAGATGCCGTCTTTTTCAGAAAATCTTTCTTTCCCAGTTGTTGTTTCCAGTTGTTTTCCGTGTAATTGCCGGTAAGCACGAGGTCCGCTGCCATAATATTTTTCAAAGGTGGCTGCAAAGTGTTGTCTGCTGTTATAACCGGTATGAAATGCGATATCAGTAATCGTTAAAGAACTGTTGATTAGCAAAAATGCTGCCTGCTCCAGTCGTTTTCGATTAATGTAGTCTGTAATTGTACAGTGCATTTGTCTGGAAAATAGAGATTGCAGATAAGATTTATTGATTCCTGCATATCGAGCAATCTCAGGAATTCGAAGTTCTTCTGTTAAGTTTTTACGAATATAATCACAGGCTTTTTTTAAATAAAGAGCTCCGGTTGTGGATTGGCCTTGATAAAGACATCTTGAGAGTTCTAACAACATCCGAAAAAAAAGCAGACAAATCAAATAATCGGAATCAAATTTCTGAAGATGTTTTTGACGCTGAATACGTAAATCATCCAAAGAAAGCGTCAGCTCTAATTGAGAAATCAAATCTTTTAAAGAGTATCCCAGATTATAAATATCTGTTCCAGTTAAATGAGAGCGGGAATCTTTGCAAAGTTTCAGGAATGAATCACTCTCCTTTACAAGTTCAGATAAATTGATTTTTGTTCTTTCTTCCTGGCAGGAAAATTCCAAATTCAGCATGGAACAGAATTGGTGCTCTTCAATAAATAATCGGTGTGGGAGATTTGCATCAATAAAAATGAATTGATGAACTTCTAAAATGTGCTTCTCTTTTTCAATAAATACTTCACAGCAACCTTTGGTCACATACATGATTTCAAAACTTGGATGAGAATGAAGGTTCATCTTATAATCACTAAGAGAAAGTGCATAAAAAGCAGTGAGTGAAATGTATGGTTTTGATGGATAATACAAATTCATAATAATTGAACTCCTTAAATAATATACGGTAATATCTTGCATTTTTTAATGAAATCAACAATAGTTTACACCTAAAAAAAATGCTTTGTCTATAATGAATTCATAGATAAGAACGATAGAAACGGGAGGTTTTATTTATGAGTTTTAAAATAGCATTTATCGGAGCTGGAAGTCTTGTATTTGCAAGAACACTTTTTACAGATATTATGTCTGTACCGGAACTTAGAAAAGCAGAAATTTCTTTTACAGATATCAACCCGGATAATCTGGAAAAAACAAGAGCGCTTTGCCAGAGAGACCTTGACGCAAACCAAATTCCGGTTACGATTCAGGCAACAACAGACAGAAGAGAGGCATTTAAAGATGCGCGTTATATCATAAACTGTGTTCGTATCGGAGGACTGGAAGGATTTGAAACAGATATCGAAATTCCGTTAAAATATGGAGTGGACCAGTGTGTTGGTGATACGTTATGTACAGGTGGAATTATGTACGGACAACGTGTAATTGCTGCAATGCTGGATTTTTGTAAAGATATTCGTGAAGTTGCAGAACCTGGTGCAATTATGTTGAACTATTCCAATCCAAATGCAATGGCAACCTGGGCATGTAATAAATATGGAAAAGTAAGAACCATCGGATTATGCCATGGAGAAATTCACGGAGAGATGCAAATTGCAGAAGTACTGGGAATTCCGAGAGAAGAACTGGATATTACCTGTGCCGGAATCAATCATCAGACCTGGTATATTTCTGTGAAACATCATGGAGAAGAATTGTTAGACAAGATTCTTCCTGGATTTGAAGCACATGAAAAATTCAGAGAAGAAGAAAAAGTAAGAATTGATATCTTAAAACGTTTTGGATATTATTCAACCGAATCAAATGGTCATCTTTCTGAATATGTTGCATGGTATCGAAAACGTCCGGATGAAATCAAGGACTGGATTAATCTGGATAATTGGATTAATGGAGAGACTGGCGGATATCTGCGTGTTACAAGAGAGGAAAGAAACTGGTTTGAAACCGATTATCCGAAGATTTTAGCAGAAGAACCAAAGAAATTAGATGGTTCTGAAAGAGGAAAAGAACATTGTTCTTATATCATTGAGGCATTGGAAACCGGCAAGAAATACAGAGGTCATTTTAACATTATGAATGAAGGCTGTATTACAAACCTTCCGTCTGAGAGTGTTGTAGAAGTTCCTTGCTATGTAGATGGGAATGGAATCAGTATTCCGAAAGTAGGCGACCTTCCACTGGGATGCGCTGCTGTTTGCTCACAGTCTATCTGGGTACAAAAACTTGCGGTAGAAGCAGCAGTACACGGAGATGTGAATCTGTTAAAACAGGCAGCATTAATGGACCCGTTAACCGGAGCAGTTTGCAATCCTCCAGAAATATGGCAGATGATTGATGAAATGTTAGTTGCACAGGAACAGTGGCTGCCACAGTACAAAGAAGGAATTGCACAGGCGAAAGAAAATCTTGCAAAAGGAAATCTGATTCCTACAAAAGAAGGATATAAAGGTGCAGTTCGCTTAAAAGAAAAAACGGTAGAAGAAGTAGCAGCAGAACATGATAAAAGAAAAATTACTGCATAATATAAGACTATAGTTAGAGTCAGGCAGTGTCAAAAAGCGACACTGTCGGTAGTGTAAATTATTTTGTGTAAACCTCTTGAATTGATGAAAAAATCATTGATT
>OLQO01001049.1_pt1 | contig 19835 bp, 25 predicted proteins | sample 1672281 | NCBI WGS metagenome assembly OLQO01 (sample SAMEA3136667, study PRJEB25190) | human gut metagenome | biome: human gut; feature: human-associated habitat; material: faeces | place: Austria | collected 2013
ATCCGGTGATCGTAGATTATTTCTATCATGAGGAAATCCGAGGGACAGAGAATACAGGGAAAAGAAATCGTTAAACAGAAATTTTGTAAGAACTTTGAACGAGGGAGACTCCTTGTCCGAAGGGCAAGAAGGTGCAACCGCGAAGATTTAGAACAATTCCAGTTTGCAGAGCAATAAGGCTCTCCTAGAGGGGAGCTGGCGGCGTAGCCGACTGAGGGGTGACTGCTTTAGCTACGAAACTCACCCAGCCACCCTTCAGTCTGCGCTTACGCGCAGACAGCTCCCCTCAAGGAACCTTTACGCTACAACTATATCTTATAGAAAAGCCCGGCATTGCAGGTTTTCTCCTGCAGCGCCGGGTTTTTCCGTTGCGCCAGACTCATACATAAAAACAAATTATTGACAACCCAGCGCCAAAATGCGACAATAGAGACAGAAAATTGCGCGGTGCAAATCGCAGTTTGGTCAAAAACTGCAAAACCTTGGCACACAGCGCCATGGAAAACGAGAGGAAAAAGCGGTATGGTAAATACAACGGAACACAAAACACACCGCTACAGGAGGGCTTGTATCATGGCAAAGAACGATTTTGACTGCACCACCCTGACGCCGGAGCAGCGCGACGCGCGCCTTGCACTGGACGTGGAGCGCCTGCTGCGCTTCGGGCGTAAGCATAAGCTGATCAAAGAACTGGATGAGCTGGTGGCCCGCAACACGCTGCTGGATCTGCTGCAGCTGGCCGCCCCCAGCGAGACCAAACCGCCGAAGGAGGACCCGGCGACCCCCGCCGCCCTGCTGGACGAAATGGTGGAACTGGCTGCCCGCAAGGAACTGTTTGACGGTGCTGTGCCGCAGTACCGCATCAACTTCGAGACCCGCCTGATGGGGGCTCTGATGCCCCGCGAGAGCGAAGTCTGCAAAAAGTTCCATAAGCTGTACGTGAAAAAGGGCGCCAAGGCTGCTACCGACTGGTTCTATGATTTCTGCGTGGTAACGAACTATATCCGCACTGCCCAGATCGCCAAGAACATCCAGTGGAACACCGCCACCCCCTACGGCGAGCTGGAGATCACCATCAATCTGACCAAGCCCGAGAAGGACCCCAAGACCATCGCCTTGGAGCGCCTGCAGCCCAAGAGTGGCTACCCCGCCTGCATGCTCTGCAAGGAGAATATCGGCTATGCCGGGCGTATCAACTTCCCGGCCCGCCAGACCCACCGCATCGTGCCCATTGAGCTGGCAGGGGAGCAGTTCTACCTGCAGTACAGTCCATACGCCTATTTCCACGAGCATTGCATCATGCTGCACGAACAGCATAAGCCCATGGAGATGAACAAGCAGACCCTGGCCGAGATATTTGATTTCGTCAGCCAGTTCCCGCATTACACCTGCGGCTCCAACGCCGACCTGCCTATCGTGGGCGGCAGCATCCTGAGCCACAGCCACTTCCAGGGTGGCCGCTATGTATTCCCCATGCAGAAAGCCGACATCGCCTTGCCTATGAAGGATGTGCGCTATCCCGGCGTCAAGGCGGGCATCCTGAACTGGCCTGTCTCCGCTGTGCGCCTGGTGGGCCGCAGCAGCCAGCAGATGCAGACCGTGGCCAACAACATCCTGACCGCCTGGCGCGAGTACAGCGACGAGAGCGTGGGCATCCTGGCCCACACCGGCGATACCCCCCACAACACCGTAACGCCTATCCTGCATTACGATGAGACAGACGGCTACATCCTGGACCTGGCCCTGCGCAACAACCGCACCAGCGAGGAGTACCCCGACGGTATCTTCCATCCCCACAAGGAATATCACAACATTAAAAAGGAAAACATCGGCCTGATCGAGGTCATGGGTCTGGCCATCCTGCCCGCCCGCCTGAAAGAACAGGGTGCCCAGATCGCCGAGATCCTCAGCGGCCAGCAGCCCAACACCAGCCGCAAGGAGGGCTCTAACCTGGCCGTACACGCCGATTGGATCGATGCGCTGATCGCCAAGTATGGCACGGCCCTGCGCCCCGAAGAGGCCAACGAAGTCGTGAAGAAGGAGATCGGCATCGTGTTCAGCCACGTGCTGGAGAACGCCGGTGTCTTTAAGCAGGACGCCGCCGGACAGCAGGCTTTCGTCCGCTTTATGTACAGCGTGGGCTTTAAAGCTGCCGACTAAAAATTTTATAGATTTTTTTAGAAAAAACAGGCCTCCGGGGTTGACAACCTTGGGGGCCTGTGGTATTATAATATTCGCATCTGGCGGCAGCCACTATGGAGAGGTGTCCGAGTGGTTTATGGAACTGGTCTTGAAAACCAGCGATTCGCGCGAGCGGACCATGGGTTCGAATCCCATCCTCTCCGCCATTTTGTGATAACAAGTAAATATATAAAATCACTTTGACTTGTGGAGTAATACTCAAGAGGTCGAAGAGGCGCCCCTGCTAAGGGCGTAGGGTGGGAAACCGCCGCGAGAGTTCAAATCTCTCTTACTCCGCCAACAAAAACCCGCGTATCTGCGTAAGATATGCGGGTTTTTGGTTATCTAAAAATGCCCTTTGACCCACAATTTTACCCACAACAGAATTTAAAACTGCTTTTTTGGCACAATTTTACCCCCGGCGGGCTTGCGCTTGCTGGGGGTATTTTTATGCCTTTTTTACGTTGTCGATAAAGAATTGCTGCATCCTGTTTGCGCTGGCCCGCTTCATCTCTTCACTGGCGTGGACGTACCGCTGCAAGGTAAATGCGGCGGTAGCGTGACCCAGGTTGGCTTGCACGGTTTTCACGTCATCGCCATTTATCAGCGCCAGCGTGGCCGATGTATGCCGCAAATCATGCACACGGGCATCCGGCAGGCCGATGCTTGCTGCAATGCGCTTAAAGTTTGCCCATAGGGTGTGCGGGTTGATACACTGGCCTATAGCATCCGTAAAGCACAGACCCCATGTGTTTTGCCAGGCAGGCCCGGCGGCTAAGTGCGCCCGCATCTGGCGCTGGCGTTCATCCTGTAAGATTTCTAACAGGAAATCAGGCACGTCCAAAATGCGGCTTTGGCCGTTCTTTGTGCCCTGCTGGATGTAGAACTTTCCGTTTTTACTTTTATCCTTTTGCAGCTGCTGGCAGATGATGGCCTTGCTGTTCTCGAAGTCGATATGCTCCCATGCCAGACCGAGCGCCTCGCCCTCTCGCAAGCCCAGAAACAGACAGCACATCAAAGGGGCATAGTAAGTCGAATCCTGCGCAGCGGCCACGAAAGAGACGATCTCAGCGGGGGAGAGAGGGTGTATATCCTTGACGCGGACAGACGGCAGCTTTGCATATTTGGCCGGGTTGCGCTGGATAGTCTGCGCCTTGACGGCCTGTTCAAGCGCACTGTTCAGCACGGTCAGTATATTTTTTATGGTTTTCGGCGATTTGCCGTCATTAACAAGCTGGCGTACCATCTTTTGCACCTGTTCGGTGGTCAGATCGCACAGTCTGACCGCGCCCAGATGGGGCTTGAGGTGATTTTTAATGATACCGCGATAGGTCGTGACCGTATAGGGCTTTTGCGTTGGCTCAATAAACTCGGTGAACCAGGCATCCAGATACTGCGCTACCGTGCGCTTATCATCGGCAATATAGCTGTTTGTATCCAGCTGGCGCAGCTTTTCGGTCAGCTTGCGCTTGACTTCCTTTTGAGATGCGCCGTAGATACTTAGCGTTTTGCGCTTGCCGGTGCCCTCATCATAGCCCAGTGTCAGCCGGGCTTCCCATCGCCCATCTGCCCGCTGCCGGATGGAGCCTTGCCCGCTGGCCGCACGGTTGGTTTTATTGTTTGGCATAGTATCACCTACACTTAAAAAGGCAAAATGTCAGGCTGAAATATTTCTGCGCCTGCATCGATTGCGTTTTCTTCTAAAAGCTGCATTTGTTCAGGAGGCAGCATATCTTTTACAGTTTCGATAGCGGCAAGTTTTTGAAAAAAGGCGGCCATTTCTCTACCATAAAAAGAAACTGTTGCAACGTCTTTGTCAAGAAATTCCCATTGCGTCAGATCATCTTTGCACCCAACATGGTTGCTTAGGTATATTGAATTGCAATAACCTTTTTTGTGATCTTCAAAAGGATCATCTATATAGCCATTCACTGGTTGTGGATACGTCAATAAATCGATAAAATATTTGAGCCATTTTTCCGGCGCAATTTCACCTTCGGCAACAGATGATTCATTTCCGAATAGTAGCCAATCTGCGCTTTTCCCGGTTGCTTTGCTTATCGCGGCCAGAACGTCTGCACGGGGGATTTGTTCGCCGTGCTCGTACTTGGCAACGGTGGTTTGACTGGTTTTCAAAAGCTGGGCAAGCTGGGTTTGCGTCATCTTCAATTCTTCCCGGGCACTTTTTATGCGCTCGCCAAATTCTGTTTTGTTTATAGAGTATCCGTCCACGTAATATGCACCCTCTTTCCTATTCGATTATAGCATGGAATAGTCTGGATTGCAATAAAACGGAATTGAATATTCTAAATTAGAATAAACGATATAAATTATTCGATATTTGAATATTACATTGCACGTTGGTATAATTAAATCGTTCCAAAGATACAGAGTTGAAGCGAAATTTCCGGCACTGTATCAGATGGGAAACTGCACCTTGAAAACTGAATATGAACAGAAAAGCCGCCCGGCACGGTACATCGTGTCAGACGGCAGGAAAGCAGTGATACAGGACAACAGGCGGCGATGCAATGCCCCTCAGCCCTTGAGAGAGCGCCTATGACGGGCTTGATGCTGTAGGCGTATAGTTTTACCAAAAACGCGAAAAGCCGTGAAATAACGGCTATTCTTCGGCTTTCTTTTGGTATTGAGGTGTATCGGCCAAAGCCTTAAAATCTTGAATGGAATCGGCAAGAACGGCATCCTCTGAACGTTCAAAAAGGATTTTATATGCGGCCAATTTTCCATCTATATTAAGTTGGTTGTAATAATTGTTGATCGTTTCTCGAATGAGAAACGTGCGTTCTGCATCGTTTTGGATTCCACTCTTAGCGATTTTTTCGCCTATATAGCTTTTGACTACCTCAACTTGTTCTTCTGAATCATCCGAAAGTAGCTCATACCATTCTACACCGAGCGCGGCGGCAATCTTCTTTAGTGTGGCGGGCTTGGGGTTCAGTTTTCCAAGTTCATATCTTCCTATCGTTGGCTCGGCAATTCCAGCACGATTTCCTAATTCTTTTTGCGTTAATCCGGCAGACATTCTTGTCTGCCGAATAAGTTCTCCAGTTGTCATAGCCTTCTCCTGTGTTTTTATGCTGACTAAAGTTTACTAAGTTGGTTCGCTTAGTTTACTTAGTTTACTTAGTTTACCTTAGTATATCACACAAACAAAACAAACGCAACAAAAGTTATAGAATGGTAGTTGACAAAAACAAATGTTGTGGTAAAATAAGTGAAGAAACAAACAAATGTTTCTGAAAAAACGAAAGTGAGGTGAAAATATGGCGAAATCTATCGTTGTTGACCGCGTGAAGGTCATCGCCCAGATGGCCTGCTTGGACATCACCGGCGAGGAACTAGCCCAAAAGGCTGGCGTTGGCCGTAGCGCGGTTATCAAAATGCGCAGGGGTCAGGCAGTGTGGCGTACAACCGCGCAGCACGTTGCCCATGCCCTGGGCGTTGAGATTGAAGACCTACTCGAACACGGCGAATAAAGCCGGGAAAGGAAATTTATGTCGAACAAAAGCGAAAAACTAACCCTTGATGCCCCGGAGCTTGCAAAGGTTTTGGGCATCTGCAAACCCAGAGCCTATGAATTGATGAAGCAAAAGGACTTCCCGTCAATCCAGATTTCAGAGCGCCGCTTCATCGTTCCCCGTGCTGCGCTGGACAAATGGCTATTGGAACAGGCGGGACAGGATACGCCGGGCGATGCTTAACGGTGGCCGCTTATGCCGAAAAAGAAACTCCGTGACCCTCCGTATTGGCTGACTGGTCCAAAAGGCGGTAAATCTGCAAACGGCAAGCCGCTGCCCTTTGCGCAGCTATATGCCGACCTGTTGCAATCGGAACAGTTTCGAGAGCTTGCACCAGGCGAACAGATCCTTTACATTGACATGTGTGTTGAAGCAAAAGGGCAAGTGAGTTTTGAGTTTCCAAAGGCAACGGCTGCGCGATATGGGTTTGGTGGCACTACACTACGGAGGTGTGTGCCAAAACTGATTGAAGCGGGTTTTATATCGGTCGTGGAGAACAACAGGACGCGGAGAAAGCCGAATGTTTACCGCTTCGAATTGGATTGGAAGCTCCCTAAGAAAACCGCACCCCCTGGCTAAGATGTAAGAATGTGTACCAAAATGGCACAGTGTAAACGGCTTTTTTATTCACTGGTTGTACCAAAACGGTACAGTGTAAATACATAAAACAGCCCAAAAGCTTTGTACACTGTACCAAAACGGTATAGTGTACTGTACCGAAATGGTACAGCCAAAAGGTTTTTGCAGGCAATCCCAACGACCGTATACGACCGTCAACGAGCGTAAAACCCAAAGAAACCCAAAGAAACCCAGAAAAACCCAAGCAAACCATGCTAAGCAAGACGGAGCAAAGGCGAAGCAAAAGCTAGCAAACCACAGCAAAAGCTACCATTTGCAAGCAAAAGCCCCCATTTGCAACCAGATGTCAACCAACAATTTACCGCACAGCGCCGGGCTTTGTCGGCTCTCTGCTATCCTACATCAACCAGCAATCAACCACAAACTAACACGGTGAGCAACAAACAAGCAACACACAGTTTTCCGCATGGTGGCGAGCTTTACAGGCTGTCGCTGCCCCGTGTCTAACACACAAATCAACAAACCTGCAACACACAAGTCGGCACAGTGATGGCACAGAAAACGGCAAACCAGAGACACACAGATTTCCGCATAACAATGGGCTTTGTAGGCTCTCACCGTTCAGAATCCGACAAACCAACGACAAGCAAAAAGGCACAGTGGGGGCACACTCCACCGCGCCAGAATAGGAGAAATGTTATGAAAAACGAGAAAATTTACCGCCCTGAAGACCCTGAGTTCGTCATGAAACCCATCATTATGGACATTGCTTACCGCCTGAACAGTATCGAAATCGGCGGCAACGAGCTTGCCGCGCTGGAATGGCTGGCAGGCCACCCGGAAGAGTTCGGCAGAATCCTGCGCCAGGTCTACCGTGATTGCGTCTGACCGGGGCAGGGGAGTGGTCAGCCATGCTTTACTGGCAATGTCCCTATTGCGGTGCGAACCTTGACCCCGGTGAGCGTTGCGACTGTAAAACAGAAAAGCCGCCCAGAGTGTTGCAGCACTCACAAGCGGCAGACGGTAAAACTTATTGCCAAGTAGGATTTACCGCCTTCATTATAGCAAATATGGAGGTAAAACACAATGCTATTTAAGTATCTGACCGAAGCCGAAAGAGACACCTTATACGAGCGCTGCCCAGAGATTTACGCAAAACTGTTCGAGATCGAACAAATTGAAAAAATGCTGATTTATGGAGATGAAAAGTCGTTGCGCCTTGCAAGATACTTCACGGGCAATGTTGTACATGACCCTATTACAATGGGGATAAATAAGGCAGCAGAGCGGCAGAGAAAGAAAGCCGAAAAGGCCGCCAAGAGGTAAATACAATGATCTGCAAAGAGAAAAATCACGATGGGAAAAATGTTCTTGCACTTATGACCGAAACTGTACAGCGCGGCCCTGAATACCTTACGGTTGAACCAAAACCCGTGCAGGGTGGGACGCATTGTATTACGGTCAAAACCGAGATCGTAGAACAACCGACACGCACAGTCGCACTGAATATAATCGAATAAAATACATAGCTGCGCTAACGGCTTGACGGGCTTGCGAGGTATTGAAAATGGATTACACTAAAATTGTGAAGGTTCTTTCGTTAGCAGCAACAGGAAACAGCATTGATGCAGCTCTTGACGAGATGAGTAAAAAAGAGCTTGAGTGTCTGCTTGAACTGTGCCAGGAAGAAAAAGCCCGTCGCCAAGCTGCAAAGAATGGGGGCGCTTGCAATGAATACTAAAGAATCAGAAAACATTGAAAACTTAATATCCATATTGCTAACCTTTTCCCCTGACCAAATGGCCGCGTTTGTGGCAGGTGCGCGGGAAATCATAGCCCAGTATAAGTAACTATAAGGCTGTGCTATCAGGCCATACGGGCTTATGAGGTGCTTAAAATGAAAGACAGCAAACAGCGCGAACGTGACTTAGCTAACATGGGACACAAAGACCTAATCCGCTTTATGCGCCATGCCTACAACTGGTTACTTGATGACGGCATGAGCGAAAGCGAACTTGAAGCAAGTCTTGCGAAATTCGGACTTTGCAAAGAGGATATTTTCGGAAGGGGGTGAATCGACTTGAAGATTAAACTAACCTTCACCGATCAGGAACGCGCCGCCTTTGAACGTATCCGCGCCGAGCTGCTGCAAACCCTGCCCGATGTACGGCAGCACAGCAGCACCGCGCCGAGCGGCGTTCATGTGTTCTACTTAACAACTTGTAAAAAGTGACGATGTGTGGTATAATATAGACAATCCGAGTACCGCCGACAGGTAGCGCCAGACAGGCCAAGGGAAATGCGACCGCGTTTCTTTTGGCCTGTCTTTTTATTTTGGAAGAGAAAGAGGTTTTTAGCAATGGCAGCAACCGCAGAACAGCAGGCCACCAATGCCGCGCTTGCATCGTTGGCCGCTGCCGGTAATACGTTTGCGCTGGGCCAGCTGTGGGAGACAAACAGGGGACTTATCCGCTCAATGTTCTGGAAATGGTATCCCCATCACAAAAGCCTTGCAGATCAGCACGGCTTGACGGCAGACGATTTTGAAAACGAGGGCTTTTTTGCCGTCCGGTACGCCGCCCAGACCTACGACCCGGCGGCTGGCGCGTTCTCTACGTGGCTTGCCCAAGCCATGCAGCGGCAGATACAGCTTGCCTTATCCAACGGCCACCGGCGAAAATTTGTTGATGAGGACGGCAAGACCCACACGACCAGCGCCGACCCGTTAAACCATTGTTTCAGCCTGGATTTGCCCATCGACAGCGAAAATGCAGACGGCCCCACGCTGGGCGAGGTTCAGCCAGACCCGGCGGCGGAACAGGCGTTTACAGCGGCAGAGGAGCGCATATCCAGCGCCCAAACCCGCGCCGTGCTGGATGATGCCTTAGACCGTTGCGGCACCATAGAAAGCGCTGTAATGCGGCACAGGTTCTTTGATGGGCTGTCGATGGCAGCCACTGGCGAAAAGATGGGCATAACCCCGGCGCAGGTGCGCACTATAGAAACCCGCGCACTTCGAAAGCTGCGCAGCGACCCGAAACTACAGCGCTGGCATGACAGGGAACTTGAAAATCGCGCCTGGCATGGAACCGGCTATCTGACATGGAGGGAGACTGGCAGCAGCGTTGCAGAGCGTGTCACGGAGCGTTTGGAAAAGATGGAACGGGAGAAAATCGCCAGAAACAGCCCACAGACGGCCACAGACGCGGCCAACAGAGAGGAGGTGTGAAAGATTACACCGAGACAGCAAAAGGCCCTGGCGGCGCTGCTGACGTGCCCTACAGTAAAAGCAGCTGCCTGCGCTGCCGGTCTGGATGAGAGCACGATTCGCCGCTACAGGCAAGACCCCGCCTTTATGGCAGAGTACAAGCGGCGCTGCGCTGAACTGCTGGAAACGGCCACAGACAATGCAAAAGCGGCTATGCCGCCCGCTATTGACCGCCTGCGCGGCATTATAGACGATGACCAGCAGCAGCCGCAGCAGCATATCGCGGCGGCCCGCGCTGTGCTGGAATATGGTTTGCGGCTTGTAGAAGCCAACGACTTTGACCAGCGTTTGCGGGCGCTGGAAGAAAGGGAAAAATGAACTTCAGACTTGAAGATCACAGCGAAGAAGTGCTGAAAGCAATGAATGGTGCTGTATTGCGCGGATTGGAAAAGTGCGGGCTGGTAGCAGAGGGCTATGCCAAAAAGCTGGTAAACAGCCCCGGTAAAAAGGGTACAGGCTATTTGCGAAACAGTATCACGCACACGGTAAGCATGGAAGAAAAGGCAATGTACATCGGCTCGGATGTTGAGTATGCCAGCTTCATCGAAGTGGGAACCGGCGTATATGGGCCAGCGCATACAAGCGGATACTGGGTGTATGTTATTGGTGGGGAAAAACATGAAAGCAAAAACCCCGGCAAGCGGTACACGCTGGAAGAAGCAAAACGTATTGTTGCTATGCTGCGCAGCCAGAAACCGCCTGTTGAAGCGTACTACACAAACGGACAACCGGCAAAGCCTTTTATCAAGCCTGCTGTTGCTGACCATGCGGACAAATACATGAAAATCCTACGGGATGAACTGAAAGGGAAGTAGACAGCACCAAAATAAGATGTATTGGAGTGAATGGCAATAAAAAAAGACTTTACAGCTAGACTAAAGGCGCTGGAAGATTCCATGACAGCGCAAGACCCTGTTGCAATTGTTGAGCCTGTTCCCGGCGGCTACCTGCTGAAAACTGGCGAACAAAAAGGCGCGATTGTAACGATGAACGAATTACACCAGCGGTACGACGTAGTGATTATCGACGATGTGCCGCGAATTAAAGAAAGTGAGTAAAAACATATGAATTACGCAAAATCTTACATTGACTTCTACCGCAGATACGCCGACGCCGTTGCAGCCGAAAAGGAAGCCCGTGCCGCACTCGAAGCCGAGTACAACGCCCGCAGCATTACAAAGGCTACATTTGACGCCAAACTTGCCGCCATTCTCGAAACTGCCCCGAAAGAGGCCGAGTTCCGCAAAAAGGCTGACAAAATCGTTGCAGACTTTGAAGCGGCCTATTCTGCATGGATTGTGCTGGACAGCAGCAAGGTCGATACCGCTGATTTGGCCGTGATGAACCCGACGTTCATCCAGAGCGCGGCCGACTTGCAGCACCTTGCTGATAAGCACTGCACAAACCCGGTCATGAGCAAACAAATCCTCAGATATGCCGCAGAAAAAGGCTTTAACATTCGTATCCTTGACGTGGATGCCCCGCTGAAAGCGATGAACACGTTGAAACTGTTCGCACAGAAAGCCCTTAACGATCCTAACGGCTATTCTGCCGCCTGCCTTGCAAATGACAAGTTTTGCCAGCGTCTTATTGACCTGGCCGCTGTTATGGATGGCAAAATCGTTTTAGCTGATACCATCGAAGAATAACCCCCGTGCCAATAAAATAGAGGTGGTGAAACATGGAACTTTTCAGCCAAGAATACTTTGAGCGTGCAGTGCGTCACACTGTGCCGTCTGATGCGCCGGAAACCCTTATCCAAAAAAGTGCAGCAGATATGCGGAACTGCGTTGACATGGGCTTTAATGACGGCCTTGCGGGTTCCCCGATGCGGCAGCATGAGCGGGATAAACACGCCAGCCGGGAACGGCAGCGCTACGCAAAGTCGCTGTATGAGCTGTACAGACTGGGTTATAAGCTGGGAAAGGCGGCGATGTAGTTGGACGCATATAATCTGTATGCAAAATTGTGCCTTGATTCCAGCGAATACGAGAAGGGCATGAAAGATGCGAAAAGCAGCGCGGGCGGTTTAACAGGGCTGTTTGGAAAGGTCAGTTCGGTTACTTCGACAGTGGGCAAAGGCATCTTTAACGTTGCGTCTAAAGTTGCGGCAGTATCCGTTGCCGCTACCACAGCGGGCGAGGCGGCAGTATCGGCGCTTACAACGCTTGCCGTAAACAGTTATGCAGACTATGAACAGCTTGTAGGCGGCGTGGAAACGCTGTACAAAGACAGCGCAGCCAAAGTGCAGCAGTATGCGGCCGATGCCTATAAAACGTCCGGCATGACGGCCAATGAGTACATGACGACAGCAACATCTTATGCAGCCGCGCTTGTGTCTAGTCTTGGCGGCGATACGGAAAAGGCAGCGGAATTGTCTAATATGGCTGTATCTGACATGGCCGACAACTGGAACAAATTCGGCAGCTCCGCCGATAGCGTACAAGCCGCATACAATGGCTTTGCAAAGGGACAGTTCCAGTTATTGGATAACCTGAAATTGGGCTATGGCGGCACTAAAGAAGAAATGGAGCGCTTGCTGGATGATGCAAACAAGCTCAATGCGGCACAGGGTAAATACACAGATTACAGCATTGACAGCTTTTCGGACATTATCCTTGCAATCCATGATATTCAGACAGAGTACGACATCACCGGCACAACAGCAAAAGAAGCGTCTACCACGATTTCTGGCAGCTTGAGCGCCGCAAAAGCCGCATGGGCAAACCTTGTCACAGGTGTTGCGGACGATAATGCCAATTTTGGGCAGCTTATCAGCAACTTTGTGGATAGCGCAACTACAGCGGCAAGCAATATCATTCCCCGCGTAGAAGTCGCCCTGAACGGCGCCGCTAAGCTGATAGAGAGCCTTGTCCCGCCCATCATGGCAGAGCTGCCAGGCCTGATTGAAACCGTCCTGCCGCAGCTGGCGCAGTCTGCCGTGAACATCGTGCAGACGCTTGTGACGGAGATCAGCACCAACGCGGCGCAGCTTATTGATTCGGCAATTCAGATTATAACCGTGCTGGGAAACGGCATCTATCAGATGCTGCCGACCGTTGCACAATCCGCCTTGCAAATCGTTTTGACGCTGGTTTCAAAGCTGAATGAAAATTTGCCGCAGATGCTTGACACTGCCGGACAAATGCTGATTGCGTTTGTAGAGGGCGTTTCGGAACACTTGCCGGACATTATGCTTGCCGCTGCATCTATCGTGGAAACCCTGCTGACCTACTTTATAGAGCATTTGCCGGACATTGTAGAAGGCGCAATGCAGATGGGCGACGCGGTCATTGATGGCATTATTGACGGCATTTCGGCAGCTTGGGACGGCCTTGTCAGCTGGTTCAATGGTTTGTGGGACAGCCTGTTCGGGAATCGCTCTGTTAATGTGGATGTCAACAGTAGTGGCACAACCGGCGGCCGTGCAGGCGGCCTTGATTATGTGCCGTATAACAACTACGTTGCAAACCTGCATCGCGGCGAGATGGTGCTGACAGCCGATGAAGCGGACAGCTACAGACGCGGTAAGGGCAGCAGCAACGGCTTTACCCTGACGCAAAATATTTACGCGGCAAAGCAGACGCCGGTTGAACTGGCAGCAAGTACAGCAGCGTATTTTCAGCGGGCGAGGTGGGCGCTGTGATGCGCGAATCGTGTCAATAAACTAAATCACCCCCGGCGGCTTGTAACCACCGGGGGGCTTTTCTGTACTTATTTTACCTATTGCGTGGCGTGTCGAAATGTGGTATCCTATTATTGCCGCTTCGGCGGTAAGGCGCTGCACAACACGGCAGGCGGTTGGCCACACTTCCCGAAAGGGGGTGAGGCAATGCCAATTACATTGACTTTCCATGTCTTCGGACTTACGGTAACGATCACTGTAAAAAGCAAGAACCGCCACCCTGCACGGTGACGGTTCTCAAATGAACTCTCTCGTCAAGGACTAACCGCTTGTCGCAGCGCCTTTTCTATAATCTATTATAGCCATACTTGGTAGTGCTGTCAAGTGCTTTGCAAGGTCGCTTTTTGACCCACGGTTTTACCCACAACACAATATAAGTGCATTTTCAGCAACTTAACTGGATTGTAAATAAGTGATGCTGTAATGATGTTTTACTTGTCTGGATTATATTAGATTAAATGTGGTTTGCATCATAATTATAGTTCAAATCTCTCTTACTCCGCCAACGTAAAAACCGCGATACAAACCGCAAAGGTTGCTGTATCGCGGTTTTTCGTTTGCGTGATAGTGCTTGATTGTGTAAAATACTGTAAGAAAATAGGCCGTAAAATGGTCGTAAGCAGGCAACAGGTCGTAAAAAGGTCGTATAAAATCTGTGTCCAATCTGGACACAAAAGCGGCGGGCCGCCTTCATGGGGTAGCCTGCCGTTTTTATTATTCTTTCTTGTGCTCTCGGCCCTCAACCACAGCCACAACGTCAATATTGGTCTCTTCGGTCATTTCTGTCAGCCTGCCGGGGCTTTTTCACTTTCTTGCGCGGCTTATTTCAGCCAATCGATCGCTGCTTCTCCGTGCTGCTGCAAAAAGGCGTTGATCTTACCAAAGGGTGCCGACCCAAAGAACCCACGGTACGCTGAAAGCGGGCTGGGGTGGGCCGATTCCAGCACCAGCACGGGGCGGCGGTCCTGCACAGCGGCAAACACCGGCGCGTACTTTTGGGCGGGCTTGCCCCACAGCACAGCGGCCAAGGGGGCAACGCTCTGCTGCACGGCGTATTCCAGCGCGGCCTTGGTGAAAGTCTCCCAGCCCTGCTTGGCGTGGGCAAAGGCGCGGCTCTGCTCCACCGTCAGCACGGTGTTCAGTAGCAGCACGCCCTGCTGCGCCCAGGGGGTCAGGTCGTTGTGAGTGCGCTGGGTGCCGGTCTCGCTTTCCAGTTCCTTAAAAATATTGCGCAGGCTGGGCGGTGCCTTGCAGGCATCGGGCACCGAGAAAGACAGCCCCATGGCCTGCTCCGGCTCGTGGTAGGGGTCCTGCCCCAGGATCACCGCGCGGATGCCCGCGGCGGGGCAGGCGGCAAAGGCAGCAAAGATATTCTCGGCAGCCGGGTAGACAGTGGTGTGGGCGGCGGCCTCAGTCACAAAGGCGTCCAGAGCAGCAAAGTAGGGCTTGGCGCACTCGGCTGCAAAAAACGGCGCCCAATCGCCGCCCTGCAGCCGGGCAGCCTGTTCGGTCAGAAGCATGGCGTACTCCTTATTATAATATGTGAAACTCTCGTGAAGCCAGTATACCACACCGGGGCCAGGGCTTGCAATACGCGATTAAACGCGGTATAATACTAATTCAGGGTGTTATACGCCCTGCCAAGTATTATAAAGGGGAGAACCGATCATGCGTTCCATCAAAACCAAACTGTTCAGCCTGGGCATGGCTGCTTCCATGCTGTTGGCTTTGGGCGGCTGTGCTATGTCTACGCCTGCCAATGTGGGCTCCATCGGCGGGGTCGAGATCCCGGCCGGTGTCTACCTGCTGGCCCAGTACAACTCTTACAACACCGCCTCCGGCCTGGCCGACTTGGCGACCGGCGAAACCGCCAACGATGTCAAGACCGTGCTGAAGGCCCAGTGCACCGGCACCATCAACGGCGAGGAAGTCACCACCGACGGTGCCGACTACATCAGCCAGCTGACCACCCACGCCATCGAGTACTACGCTGCTGTCGAAAAGGAGTTCGACGAGCTGGGCGGTGTGCTGGCTGATGCTGCCACCGCCGAGGCTGCCAACTCTGCCGACAGCCTTTGGAATTCCAACGGCGACCTGTACACCGCCAACGGCATTTCCAAGTCCACGGTGGAGACCTACCTGCTGAACGCCCAGAAGGCCAAGGCCATCCTGAACCTGACCTACGGCGCCGACGGCACCAGCCCCGTGACCGAGGCCGAGTACACCGACTACGTCAACAACGATTGCTACTACGTCGAGACCGTGCAGTTCCCGCTGGTGAACTACTCCAGCTACTCGCTGGCCACCGATGACCAGAAGTCCCAGATCGAGGACATCGCGGCCCAGTGCCTGGCTGAACTGAACGAACAGGCTACCGCCGAGACCGCCAGCAACAGCGCCCTGTACACCGCTGCCATGAATTACGTGCCCCAGGCCATGAGCGCTATGGGCAGCACGATCGAGTCTGCCCAGGCGGTCTACTACGCCGGTTCCAAGCTGTACACCCCGGACGACCTCTCCAGTTTTGGCGGCGACGGCTACAACAACCTGACCGACCCGCTGGATGAGATCCCCCTGGGCACCTGGACGACCATCGACCTGGGCACCACCCTGCTGGTGGCCCGCCGCATCGACCCGCTCAAGACCTATACCGTTGACCAGCTGAACAGCATGTATGATATGCTGACCAGCATGAAGAGCGACGAGATCCAGGATAAGCTCTACGCCGACGGCGCCGCACTGGAACATAACCTGGACAGCTCGGCCATCAATACTTACAGCGCATCCAAAATCAAAAAGACTGTCTCTAAGTAAAAGAACGTCTGTGCAACACACAGGGCGGGAGCATCACAGTATGCCCCCGCCCTTTTCTTCAGCTTTCCCCATTTTGTAAGGAGGTACATCATGACCCAAAACAAACACGTAAATCTGCTGCTGGAGGTGTTGGGCTGCTTTGTCTCGGCTGCCGGCATCTATAGCTTTGCCGTGGCATCGGGCGTGCCTGTTACCGGTGTTGCGGGCGTCTGCGCCATCCTGTACCGTCTGTTCGGTATCCCCATGGGCCTGTCCAACGTGCTCATCAATATCCCCGTCATCCTGTTCAGCTACAAGGTGCTGGGCAAGTCGTTTTTGCTGCGCAGCATGCGCTGCATGGTGCTGTTCGCCGTGTTTACCGACTATCTGCTGCCCATGATGCCGGTCTACACCGGCGACCGCCTGCTGGCCACCCTGTGCGGCGGCGTCATCTGCGGCATTGGCGATGCACTAATCTACATGCAGAACTCCAGCACCGGCGGTATCGACTTTATCACGATGGCCGTTAAGGTCAAGCACCCGCACCTGCCCTTTGGCAACATCACCTTTGCGGCGGCGCTGGCTGTCATTGTGGCCAACGGTCTGGTGTTCCACGACGTGGACTCCATCATCTACGGCCTTATCTTCAACTTTGTCTGCTCGGCGGTCATCAATAAGATGATGTTCGGCTTCTCGTCCTCGATGCTGGCCATGATCGTGACCGACGACGGCGAGGCCGCCTGCAAGGAGATCGACCGCGTGGCGGATCGCGGTGCCACCATTTTACAGGGGCGCGGCGGCTATGGCGGCGCACCTAAGGATGTGGTGCTCTGCGCCTGTTCCAACAAGCAGCTGTACGAGATCGAGCACGCCATCCAGAAGATGGACCCGGCCAGCTTTATCATTATGCTGCAATCCAACGAGGTCCATGGCGAAGGCTTCCGCCAGCTGGAACTGGGCAAGAGCGAAGAAAATACGTAATTACCCATCTGTAAGGGCGGATGCTCGCATCTGCCCGCTTTTTGTAACCTATTTATATACAGAGGAACGACCATGCCAACCAAAGAAGCAATCAAGATCCGCGGCGCGCGGGTCCATAACCTGAAAAATATCGACGTCGACATCCCCCTGGGCAAGATCGTCGGCATCGCGGGTGTGTCCGGCTCCGGCAAATCCTCACTGGCACTGGGCGTGCTGTATGCCGAGGGCTCGCGCCGCTACCTGGACGCCCTGTCCACCTACACCCGCCGCCGCATGACCCAGGCCGCCAAGGCCAGCGTGGATGAGGTGCTTTACGTCCCGGCGGCGCTGGCGCTGCACCAGCGGCCCGGCGTGCCGGGCATTCGCAGCACCTTCGGCACTGGCACCGAGCTGCTGAACAGCCTGCGGCTGATGTTCTCCCGCCTGGCGTCCCACCGCTGCCCCAACGGTCACTACCTGCCGCCCAGCCTGGCTGTGGCGGCTGAAAAGCCGCTGATTTGCCCCACCTGCGGGGCCACGGTGCGCGCACCCTCCGCCGAGGAACTGGCATTCAACAGCCAGGGGGCCTGCCGCACCTGCGATGGCACCGGCACCGTGCGCACGGTGGACCTGGCCACGCTGGTACCAGACCCGACGCTGAGCATCGACGATGGCGCAGTCGCCCCCTGGAATTCCCTGATGTGGAGCCTGATGACCGATGTCTGCCGTGCCATGGGCGTGCGCACCGATGTACCCTTCAACCAGTTGACCGACGCCGAGAAAGAAATCGTCTATCACGGCCCGGCGGAGAAAAAACATATTTTTTATAAGGCCAAAAACACCCCCGAAGCCGGTGAACTGGACTTTACCTATTATAATGCGGTCTACACAGTGGAAAACGCGCTGGCCAAGGTCAAGGACGAAAAGGGCATGAAGCGTGTGGAAAAATTCCTCAAGCAGGAAACCTGCCCGGCCTGCCACGGTACCCGTCTGTCCGAGGCCGCCCGCGCACCCCGTCTGCGGGGCATCTCGCTGGCCGATGCCTGCACGATGCCGCTGGCCGAGCTGACCCAGTGGGTGGACCGCGTGCCCGCCAGCCTGCCCGCGGAAATGCGCCCCATGGCCGAGAGCATCTGCGAGTCCTTCCGCACTGCAGCCCGCCGCCTGATGGACCTAGGGCTGGATTACCTCTCCCTGGACCGCGCCGCGTCCACCCTCTCCACCGGTGAGCGCCAGCGCATGCAGCTGGCACGCGCGGTCCGCAACCGCACCACCGGCGTGCTCTACGTGCTGGACGAGCCGTCCATCGGCCTGCACCCGGCCAACATCGTGGGCCTGACCGGCGTCATGCACGATCTGGTCGAGGACGGTAACTCGGTGGTACTGGTGGATCACGACACCCAGGTGCTGGCCGAGTCCGATTGGATCATCGAGATGGGCCCCGAAGCCGGTGCGGGCGGTGGTTACGTCATCGCTCAGGGCACTGTGCCCGAAATTGAGCAGGACCCTAAGTCGATGATCGGACCTTTTCTGCGCCCGGCGGCCGCCGCGCTGCCTGCCGGGGCGGGGAAGAGCGACCTCTTTGCCGAGGGCCGCATCAACCTTTCCACCGATGCCATTCACACGGTGCACCCGCTGGAGATAGACATCCCCAAGGGCAGGCTGACCGTCGTCACCGGCGTGTCCGGCTCCGGCAAGACCACGCTGATTCTGGAAAGCCTGGTGCCTGCCCTTGCGGCCAGTACCGTGGGCCGTTCGCTGCCGTCCCATGTCAAGGCGGTAACAGCCGAGGGCATCGAGCAGGTCAAGCTCATCGATGCCACGCCCATCGGCATCAACGTGCGGTCCACTGTGGCTACCTATGCCAACGTCCACGACGAACTGCGCAAGATTTTTTCCCACACTCAGGACGCCAAGGCCCACGGCTACAAGGCAGGCGATTTCTCCTACAACACGGGCAAACTGCGTTGCCCGGTGTGCGATGGCACCGGCGTCATCAGCCTGGACGTGCAGTTCTTGCCGGATGTGGAGATCCCTTGCCCCGCTTGCCACGGTTCCCGCTATGCCCGCGAGGCCGACGACGTGAAGCTGATCGACAAGCACGGCCGCACTACCACACTGCCCCGGCTGATGGATTGCGACGTGCATACGGCGCTGGATCTGTGCAAGGATAGGAAGCTGGTGCGCCAGCGCCTGCAAGTGCTGCAGGATCTAGGGCTGGGCTACCTGACCCTGGGCGAGGAAACGCCCAGCCTTTCCGGCGGAGAGGCCCAGCGCCTGAAGCTGGCCAGTGAGATGGAGCGCACCCAGTCCCACGCAGTGTTTGTGTTTGACGAGCCGACCATCGGCCTGCACCCGCTGGATGTGCAGACCTTGCTGGGCGTTTTCCGTACACTGATCGACAACGGCGCCACGGTCATCGTCATCGAGCACGACCTCGACGTGATCCGCAGTGCGGATTATATCGTGGATATGGGCCCGGGCGGCGGCGAAAAAGGCGGCCGTGTGGTGGCCGCAGGCACCCCGGCGCAGATCAAAGCCACACCCGAAAGTGTGACAGGACGCTTTTTGTAAAGGTAAAACCGAACCATTCGCCAGGCGTGACCCAACAGGTTGTACCTGGCTTTTGTTTTGCAACAATATACAGAGTGCCTAAAAGCGGCGCCGGAAATTCAGCAAAAAAATCAAAAAAACTTGGGAAAAAGTGTTGACAAAGCAAACCGTGATTGCTATAATAATGGAGTCGTCAGCGAGAGCGCCTGACACGACAAGTTAAATATTGCCCCATAGCTCAGTTGGTTAGAGCACCTGACTGTTAATCAGGGTGTCG
>OLQO01001057.1_pt1 | contig 19733 bp, 15 predicted proteins | sample 1672281 | NCBI WGS metagenome assembly OLQO01 (sample SAMEA3136667, study PRJEB25190) | human gut metagenome | biome: human gut; feature: human-associated habitat; material: faeces | place: Austria | collected 2013
TGTCACTCCCGTTAACGCCTCATCCAATTAGAAATGGAAATGTCGGAATTCCAATGCCGTTAACTACAATTTCGATTTTTAAGCCAGGCACAGAAGAAGAGCTTACATATAACACAATGGGAGAAATCTGTCAATGTGGACCTGGAACCATGCTTGGATATGATGACCCAGAAGCAACCGCAAAAGCTATCATGATACATTCTGACGGAACAAGATGGCTGCATACCGGAGATATTGGATATATGCAGGAAGACGGAACAATTTATGCATTAACCAGAGGAGACGCACCTCGCTATGGCGGTGGTTCTCTTGCAACACTTCCGATGGAAAACCTTCTTGCAGACGCAGAAATCCAGGGAATTGATGATGAATTTTTTGTAATCATCCCTGATCCGGAACATCATCGTTGCTTTGTGCCATATCTTTTTGTTGTTCTTGATAAGGGATACACGGTGGATGATATTCGTGAAAAAGTATACGATTGTCTGGAAGAATATATGCATCCGATTGATATTATTGCACTTCCGGAACGTCCTTTCTTCCATTTTAAAACAAACAGAATCGGATTATCTAAAGATATTATGATGGGGAAATTTGAAAATTAAATTTTAATGATTTTTATGTAAGCATTAAGGTGTTGTCCGCTGATACGGCAACACCTTCTTCTTTTTTTAATCATTTTGTGATGTGGAGAAACTTATGTTTCAGGTCCTACAAATGATGGAAATGGAAGCTTAGATTACAATGGAAGTGCCCAGATCACCGGCGGCATATTTGCAGCATCCGGTTCCTCGGGTATGGCACAAAATTTTGATTCTTCTTCAACGCAGGGCACTATTATGGTAAATATTGATGAACAGGAGGGTAATACTGAGATTTCACTCCTTGACAGTAGTAGTACTGAACTTCTTAGTTGGACAGCAGCAAAGCAATATTCTTCCATTATCATAAGCACCCCGGAAATCTAACAGGGAGAGACTTATACTATAACAGCCGGAACAGCAGAGCAGAGCGTTACCATGGATAGTCTGGTTTATGGAAGTAACGCTCAGGGAGAAATGCCTGGCAATGGTGGAGAAAGAGGTGACATGAAAGGCGGACCAGGGAACAGACAGCCTGACGCAGACATGGAGAAACCTCAGGGGAGCACTCCTCCAGATGCCCCATCTGGTAATAAGTAAGAAAAAATGTATGAGTATGAAACTAAAAATCATACACATGCATTTTTTCGTTTATTTATCATATAACAAGTGAAAAGCAAACTTGTTCATGTTATAATTGATTCAAAGAAAAATAGTAAAAATACTTTGCCAAACTTGATATAATAGCGAACAATGAGGCAGTACACTAGCAGGAGGGCAGAAAAATGTTTAAAACAAAATGTAAAAAAACAGTTTCAAAAATGATCCTATCATTCATACTGATTACGGTAACTCTATTGTCCGGCTGTCAAAAGAATAGCACCCATTCTGCTATTGAGTTTGGAACTATAGATGTGTCTGAAATTGATAAAATCGAACTTTCTGGCACAACAGGTGGGAAAGATGGAAATTTTTCCTATACATTGTCTGATCAGGAAAAGAAGGAGTTCGTCCATTTGCTGAATCAAGTTGAGCTTGGTGATGAAGTTGATAAAAATCAAGCATTATTAAGTGGAGCAGTTACTTACTATAAGCTTTATTTCCAAGGAAAAGACGTCGTTACACTCTGTCCGGGACATTATTTCGGTGTTGATGAAAAGTATTATGAGTTTGTTAATTTCGATAAATTGTGGGATGAATTTGTCACTTTCAATAGTAAACAAGATACCTCTGAGAAATTACAGGAAAAAGAACAAGTATATTTTGATGCAACTGTTCTTGAAGTAAAGAAAAAATCAATTAAGGTAAAATGTTCAGAATCCTTTGATAGTGGTATTCCTGTTGATGAAGAATTCTCTGTAACAACGAATTACGATTGTCTGGAAGAATATATGCATCCGATTGATATTATTGCACTTCCGGAACGTCCTTTCTTCCATTTTAAAACAAACAGAATCGGATTATCTAAAGATATTATGATGGGGAAATTTGAAAATTAAATTTTAATGATTTTTATGTAAGCATTAAGGTGTTGTCCGCTGATACGGCAACACCTTCTTCTTTTTTTAATCATTTTGTGATGTGGAGAAACTTATGTTTCAGGTCCTACAAATGATGGAAATGGAAGCTTAGATTACAATGGAAGTGCCCAGATCACCGGCGGCATATTTGCAGCATCCGGTTCCTCGGGTATGGCACAAAATTTTGATTCTTCTTCAACGCAGGGCACTATTATGGTAAATATTGATGAACAGGAGGGTAATACTGAGATTTCACTCCTTGACAGTAGTAGTACTGAACTTCTTAGTTGGACAGCAGCAAAGCAATATTCTTCCATTATCATAAGCACCCCGGAAATCTAACAGGGAGAGACTTATACTATAACAGCCGGAACAGCAGAGCAGAGCGTTACCATGGATAGTCTGGTTTATGGAAGTAACGCTCAGGGAGAAATGCCTGGCAATGGTGGAGAAAGAGGTGACATGAAAGGCGGACCAGGGAACAGACAGCCTGACGCAGACATGGAGAAACCTCAGGGGAGCACTCCTCCAGATGCCCCATCTGGTAATAAGTAAGAAAAAATGTATGAGTATGAAACTAAAAATCATACACATGCATTTTTTCGTTTATTTATCATATAACAAGTGAAAAGCAAACTTGTTCATGTTATAATTGATTCAAAGAAAAATAGTAAAAATACTTTGCCAAACTTGATATAATAGCGAACAATGAGGCAGTACACTAGCAGGAGGGCAGAAAAATGTTTAAAACAAAATGTAAAAAAACAGTTTCAAAAATGATCCTATCATTCATACTGATTACGGTAACTCTATTGTCCGGCTGTCAAAAGAATAGCACCCATTCTGCTATTGAGTTTGGAACTATAGATGTGTCTGAAATTGATAAAATCGAACTTTCTGGCACAACAGGTGGGAAAGATGGAAATTTTTCCTATACATTGTCTGATCAGGAAAAGAAGGAGTTCGTCCATTTGCTGAATCAAGTTGAGCTTGGTGATGAAGTTGATAAAAATCAAGCATTATTAAGTGGAGCAGTTACTTACTATAAGCTTTATTTCCAAGGAAAAGACGTCGTTACACTCTGTCCGGGACATTATTTCGGTGTTGATGAAAAGTATTATGAGTTTGTTAATTTCGATAAATTGTGGGATGAATTTGTCACTTTCAATAGTAAACAAGATACCTCTGAGAAATTACAGGAAAAAGAACAAGTATATTTTGATGCAACTGTTCTTGAAGTAAAGAAAAAATCAATTAAGGTAAAATGTTCAGAATCCTTTGATAGTGGTATTCCTGTTGATGAAGAATTCTCTGTAACAACGAATAGAGTAGAAAGTGGTGAGCTCCCTGATTTGAATGCCGGTGACCATATTCGTATTGCATTTGATGGCATCATCAAGGAAAGTTATCCTCTGCAACTTGGAAAAGTCTTTGCTATATATCTTCTAGATGAAAACAGAAACTTGTGAAGTCCGTAGTCTGAAAGGCTCCTGCAGGAGCCTTTCGTTTTTTTATGTCCCAAACCAATATATTTTATGGCCATAATATGAATGCGTGTTCGAAGTATGTTATACTGATACTGATTATGTGAGGCGAGGTGAATTCAACTTATGATAAAAATTGCAATCGTTGACGATGAAGAACAGACAAGAGAACAAATTCTCCGGACTCTAAAGGAAAATATACAGGAACAACACGAAGTAGAGATTAAACTATATGCATCAGGCGAAAGTTTCTTTGAGGAAATTCAGAAGGGCGAAACAGCGGATATTTTATTCACAGACATTCAGATGCAACAGCTGGATGGAGTGGAACTGGGGAAATTGGTCCGAAGGCTTTGCCCTGACATGTACATTGTCTTCATCACATCTTATGAAGAATATGCGGCAGAAAGTTATCGGATTGAAGCATATCAGTATATTTTGAAACAGGATCTAGAATTTCGTCTTCCCGGAATTGCTGAACAGCTTATTGAAAAGCTGCAAAAACAAAAGAAAGAATTCTGTATTATAAAAGACGGTACAGAACAGGTGAAATTGCTTTATAAGGATATTCTTTATCTGTATAAATCCAAAGGTGCTAAGTATGTAAATTATGTTACTACCCAAGGCGTTGTAAGAGAGCGAACTTCTTTGGAAAATGCACTGAAAATGTTAAATAGTAGACAATTTCTTCTGGTGGAACGTGGATACGCTGTTAATATAAAGCAGATTTGCAGAGTAAGCGGTGACACTATCTATCTCGAAAAAGGATATGAAGTACCGGTAAGTAAGGCAAGACTTGCAGAAGTAAAGCGAGAAATCAATCTCTACTGGAGGAATTCGTAACGATGAATACACTTGGAATATGTATTGGACTGAATTTTCTTGAAACCTTCCTTTTCTATTATCTGTTATTCGGAACAGTTATAGACAGAAAGACTCTGAAAACGAAAGATAAATGGATTCTCTATTTTGTTTTAATCGTCACTTCAACAATTATTTCTGTATGGGTCAAAAGATCTGTGTTTAGTGCTTATGGATACCTGTTGACGATTTTTATTTTGGTTTTAGGAAGTTTCCTTGCCTATCGAAAGAAATTGATTCTTCTTACAGGGATCGCATCTATGTATGAAGCAGCAATGACATTATTTTTATATATCATTTACTACCTTCTCGCATTTATTTACGGGAATCAGGCAGAAAACCCTCAGATTCTATTTTTCCGTTACCATGAAAATGAAGAAGCTTGTGTGATAAAAAGCCTGTTATTAATTATTTCCTTTTTTATCATTTTCAAAATAAGAAGCTGGAAGAAGAAAAAAGACATAGAAGCATTTCAATGGGTATTTGTTTTATGTGGTGTACTGTTATCAGCACTCGTTTTGGAGTATCAGAAACTTTTAAAGTATGGACTACTGTACTCCACAGCCGGAATTCCGGTGATTCAGGATGTCTTAAAAGGAAGTCTCATCAGTTTTCTTACTATGATCGTGCTTGTCATCGTCATGACATTTCTTATATGGAAAAACAGAAACATAACGGGACAAAATACATTTCTTCTGATGAAAGAAGAGATGGAGAAGCAAAAGTATGAGGAAATAAGAGCTTCCATCGAGCAGAACAAAGAACTTGTTCATGATACAAAGAATCATTATCTTGTGATCAGTGAATATGTAAAAAATCAGGAATATGAAAAGCTGGAAAATTATGTAGATGAAATCAGAAGAAATTTCGTAAAAATCAATCCACAGATTTATACAGGAAATCATGTAGTGGATCTGATTCTTGGGCAAAAGCGAATCCTGGCAGTACAAAAAGGGATTGATTTCCAATTGGATGTAACACCACTATCCAGTCTGACGATGGAAGAAAGAGAGATCTGTTCACTATTTGGGAATCTGTTAGACAATGCCCTGGAAGCCTGTGAGAAAGTGACTGATAAAGAACGTAAGAAAATCGGTATAAAGATTGAGCAGCATATGCAGATGTTGTTTCTTGAAATTAAGAATGGAACCGATAAACTTCCTGCCAAATCAGGACATACTTTTCTGACTTCGAAGCAGGATAAATCTCTTCATGGATATGGCTTGAAAAGTGTGGAACGGATTGTCACACGATATGATGGAGATCTGGCCTATGAAATGGAAGATGGAATGTTTGTTGTTTCAATAACATTTTTTGATTTATAAATACTCATGTCCAGTAATCCAGTACTTGAAGGCCATCCGCTTGCAGTACTTTCACCACAAGATTAAACTGAATGTAAGAAAAAAACCTGTTCCAAATTTTCAGGATACAAAATTCGTATCACACAAACAGGAATGGAAATGGAGGAATGATGCCATGACAATTAAGAAAAAGAGAACTAAAATCATTTTACCATCGATTCTGACAGTCAGTCTTACTTGTGGTCTGTTACTTGCGGGATGTCAGAAGACACCTGACCAGAGTGCAGTTGTCAGTAAGGCCGGAGGATTAAGCGAGGATGTAATTGCAGACCCTTTGAAAGATGGAGAGACACAGACACTGAATCTGCCGGAACACTGGGACACAACAGTAACATGGAGTAATGACCGCGGAGTTTTTCACGCAGATCAGAAATTAGAATCTGTTACGACAGGAAATCTTCCGGTGATTGAAGTCAGTCAGAAAAAACTGGAGCTTGAACAATTAAACGGACTTATTTCCTATTTTGCAGGCGGAGAGATTTTGTATCAGACGCAGGAACTTACCAGAGAATACTATCAGAACCTCTTAGATAGGATTAAGAACAGGGAAGGATTCTATGCTGACAACAGTGTGGAGTATGATTTAACAGGGCTTGAAAAGTTAGTGGAAGAAGTTCTTCCTCTTGCGCCAGAGCAGACACCATTGCAGGAAATTGGACAGATTGAATACACATCAAAAAAGACAGATCCGGCGTATGAAGCAAAAAGAAAATCACTGGAAGCTTACGGAAATGATATTCTTCCGGATACCACAAAGCAGGATGGAATGGAGATTCATTTTCAGGCAACGGTTGGTGCAGATGCAAAGGGTACGATCAATGCAGAAACTTACGATCCGGAAGCAGGAAATTATAGTATCTTCTCCTGGTCAGAAGGAAATGGGATCGAACTGGCAACTATTGAAAACACTCTCGCAAGAGAGAATCTCACATCCCAACATGGAGTTCCTGCAGGAAGCGTAAAAGAATCTTTTATGGAAAAACTACAAGCACTGAAGGACCAGATGGAAGAAACCGCTCTCTTAGAAGAGACAGCAGAAGATGAAGCAGAAAAAGTTCTGAAAGATCTGAACCTCGAAAATATGCAGTTGTTGTCATCAGACAAAATTCTCTGGTATGCACAGTCTGATTATCCGGAAGCCACTATATTAGAACAACAGGAAGCGTTATGGAATGCTGATCCAAATCTTGGAAAAACCGGTTATCGGCTTACTTACGTTCCTTCTGTTTCCGGATTAAAAATAAATCAGGATAAAACCGGAGGATATTCAGATGATAGTGGATTTGCATATGCACCTTCCATGCCGGTAGAGCAGATTTATATTGTAGTGACAGAAGATGGGATCCGCTCCTTCAAATGGAAGGGCATGAGTCAGGAAGAAAAGGTAGTTACAGAGAATGTAAAACTTCTTGCATTTGATGAAATAGAAAGCCGCCTGATCGATCAGGTGAAATATCTTTACCCTTCCAGTCAGCCTGCCGAGGACAAGACGATATTTGGTTATGATGTTGCAACTGTCGAACTGGGATATACTTATATACCGGCATATAAGAATCCACAAAATGCCTGGCTGATTCCGGCATGGTTTTTCACTATAAGCGAGAGTGAAGATACAACTGCCGAACTTGGAACAGCCGGAAAAAAAACAGAAGGATATCAGACCGACTACATTGTATTAAATGCAACAGACGGTGGAAGAATAGGTTCTTATTGGAGATGATAGAATATGAAACGAAGACATCTTTTCAGAACAGAATTGAAATATGACTTTGGAAACCGAAGATTTTATATCTCTGTACTGGCGTTGTGTGCGGTTCTTTTGATTGTTGCACTTCCTTATCGAAATCATCTGATCGCTTTCGGTGGATCAACAGAAGGGAAAGCCTGGTTATGCACCTTCACCTATGCAATCACTTCAGAAAAAGCCTTGCTTTTCTTTCCACTGTTGGTTCCTTTGGCAACAGCCGCAGATATACAGGAAGAATTACACAGCCGCTATGCATGGTTTCTTATTAACAGAATAGGAAAAAGAAATTATATTTGGATGAAAAGTTTTGGAGTCGCATTCACAGGTGGTGCCATTTCCGTTTCAGCGGCAGGAATTGCATTGGTTGTTTTTATAGTTATCTGTAGAAATATCCCGACTCTGAATACTTTGCAAAATATATCAGAGGTAATAAGTATCACAGGAATTGGATTTATCCGACTTTTTCTAAATGGAGCATTGTGGTCTTTATGCGGTTCACTGACGGCAGTTTTAACTAAAAATAAGTATCTGAGCTGTGCTGTTCCATTTATTTTATATTATGTACTAACAGTGTTTCAAGAACGATATTACCGCAATTATTTTTTCCTCAGTCCAAAGCAGTGGGCAAGCCCGGCATATTATGGAAACGGATTCTGCCTTCTGGCTCTGCTTCTGATCAGCAGTCTTCTGGTACTGGCTTTGCGTAAATGCGTGGTAAGGAGAGTGGTGGCATGAAAAAAACGCAATTTAAAACGGACATTCATCAAATCTTTCTTCTAACAAAAAGAAATTTCTCTGACTGGGGCAAAAATCCAAGAATTTGGATGACATTTGCATTAGGCTTTGTACTTTGTCTAATGTTGACAAATCAGATTTTAGAGCAGGCACAGACATTCCAGACACCGGTGCAGATGTTCGAGCCACTGATCTGGACCTTCGGTGACGCACAGTCCGTGATGCTTTCATCCCTTTTACTGCTGTTATTATTTGCAGATATGCCTTTTGTAAATCAGATGACACCCTATTGGCTGATCCGGACAAAGCGAAGCGTATGGATGGCAAGTCAGATCCTATATGTGATCCTGGCTACTTGCCTTTATACCGTCTTCCTCTGCCTGACAGAACTTCTAATTGCAAGTCCCTGGGCTTACGTTGGAAATGTATGGAGTCAGACCGCTGCAAGCATTGGATATGGAAGTAATAATCATCTTACGGTTCCTGTGTCAATAAAGACAATGGAAATGACAACACCATATAAATGTGCAATCTGTGTTGTATTTCTTATGCTTTTTTATTCGTTATTTATTACTTCCGTCATGCTTGTATTAAATCTACAGAAGGGAAGAGCCGGAGGCGTTGTTGGCGCACTCCTGATAAATCTTTATGGAATTCTTCTGACTCCGGATATTTTTCAAAAAGTTTTTCATTTGGGTGGAGGGCTTTCCTATCGGGCAAATATTCTTTGCGGATGGTTATCACCCTTAAATCACGCAACATTTCCAATGCATAATTTCGGATATGATTATTTGCCACAAATAAAAATAAGCATCCTGTTATTCCTTGCAGTGATATGTATTTTGCTTTTCATCTCGAGAAAATGTATCAAACGATATAATTTTACATTTTCTCAGGTTGATGAATCCTGACTGAATAAGAAAGGGGAAAATTATGAAAGCTGCTGTGAAAGTTAAAAATCTAACAAAATCTTTTGGGAAAGAAAAAGTATTAAAAGGAATCAATCATACCTTTGAGGCAGGAAAAATCCACGGAATTATGGGATTTAATGGCTCCGGTAAAACTGTAATGTTCAAATGCATCTGCGGTTTTCTTCAACCTGACAGAGGGAGCGTATATGTCTATGGAAAAAGAATTGGAAAAGATATTGATTTTCCGGAAAATACCGGGATGATTATTGAGAGTCCGGGATTTCTTCCATATATCAGTGGATATGAAAACTTAAAACGCCTTGCACAACTTAATCGAAAAATAGGAGATACTGAGATCCGGGATGCAATCGCAAGAGTTGGTCTTGATCCGTTTTCTAAAAAGAAAGTAGGTCAATATTCACTCGGGATGAGAGAACGCCTTGGAATTGCACAGGCGATCATGGAGCGGCCAAAATTATTAATTTTAGACGAACCATTCAATGGATTGGATAAAAGAGGCGCACAGGATGTCTGCGAACTCTTTGTTGAATTGAAAGAAAAAGGGACAACTATTCTACTAGCTGCACATAATGTGATGGAAATGGAATGGTTGTGTGATACAGTGTGCGAAATGGATGCCGGACAGTTAGAAGTTGTTTATGAAAAATGAAATAATAATTTTTTCAAATTAAAAGAAGAGAGCGAACCCAAGAATATTAAACGAATATTCTTCAGTTCGCTCTCTTCGCACATTGCGATATAGGTACTCCGACAAAATGATACATTTCTACGTTCTCAACATCTTCAACATCAGCTTGAAATTCATGTTAAAATTTGTTAGAATGATTTGCGAACTTACATTCTAAAGAGTTTTTAGAAAACCCTTGAAAACTAAGGAGAAATTGATGGAAAATATTGACATAGATAAGCTGACGCCCATGATGAAAATTTATTGCGAGACGAAAGAGCAGTACAAGGATTGCATCTTATTCTACCGCCTCGGCGATTTCTACGAAATGTTCTTTGACGATGCCTTGACTGCATCCCGAGAGCTTGAGATCACACTGACCGGGAAAAGCTGTGGTCTGGATGAACGTGCCCCGATGTGCGGAATCCCATACCATGCCGTGGAAGGATATTTGAACCGTCTTGTTGCGAAGGGATACAAAGTCGCAATCTGTGAACAGGTAGAAGACCCAAAGACTGCGAAGGGGATCGTAAAACGTGAGGTTGTAAGAATTGTTACACCCGGAACGAATCTGGATACACAGGCATTAGATGAAACAAAGAATAATTACATCATGTGTATCGTCTATATTGCAGACCGCTATGGAGTTGCGATCGCAGATATTTCTACCGGAGATTATTTTGTCACAGAACTTCCGGACAGCAGCCGTCTGATGGATGAGATTTATAAATTCAGTCCGTCTGAGATCATCTGCAACGAAGCGTTCTATATGAGCGGTATGGATCTGGATGCGATGAGAGACAAGCTTGGGATCACGATTTATTCTCTCGATTCCTGGTATTTTGATGATGCTGTCTGCAAAGATAAGCTGCTTGAGCATTTCAAAGTAAAGAATTTTGCAGGGCTTGGACTTGCTGATTATGACTGTGGAATCATCAGTGCCGGAGCACTTCTGATCTATTTATTTGAGACACAGAAAAATTCACTTTCCAACCTGACACATATTACACCATATATCACAGGAAAATATATGCTGATTGACAGTTCTACACGTCGAAATCTGGAGCTGTGCGAAACTTTACGTGAAAAGCAGAAGCGTGGTTCCCTTCTCTGGGTTCTTGACAAAACACGTACTGCAATGGGCGCACGTACGCTTCGCAAAAATGTAGAACAGCCTTTGATCGATAAATCCGAGATCAACCGCAGACTGGATGCAGTAGAAGAACTGAAAAATCAGGCCATTGCCCGTGAAGAGATCAGAGAATATTTATCTCCGGTCTACGATCTGGAGCGTCTGATCACGAAGATCACTTATGGTTCTGCGAATCCGCGAGACCTCACCGCATTCAAAGGTTCTCTGGAGATGCTGCCACCGATCCGCTATATTTTACAGGATCTGCAGGCACCGCTTTTAAAAGAGATTTATGAAGATCTGGATGCATTAGAAGATCTCTGCGAGCTCGTCACGAAAGCCATTCGTGAGGATCCGCCGCTTGCCATGAAAGAGGGAAATATTATCCGCGACGGTTATAACGAAGAAGTTGATAAACTTCGTCGGGCGAAATCGGACGGAAAAGACTGGCTTGCAAAACTTGAGAATGATGAACGAGAAAAAACAGGCATTAAAAACCTGAAAATAAAATACAACAAAGTATTCGGCTATTATTTGGAAGTGACGAATTCTTACAAGGATCTTGTACCGGATTATTATACAAGAAAACAGACACTTGCGAATGCTGAGCGTTATATCACACCGGAGCTTAAAGAACTTGAAGATATGATCCTTGGTGCGGAAGATAAACTGTATGCACTGGAATATGAGCTTTACAGCGAAGTTCGTGAAACGATTGCCGGACAGGTGGAGAGAATCCAGCAGACTGCCAAAGCAGTTGCCGCACTGGATGCTTTCAGTTCTCTTGCACTTGTTGCAGAGCGCAACAACTATGTCCGTCCGAAAATCAATGAAAAAGGAATCCTTGATATTAAAGAAGGCCGTCACCCGGTCGTTGAACGAATGATTCCAAATGATATGTTTATTGCCAATGATACTTATCTGGATGATAAGAAACATAGAATTTCAATCATCACAGGTCCGAATATGGCAGGTAAATCAACTTACATGCGTCAGACTGCATTGATCGCACTGATGGCTCAGATCGGATCGTTTGTCCCGGCAGAGAGCGCGAACATCTGTCTTTCCGACCGTATTTTCACCAGAGTCGGAGCATCCGATGACCTTGCTTCCGGACAGAGTACATTCATGGTTGAGATGACCGAAGTTGCCAATATTTTAAGAAATGCAACCTCAAAAAGTCTTCTCATTCTTGATGAAATCGGACGCGGAACAAGTACATTTGACGGTCTGTCAATTGCCTGGGCTGTTGTAGAATACATCAGCGACAGCAAACTGTTGGGAGCAAAAACTTTATTTGCTACACATTATCATGAACTGACAGAACTTGAAGGAAAGATTGATAATGTCAATAACTATTGTATTGCTGTAAAAGAAAAGGGCGATGACATCGTATTCTTAAGAAAGATCGTAAAAGGCGGTGCTGACAAGAGTTATGGTATCCAGGTCGCAAAACTTGCCGGAGTACCGGATCTTGTCATTTCCCGTGCGAAGGAAATTGTAGAAGAACTCAGCGATGAGGACATCACAAACCGCGTCAGTGAGATCGCGGCAAAGGAACATACTGCAAAGAAAAAAAGTAAAGCAAAGAAGTATGACGAAGTCGATATGGCACAGATGTCTCTGTTCGACACTGTAAAAGATGATGATGTGCTCGATGAATTGAAAAATATCGATGTCGGAAATCTGACACCGATCGATGCTTTAAATACAATCTACCGGTTACAGAATAAGCTGAAGAACCGTTGGTAAAAGGAAAGGCGGAAATATGCCACACATTCATGTATTAGACCAGATCACAATTGATAAAATTGCCGCAGGTGAAGTAATTGAGCGTCCAGCGTCAATTGTAAAAGAACTTGTTGAAAATGCGATTGATGCAGGATCAACTTCTGTAAAAATAGAGATCAAAGATGGGGGGATTTCCTTCATCCGTATTACAGATAATGGCTGTGGCATTCCGCAGGATGAAGTGCAGCGTGCTTTTCTGCGGCATTCTACAAGCAAGATTGAGACAGTGGAAGACCTGTCTCATATTGCATCTTTGGGATTCCGTGGAGAGGCGCTTTCAAGTATTGCAGCTGTTACCCGGACGGAACTGATCACAAAGACAGCCGATGCAGAGTTTGGTACCCGTTATGTCATTGAAGGTGGAAAAGAAGTATCCTTGGAAGATACCGGTGCGCCGAACGGAACAACCTTTCTCGTTCATCAGTTATTTTACAATGTTCCTGCGAGAAGAAAATTTTTGAAAACACCAATGACAGAGGCCGGACATGTGCAGGATCTATTAATGCATCTTGCCCTGTCTCATCCGGAAGTTGCTTTTCAGTTTTTGAATAACGGACAGGAAAAACTTCGTACTTCCGGAAACGGAAAACTGAAAGATGTGATCTACAATGTCTATGGCCGTGACGTAGCGGCTAACCTGATTGAGATCGATTATGAGAAAAATGGAATCCATATCACAGGTTTTCTCGGCAAGCCGATTATCACACGTGGAAATCGTAACTTTGAAAATTTCTTCGTAAACGGCCGTTATGTCAAAAGTGCAATGATCTCCAAATCCGTGGAAGATGCTTATCGTGATTTTGTAATGCAGCACAAGTTTCCATTTGCAGTTCTACATTTTCATCTGAGTGGAGAAAATGTAGATATCAATGTGCATCCGACAAAGATGGAGCTTCGCTTCTCGCGGCAGCAGGAGGTTTATAATACCGTCTTTGAAGCCGTACACAGGACTTTGCTGGAACCGGAACTGATCCAGAAAACAGAAGTTCCTGATCCGGTAGAGCAACCGGAGAGACAAGCCGAAAGACCGGAGCGAGTGAAAAAGACATTCACATCCGCTTCGACCAAAAATAAAGAGGATACCGGCAGTCCGTTTCTTCTTCGTCCGCGTAAGGAGAATGAAAAAGTAACAGCTGCGGAATTGATCAAAGAATCCAAGAAAACGGTTAAGGATGATGTTCAAGATGAGGATTATTTTATCCGTAAGATGAAGGAGCGCGTACTTTCTTACCATAATCGTTCTTCTTCCGCCGAAGTTGCAGACCGGAAAGAGATTTTCCGTGCAGATGAACAGAAAGACAAAATTGCTGAACATGTCAAATACGCCGTTGAAGCAGCAGATAAGACAGTTGCACCGGAAACTGCGGCAGCAGTTCAAAAATCCAAACCAGCTGTTGAAATGCAAACTGCCACCACCAACACCGATGCAGTATCTGATTGTGAAATAACCGACGCAAAATCAGAACCAGAAAACGGTACGCAGATGGATCTCTTTGAAGAAAATTTCTTAAAAAGAGATATCCGTGCAGAATATAAATTGATCGGCCAGGTCTTTGACACCTACTGGCTCGTAGAATTTAAAGATAATCTCTACATCATTGATCAGCATGCGGCTCATGAACGCGTCTTGTATGAGCGTACCTTGCGTGAAATGAAAAGCAGAGAATTTACTTCTCAGTACTTAAGTCCTCCGATCATTTTAAGCTTATCCATGCAGGAAGCACAGCTTCTGAATGAAAATATGGACCGCTTTTCACGCATTGGTTTCGAGATTGAACCTTTTGGTGGAGAAGAGTATGCAGTCCGTGCAGTACCTGACAATCTGTTCAGTATTGCCAAGAAAGAACTTCTGATGGAGATGATCGATGATCTGACCGAAGGTCTTTCTACTTCTATGACACCGGAGCTGATCGATGAGAAGGTTGCATCCTTGTCCTGTAAGGCTGCTGTAAAGGGAAATAACCGTCTTTCTGCACAGGAAGTAGACAAACTGATCGGCGAACTCCTGACACTGGACAATCCATATCACTGTCCGCATGGACGACCGACGATCATTGCCATGACAAAACGTGATCTGGAAAAGAAATTTAAACGAATTGTATAAATGGAATCGAGGAAATATAGATGGAACAGACAAACAAACGCCCACTTGTCATTCTGACCGGCCCAACCGCTGTCGGAAAGACTGCTGCCTCCATCGGACTTGCCAAAGCGATCGGCGGAGAGATCATTTCTGCTGACTCTATGCAGGTCTACAAGGAGATGGACATCGGCTCTGCCAAGATCCGTCCGGAAGAGATGGACGGTGTGCCGCATCATCTGGTAGATGTTCTTGATCCGTCTGAGGATTTTAACGTTGTTCTCTTTCAGCAGATGGCAAAAGAAGCAATGGAAGGAATCTATCAGCGGGGACATATTCCGATCGTTGTCGGCGGAACAGGATTCTATATTCAGGCATTACTTTACGACATTGATTTCACAGAAAATAATGCCGATACTGCTTATCGGGAAGAATTAGAAGCACTTGCCAAAACCCAGGGCGCAGAATATCTTCATGAAATGCTTGAAAAAGTAGACCCGGAATCTGCGGAACAGATTCATTTTCATAATATAAAACGTGTGATCCGCGCGCTGGAATATTATCAGCAGACCGGACAGAAGATTTCCGAGCACAATGAGGCGGAACGAGAGAAAGAATCTGCTTATAACTCCGCATATTTTGTGCTGACAGATGATCGTAAGATTCTCTATGACCGGATTGATAAACGTGTCGATCTGATGATGCAGGAAGGACTTCTTGAAGAAGTCAATGCATTAAGATTGCGCGGACTTAAAAGAGAAAGTGTTGCGATGCAGGGACTTGGATACAAAGAACTGTTTGGCTATTTTGAAGGAGAGTATCCTTTGGAAGAAGCCGTACGCATTATTAAGAGAGACACAAGACATTTTGCCAAGCGACAGCTGACCTGGTTTAGAAGAGAAAGAGATGTCATCTGGCTTGATAAAAGTGAGATTGGAAGAGAAGATAAACAACTGATCCAACAGATGCTCACTGTTTTAAAGGAAAAAGAAATCATTCATTAGGACATCAGGCTGCATTTAGATAAAATGCAGCTTTGCCATGTAAATCAACAATAAAAAACTTAAAAAGAAAGAAGAAGAAAAATGAATACACCAACTACAGAAACAATTTACGAACAGCTAGGAATCAGCAAAGAAGTCTGGGCATTCGGACAGAAGACAGAAGAGAAACTAAAAGAACGTTTTGAAGAATTTGACAGAAACGCTGAATACAATCAGTTAAAAGTAATTCATGCCATGCAGGAAAACCGCGTAAGTGAAGGATGCTTTAACTATGTAAGCGGATATGGATACAATGATCAGGGAAGAGATACTTTAGAGGATGTCTATGCCTCTGTTTTTCATACAGAAGCTGCACTCGTACGTCCGCAGATCACTTGCGGAACACATGCGCTTGCGCTTGCGCTTGCAGCGAATCTTCGTCCCGGAGACACACTGTTATCTCCGGTTGGAAAACCATATGATACACTTGAAGAAGTAATCGGAATCCGCCCATCTAACGGCTCTCTTGCAGAATATGGAATCTCCTATAAACAGGTAGAACTTCTGGAAGATGGATATTTTGATTATCCTGCGATTGAAAAAGCTTTGGAAGATAAAACAATCAAACTGGCAACGATCCAGCGTTCCAAAGGATACCAGACACGCCCAAGCTACTCTGTAGAAAAAATCGGCGAACTGATTGCATTTATCAAAGAGCGTCGCCCGGATGTCATCTGTATGGTAGATAACTGTTACGGAGAATTCGTTGAGCGTATTGAGCCAAGTGATGTCGGCGCAGATATGATCGTCGGTTCTCTGATCAAGAACCCGGGCGGCGGACTTGCCCCAATCGGCGGATATGTTGCCGGAAGAGCTGATCTGATTGAAAACTGTGCTTATCGTCTGACTTCTCCGGGACTCGGGAAAGAAGTCGGTGCTACACTTGGTATTACACAATCCTTCTATCAGGGATTCTTCCTTGCACCAACTGTTGTATGCGGTGCTTTAAAGGGTGCTACTTTTGCAGCAAATATCTATGAAGCTTTAGGATATCCGGTAATTCCGAGCGGTTCTGAATCCCGTCATGATATCATCCAGGCGGTTACACTTGGATCTGCAGAAGGTGTTATTGCATTCTGTAAAGGAATTCAGGCAGCTGCTCCGGTAGACAGTTATGTAAGCCCGGAACCATGGGCAATGCCGGGATATGACAGTGATGTGATCATGGCAGCTGGTGCTTTCGTTCAGGGTTCCTCTATTGAACTGAGTGCTGATGGACCGGTAAAACCACCGTATGCTGTTTATTTCCAGGGTGGACTTACATGGTATCACGCAAAGCTTGGTATTCTCAAATCACTGCAGAGCGTTATTGATGCAGGTGTTCTTTCTATCGAGCGTGTGAGAGAACTTCTGTAAAACAATTTTTCGAGAGAATTCTATCGAAAATTCAGTTGAGTTGAATCAATTGTTATGTTAAAATTCAGACAGATGTAATCTGCTAAGAAAGTAAGAGGATATGAATTTTAATGAACACAATTGCAATTATAGGTGGCGGTGCATCAGGAATGATGGCCGCCATTTTCGCTGCCAGAAAAGGAGCGAAAGTTCTCCTTCTGGAGCAAAATGATAGATTGGGAAAGAAAATATTAGTGACAGGAAATGGCCGGTGTAATTATACAAACACTTACCAGGACGCTTCCTGTTATCGTTCGGAGCAGCCTGACTTTATCACGCGGGTACTGGATCAGTTTCCGGCAGAAAAAGTCATTACTTTTTTCCGAGAACTCGGAATACATCCAAAAGACAGAAATGGATATCTGTATCCATTCTCCGATCAGGCAAGTGCCATCCGTGATGTTTTGGAACAAGAAGTTTACCGTCTTGGAATTGATGTGCGTACAGAGACTTCCTGCACCGGAATACAGAAAACAAAAGAGCGATTTTTCCTGCAGACCTCACAGGGTTCATTGACCGTAGATCAGGTGATTCTCTGCAATGGATCAAAAGCCGCACCTTCCACCGGTTCTGACGGTTCCGGATACGCTTTAGCCAGACAGCTTGGACATCAGATAATTCCTGTACTTCCCGCTCTTTGTGCTTTACATTGTACCGGAAAGCATTTCCGCGCAATTGCCGGAGTACGTGCACAGGGAAAAGTTTCGTTGTTTGTTGACGGTGAATTAACTGCTGCTGATACCGGTGAACTCCAATTGACCGCCTACGGAATCTCCGGAATTCCGGTATTCCAGATCAGCCGTTATGCATCGAAAGCATTATATGAGCAGAAGGAAGTTGTTGCCATGCTGGATTTTCTTCCAGAATATTCTGTTGATGAAGTAAAAATTCTTCTGAAAGAACGTGCCAACCGCCAACCGGAAAAGACAGCAGAACAGTTCTTTACCGGCCTGTTTCATGAAAAATTGGCCGCTGTATGGCTGAAATTTACCAAGATCAAGAAAGAGAAGCTATGCAGCGACTTCACAGATGCAGATATTCAGAGACTGTCATGGATGATCAAGGAATTCAAATCACCTGTAATTAAGACAAATTCTTATGAACAGGCACAGATCTGCTGTGGCGGTGTTGATACGACACAGATTAATCCGGAAACGATGGAATCCAGACTTGTTCCAGGGCTTTATTTTGCCGGAGAACTGATCGATGTAGATGCAATCTGTGGTGGGTATAATCTCACCTGGGCGTGGACAAGCGGTTATGTTGCAGGATGCTCCGCCACATCTGCATAACCGCCTGCTGCTAACTTGTAACCAATATCTGGATGATATATTTTAATATTAGATTTCCTGAAAGAAAGGATAGATAAATGATACGAATTAATCAGCTGAAACTGCAGATTCCACACACGGAAGAAGCTCTTGAAAAGAAGATACAAAAGACACTTCATCTAAAGAAAGGGGACTCTTTTACTTATCGGATTCACCGTCAGTCATTAGACGCACGCAGAAAACCGGAGTTGTTCTATGTGTATACGGTTGATGTCACTGTTTCCAATGAGAATGCTGTTTTAAAGCATTGTAAAGGAAACATCCAGAAAGTAGAAGAGAAGCATTACCAGATTCCATCTCACGGAACAGAGATTCTGAATGCCCGTCCGGTTGTCATCGGCAGCGGTCCTGCCGGACTATTCTGCGCTTATCTGCTCGCACTGGAAGGATACCGTCCTTTGGTTATTGAACGTGGTGCCTGTGTAGAAGAACGTAAGAAGGATGTGGATCGCTTCTGGGAGACCGGTGTGCTTGACCCTTCTTCCAATGTCCAGTTCGGTGAAGGCGGCGCTGGTACATTTTCAGATGGAAAGTTAAATACACTTGTAAAAGATAAGACAGGACGTAACCGTTTCGTTCTTGAGACTTTCGTAAAATTCGGAGCGGACAAAGATATTTTATATGCAAATAAGCCGCATATCGGTACAGATGTCCTGATTGATGTTGTAAGCCAGATGCGTCAGGAGATCATTTCGCTTGGCGGTGAATTCTGTTTTCATACACAGGTCGCAGATGTTGACCTAACATCAAAAACGCTGAAAATTGTTCACCTCACAGAAAATTCCATAGAAGAAGAAATATCTGCCGGAGCTGCCGTTTTTGCGATCGGTCACAGCGCCCGTGATACATTTGACATGCTTTACAGGCATCAGATTCCGATGCGCGCAAAATCGTTTGCCGTCGGAGTCCGTGTCGAACACCCGCAGACGCTGATCGATCATTCTCAATATGGCAGAGATCGGGGAAATGATCTTCCGGCAGCAGCATATAAACTGACCGAGAACCTGGAGAATGGAAGAGGAGTCTATACTTTCTGTATGTGCCCGGGCGGATATGTTGTAAATGCTTCT
>OLQO01001072.1_pt1 | contig 19472 bp, 6 predicted proteins | sample 1672281 | NCBI WGS metagenome assembly OLQO01 (sample SAMEA3136667, study PRJEB25190) | human gut metagenome | biome: human gut; feature: human-associated habitat; material: faeces | place: Austria | collected 2013
TAATTTCCATATTCAGCTCATTATCCTCAACCACCAGGATTCTTTTTCCCGGGAAGCTGATCTCCTCCGGCTGGCTGGTGACCGTAGTCTTCTCTCCGCTTACCGGCTGAAGCTTCACGTTAAAGCTGAAGCTGCTTCCCTTACCAGGCTCACTTTCCAACTTAATATCGGAATCCATCATCCGCACAATTCTTCTGCTGATGGCAAGACCAAGACCAGTGCCCTGTTTTCTTGCATTTTCAGAATTATCCGCCTGCTCAAACTGCCGGAAAATAAGCTGCTGTTTCTCAGGTGCAATTCCAATTCCATCATCCCTGACCTGAAAATACAGATTGGAAAAGCCTTTCTCTTCTTCTGTTTCGCGAACGGTCAGCCACACATGTCCATCTGGTCTGGAATACTTCAGCGCATTTCCCAGAAGATTTACCAGAACCTGGTTCAGCCGCAGGGAATCTGCCATAAACCAATGGTTTTTCAGCTGGATATCTGCTATATACTGAATGTTATTTTCGTTCAGCTTCGCTTCCAGCAAAGGACGAAGTCCCTGTATCATCTCCATGAGATTGCATTTTTCTTCGATCAGCCTCATCTTTCCGCTCTCGATCTTGGACATATCCAGAATATCGTTGATAAGTCCAAGCAGATATTCCGAGGAGTACTCGATTTTTCTCAGACAGTCGATCCGCCGCTCCTCAGTCTGTCCATCTTTCAATGCAATCTCCGTCATACCTATAATACCGTTCATAGGAGTACGGATCTCATGAGACATACGGGCCAGGAAATCCGATTTCGCCTTGGCAGAAAGATCGTGACGCTCCAGATTCAACCGGTTCTGAATAATTGCGCTGATTTCTTCCAGACACTTACACTCTTCTTTTTTCTCCAGAACATCCTGGTCAATGTCCTGGAATACAATACTTCCGGAATACTGTCCGTTGTCTGTCATATGGAATACAATATCGTTTCTGCCCGAAGCAAAAGGCTGAATCAGCGACTCTTTCCGTATGCTTTCCCCGGAGGTCAGAAGCTGCTGCATTTCCTGTGTCTCCACAAAATGCTGGTATTGCTTCTCAGAACAGTGGACCATACCGTCCCATCCATCCTTTTTCTCCCAGGTTTTCCAGCAGTACAGCAGGTTATTTACCATATATTCTCCATTGAAATGAGTGATCACAATGTCTGCCAGATGGTACTTTTCCTGCAGCTTCAACGCCAGAATATCAAGAACCACAGAAGTATCACCATCTCTGTCAAACAGGTTCAGAGCTATGGAGGAAAGTGTCATTTCCTTCAGACGTTCCAGAGAAGCTACCTCCGCAAATGCCACGTCAGCAGCACAGGCTTTTTCCTCCGCTGAAAGCTCCTCATAGAACATGATTTCCCGCTTTCCATGACGTACAGCTGTAAGAGCAATCTTCGTCTGTTCAAGTGCCTCAGACAGCGAATTTCTGCTTCCTGTAACTGCGATTCCGCATTTCAGGGAAAGAGACAGATACTTCTCATCTGTAAGCGCCCTAAAATCCTTTTCCAGTCTCTGCACACTACTCACGATCGGTCCGGTCGTACATACCGGCAGCCATATCAGCATCTGGTCTGCACCAGCCCTGATATAAATACCACCGTTTAAACCGTCCTCCTGGAAGCGCTTCGCCAGCAGACCGGCAAACTGCTCCAGGATAATATCTCCGAAGATTAGGCCATAACGCTCATCTATTTTGGAAAACTGCTGGATTTCCAGGAGTACCAGTACTCCCTCCGGGTCATCCCGACACAGTGTTTCCACAACCTCCAGTCCACTTCCAAGGCGGTAAAAAGAAGTAATGGAGTCATAAATCTGCTTTCTTTTCTGCGCCTGCTCCAGAAGCTTGTGCTGATGTACATTGTGAATGCAGCCAACGATCCTGCTGCGCTCTTTATTCTCATCAAAAGTAATGCTTCCGGATAGATTTACCCACTGAAATTCTCCATTGACATGCTGCAGACGAAAATCAACATCCAGAACTCCTCCTGAGCTTTTTACCGCGTTTATCAGTTTTGCCTTATCTGCCGGATGGATACTGTCATTATCAAGAAATTCCGGATGCTTTCCGCAGTCCCATACACCGTCATTGCCTTTACTGTTAACTATTTCCAGCAGTTTTTCCTTACATTTGTAGGTAAAAAAGGCATCCTGGGAACTTTCTACCGCAATTCGATAGCGCTCCTTTTCCTCCAGAAGCTGATTCTCTGTCTGCATCTGAGCATCCGTCAGATTCTCTATCACTTTGTGGAGCTCATCAAGCTCCTGAATACCTGACTCCTGAAAACTGTGAATTCCCTTCACTCCGCCTCGTACACTCTCCACCAGATGGTAAACCGGTTCCGTCGCATACTGGACAAGAAAATAAACCAGAATAACTGCCATCAGGGCACTTCCCAGAATCGCTCCCAGGATTCTCTCATAAACATCGGAAATCAATCCATACACAGAATCCTCTGCAACAAAACCGCACAATGCCCACTGTGTATCTTCATACGGCACATTTCTGCTGTACAACTCCAGATTGCTCACAAGTCCGTAAATCTTCTGTTTCCCAATGGCAGCTCCTTGTACCAGCCTCAGATTCCCCTGCACCGGCTCCGCCAGAACAAAGTCACTTCCGTCCCGGCAGGCCGCATCATACAGCGCACCTTCACCGGCAATTCCCTCATAATTTCCATCTCCATGGTCTACCACAAGGGCAAATCCTGCATTCAGATCAGAATCCAGATCTTTTACTGGAAAATATTTGGTCAGATCATTCACTCCCACTTCAATTCCAAGCACACCGTAAACTGTTTTACCATAAACAAGAGGTACCGAATAGGTGATCATCTTATGATTATCCATATAGAAATCTTCCAGAATAAACGGCTTTGACCAGTACCCCAGGTTTGCCATACTGGTGCGGGAATCAACGTAGTTTGCTGCTGTTATATATGGCTGGTAAAAAAAGTCATCGGCATCTCTTTTCCCATTGCCCTGGAAGTGGAAATCTGTATGCCAGGAAGTATCCAGTGAAATGGACATATTCTGTGACAGTACCTTACTTCCACGCTCCATCAGCAGATCCGTGCGGGAAGCCGTTTTGGTCTGGGGATCAGAGTCTCTCACCCAGAAGCCTTTGTATTCCCCTTCCGAATCTGTATCACCGTCATTTCCCAGAACCAGAAAAATTCCAGAAGTGGAATTGTACTGCAAAACTTCCACCATATCATAGAAAACCGTTTCCAGATATTCCTCCTGGACTTTCCCTGAGCCCATGAAGCCCTGCATATCCATCTGATGATCGCTCAATACCTTTGTCAGCGCAGAGGAAAGACTATCACTTTCCTTGTACACGCTGCTCCACTGCTCGATCATATCGTTCTCCAGAACCACCTTACGGTTCTCCACCGTATGACTGTCCAGACCGATAACCGCATTCTCCATGTTTGAGCGGATTCCGCTGAAAATCAATGTCAGGAATGGGACTGCACCCTGTACAAACACAATGATCAGTATAGGAATCAGAAATATATTCAAAAGAGATTTCTTTTTCTTCACAGTCCTCCGCACCTCCTTATGTCCAGAATCTGTCTAAAAAACCACTTTGAATGTTTTTTCAAATACACTCCAGGCTATGGCAGAATTCTGTATACCAGTTCTGGAAATTCTCATCTGTCAGATACTGTGCAAGAGCCTCTTCCCGGCTTTCTCCGTCTGCGATTGCAGCGTCCATGGCATCTTTATCTGCCTTTGCCTTGTCAGCCAGGGAATAATCCAGAATCTTACGGGCACTGTAGCTATTGTCAAAGGCTCCAATTGTATAGAAACTTGTTTTATCAAAGTCTTCCATTTCCGTTGTGAAACAATCGTAAACCTTCTGGTTGACTTCTATATTATTCTCTTTGATAACGGAATCCAGTGCGTCTACGCTGTTGGCTTCTTTCAGAACCGGCATATAGGAGGATTCGCATACAAAGCGCAGGTTCTGGTTCTTCTGTGTGAACCATTTCAGGAATACACTTGCAGCATACTCATGTTCCTCATCAGACTTAGTCACTGCCATTCCGGCACCTTGCTGAACTTTTATGTTCTCGCCGCCCTCCATAACTGGAGAATCACATACGATGTAATCAATCGGATAGCTTTTATTCCCTATTTCCACGGTATCCGGGAAGTATACGGCAGAAGATGTGGAGCCTGTGTATGCAAGAATATCTCCTGTCTTCACATCATCGGAACGGAATTTTCCAAGAGATGCGAAATAGCCCTTCATATATGGTACATAGTAATTATCCCAAAGGCGGCGGATCAGATCTTCGTCTGTGTTTAAGGTCATTTTTCCATCTTTCACCTGGAAAATTTCCTTTCCCATCTGCTTCATGCCAATGATAAAATAGTTGGACATGGAGTCTCTGCCGTAGAATGCTTTTCCATCGTCCGGCACATCCGGGGTCTGCTCATCCGTCCACTCATAGTAGCGCTGTGCAACCTCTGTAATACCTTCTGTAGTGGCAAGTTCCTCCACTGTAGTTCCAGTGGCTTCTGCAAAAGGCTCCCAGTCAGTCTTATTGATCATGGTGATCTCTGTGGATTTGGCAACCGGGAAAAGATATAAAGCGCCATCCTGGTTAAAATAACCCTCCTGGATGTAGGAATCTACATACCTGGACAGCTCATCTTCTGTAAAATACACGGAAAGGTCTGCCAGCTTATCCTGCTGCTGTACTGCGTAAGCAGTATCAGAATAGGAAGAAAAAATATCCGGCAGTTCTTCTGCTCCTACTTCTCCATTCAAAGAGCTGTTGACTGCTTCCTCAAGGTCGGATACGGAACCCTGACTGTAGCTCTCCACGTAGATACCCTCCTCTTTTCCAACGGAGGCGTTAAATTCCTTTACAAGGGTGTCAAACATTGCCTGTTGGGCACCGTTGTAATAATGCCAGATTGTCAAGGACACCGGGTGATCCGAATCCAGCTTTACAGATTTACCGCTTCTGTCCTTGCAGCTTCCACAACCAGCTAAAGATGCGGTCATTATTGCGATTAACATCATTGCCACACATTTTTTTTTCATACTCTTTTACTCCCTCACGGCACCTGATACCGCAGCTTAACTCAATATATGCTTCTGTCTGCAACACTATCCAAAGACCTGCTGCCATGGCAGACCAGAGCGTGTTTGAAATCCCAAATCTGCAAAACAAAAAGCCCCTGCAACAGGTAAAATGCATCGCTTACTTCTACGGGATACAATATCCTTTCCGGCGTTTTTACATGTCACATGGGTAAATTTATAACACATAGGCTTATTATAGGAAATGTGAGAAAAAGAATCAATAAATATTCATGAAAAAGGACAGAAAATATTTCATTCCTGTCCTTTCAAAATATACGTTATTTCACAGTCACCTTACACTTAACTGTTTTCTTCCCTGCTTTCACCGTAATTACGGCTGTTCCTTTTTTCTTTGCAGTAATTCTGCCCTTGGAATCTACCTTTACCACCTTGGAGGAGCTGGATTTGTAGGTGATTTTTTCTTTGCTTGTTACTGGTTTTAAAACCGGTTTCAGGGAATATTTCTGATTTTTCTTTAATTTCAGTGTTTTCGGCACACCTGTGATCTTTGTGGTTTTTACAGCGGTTTTCTGGACTTTTACGGTAACAGACTTTTCATATCCGCTGTTCAGGTATATGTGAATACGGGTTTTGCCTGTAGTTTTACCGGCGGTAATGTTACAGGTTCCATCTGAACTAACAGATACATCTGCAATACTCCAGTTATCCGTACTCCAGGTGGAAATGAAATCTCCCTTTGCAAGCCCGGTTACTTTCAGACACTTCGTCTTCTGTCCGGTCTTCAACACAATACTGGACTGATTCAATTTCATTGTTGGCTGCAGTCTGTCCCGGGTAATTTTTGTTTCCTGCTCACCGCATGCACTGCAGGTACGTGTCTGGACTTCTTCCTCATCCACAGTTGCTTCCTGTGTTACTGCCCATGCAGAAAATTTATGTCCGGTTGCTTTTATTGTAGTTCTCTTTTCCGTATCGCAATATCTGCAGGTGTATTCATCGACTCCGTCATCTGTACAGGTTGCATCTTCATGCCATGACCTTACCCAGCTATGTCCGGTTGCTGGAATTGTCTCTTTCTTTTTGTCACCACATCTTCTGCAGGTATAAGTTTTTTCTCCGTCACTTTCACAGGAAGCATCTTCTGTTGTTTCCCCACGGTTCCAGTCATGACCAAGTGCCGGTGTTTCTTTTGTATAGTAATCACCGCAAAATTCACAGATTTCTTCTTCAGATCCCGAATAGGTACAGCCACTCATTTTTATCACATGTGACTTGTAGGAATGGGTATGGTTCGGATTGTAACTGTAATATACGGTTGTATTTGAATCACAAATGTATCTGGGCTGCCACGTGCTGCTATTTGCATAGCAGCGGATTCTTCTCAGCTTGGCACATTTTTTAAACGCATCATTTCCTATAGATGTCAAACTTGCCGGGATTTCTATGGTTTCTAACGCATTACATCTGCCAAAAGTCTGATCTCCAATTCTGGTCAGACCCTCTGAAAGCTTTACACTTGTCAAGCTGGTACAGCCCTGGAATACACCGCTTCCGATGCTCGTTACGCTTGCAGGAATAGTTATGCTTGTCAAACTGCTGCAGTTCCAGAATGCCTGAACTTCTATAGAGGTTACCGTTCCCGGAATGGTTACACTTGTCAGACTGGTACAATTGCCAAATGTCATACCATCTATGGTTGTTACGCCTTCTGGAATTGTCACACTTGTCAGATTGGTGCAGCCGGTAAATGCACCGGAACCAATGCCGGTCACTCCTTCAGAGATAACCACGCTTGTTATTTTAGTGTTGCCAGCAAATGCATCATCTGCGATGCTTCCAGTTCCGGAAATTACCAGTTTCCCATCATCTGACAAGGTGTAGGTAATTCCTGTGTCTTCTCCATCTGAAAAAACCAGGGCTTCGTCTGCTGTTGCCGCTTCCTCATTCTGCCATTCTGCAGCTGCTTCCATGCCAGACGCATCTGAGAATGAATCCTCGGATGACTGATCCTCCACCTGATCCATCTCCGGAGTCTGAACCTGTTCCTGAACCTCATCCTGATTGTCCAGACCCTCATTCTCCACTTCGTCAAAAACTGCTTCTGCTACTTCCTCAGAAGAAAAATCAGCTCCACTTACTGCCAGTGCTGCTCCGTCTGCACTTGTGATTGCCAGCAGCAATGCTGCAGCCAGTGCCAGTCGTCTGTTTCTCATACGCTTTACCTCGCTATTCTTTTTTTCGTCTTTTCAAACACACTCCAGAGGCAAAGATTTTTCCATTAATATCTGCTGTATAACACTAAACACTTCCCCAAAATGGATAACCTGCTATTCTGCAAATGAGCCAGCAGCATACTCCCTCCCAAAATTTGTCAGACGATTAATTTAATGATAGCGTAAAACCGCATTTAAAACAATTAACTAACAGCATAGTATAGACGATAATATCAAAAAAAGACAGAGAATCTTTCATCTCTGTCCAAAAGTTTGGTCTCATAATTATAGCAATGCACAACTTTTATACATTACAAGCCTACCGTTCACAACGTAAACCAAAACTATTTCTTCAATGTTTCATTCATACTTCCCATGCGGTATCCCTGGAGATCCATGGTCACGTATGTAAAGCCATATTCTTTGAAGGCTTTCACGATCTGGTTGCGGTTCTCCAGGACTTTCTGGAGTTCATCTGGCAGTACTTCAATTCGTGCCAGTGTACCATGAATACGCACACGTAGCTGATGAAATCCCAGATCCAGAAGAAGCTGCTCTGCCTTATCTACCATGCCAAGTTTCTCCTTCGTGATGGTCTCGCCGTACACAAAACGGGAAGAAAGACAGGCGAAGGACTGTTTCTCCCAGGTGGGAAGGTCAAGGTCTTTGGACAGGGCGCGGATGTCTTCTTTATATAATTCGCTATGGCGCAGCGGGCTCTTAACTCCAAGCTCTGCAACAGCCTGTAAACCAGGTCTGTAATCGCCGTTGTCGTCCATATTGGAGCCTTCTGCCACTGCATTCAGCCCCTCTTTTCTGGCAATGTCCCAAATTTTCTCAAATAACTCTTTCTTACAGATATAGCAACGATTGGCAGGATTCTGGCAGAAGCCCTCAATTTCCAATTCTTCAGACTCTACTGTAATGTGTCGGATTCCTTCCTTCTCACAGAAGGCTTTCGCCTCCTCCAGTTCTCTCTTCGGGAAAGAACAGGACATGGCAGTAATCGCGATACATTTATCCCCCAGCACATCGTGTGCTGTTTTCAAAAGAAACGTGGAGTCCACCCCGCTTGAAAAAGCCACAGCCACACTTCCCAGACTGCGTAAGTATTCTTTTAAAGCTTCGTATTTATTCTGCTGCTCTTTGGTTGCAGTGATTTCGCTCATATGATTATCCTCCCACGGCGATATGTTGCTATTTATGTTACTACGAATTATCCTAGTATGTCAATGGGATTAATTGTGATTTTCTTCATCATCCTTAACTTAAACGCCAGGTTCATTCCCCCTGGTGTTCTTTCAGTCTCTGTTCAGCTGCGATCCGCTTGGGATGTTCCGGTGGGTAGCATTCCCGGAAGCCTTCCACGGCGGCTTTCAGATATATATCTTCTTTTTCTTCATCTCCAAGTGCGCGGTAAACGCGTGCCAGATTCCAGGTAGGCTCTGCAACTGCCGGACCTACAAGTCCATTCTCCTTCGCAAGCTCCAGCGCCTCTGTCAGATATGGGATCGCTTCTTCCGGTCTTCCCAAGTCCAGGTAGACTACACTCATATTGTTGTCCACCATCAGAAGTATAGAGCCCTCACGATAGCCATTCTTAAGCAGCTGATTGCGAACCGCAAGATGACATGCCAACGACTCTTCCCTTCGTCCGGCGGCATTGTACATTCGTGCCAGTTCCTCTGACATGGCAGAATATATCTGATTTTTCTCACCACAGTACATTTTGCACCTTTCCGTTGCTTGTTCCATACAATAGGCGGCTTCTTCCATATTCTGATCCATAGCTGCAAGCTGACCACGAAGCTGCCATATTGCAAACTCACTCTCACCCTGACGCTTTCTTTGTATCTGTTGTATCTGCTCTATTTTTTCCAGACAATCTGCCAGCTTTTCTTTTTCCTGAAGAAACATATGACATTCTGCTTTTTGATAAAGAAAATCCAGTATTCTCTGGCTATGCCCCCATTGTACACACATAAGGATTCCACGTTCTGCCCACATTTCAGCCTTTTTCACATTAAGCTTCAACATCTGCATATTCGTCTGCAAAAGCACATATCCAATTTTATAATCAATATTATCCTTCTGTTGAAAAATTAAATCACAGATCTCCCGGTAACACTCATAATTACTGCTCTGCTCCAACCCATTGCAAAAATCACTTATAGCAAACAACATCCATTCCGATGATAGCGTTCTCTTTTTCAGCTGTTCGCGGAAGAGTTCTATATATTCTTCGTTTTGTTCAGGTTTTGTCTCTGTCAGACACGCTACCATAAACTTCGTCTCATTGGAAATCTGTGCACATCTTTTTTCCAGTTTCCGGATTTTCTCGCACATAGGAACAGGCAGCTCCAGATATCGGGCAGCCTCTGACGCCAGTGCCACAAGCTGGTCACTGACCGCTCCCTGCACTCTGGAAATTCCCTGGAAGACAAGCCACGCAATTTCCTCCATACGAGGATCCTCATCTTTCGGTGCCTGTTTCGGGAAAAAGCACTTCTGTGCCCGCTCCCAGAATGACTGAAACTCTGCTTCTGAAAAATCCTTTGTACACAGACTCTCTGCAATTACAGGATGCATACGGTAACCATTTCCCGTATCTTCCAGCCAGCCGAATTTCACCAGTCTGCCAAGCGCCTCTCCCAGAGTTTCGTTTTTCTTCAAAAATCCCTGGAAAAACATCACAGTAAAATTCCGGTCAATTTCCTGATAAGGCAGAAGCGCGAACATCCTTGCCAGCTGGCTTCCTGTTTCTCCAATATCAGCCAGTTTGTACAGCCCACGGTACATATCAATGAGTCCGGACTCTTCTGCAACATCATTCCAGTTATTCTGCAGCTCTTCTTCCAGATAATCCCAATTTCCGAAATAGTAGGTTCCCGCTTTTCCAAGAAGCTTCAATGTCAGAGGATGCTGAAAAATCTCTTTTTCCAGCAAACGACTCAGCCGGTCTTTTTCCTCTCTGGAAAGTATTTTGTTGTAATTGTCACGAAAAATCAAACTTAAGGCACTCTTTTGCGGTGCCTTTATGCCAAATGTAGTAAACCCATCCAGATGTTTCTGACGTGAAGTAACAAATATGGTGCACGGCAGATCTTTCAGTTCTGACAGGTAAGTATCTTCCTCTTCCGTATGGTTCATATTATCCAGAAAAAGCACTGTTTTTTCCTGATGCTCTTCTGACAGGTGATAGATACTTTCGTGAAATCTTTCTTCCACGCTCTCACCAGTAAGATTCAGAAAACTTCTGGAAAAGCTGACCGCCAGATTCTCCTCATACTGAACAGCTGCGATCCGGCACTTCACTTCTTCCTGCTCCATCCAGCTCACAAGCTGACGCATAAGTTCTGTTTTTCCAATTCCTCCAATTCCGGAAATCAGATACTTTCCGGAATTGAAGAACATCTCTTTCAAGTCATATAACTCTTCTTCTCTGCCAAAGAAATGGCTGGCTTTCACAGATTTCCGGAACAATTCACAGTTTCGCAAGGTGAGAAAACTCTGCCTGGTTTCCACGGATTCCTGATAAATACAGCTCCAGATATATTCCGGCTTTAAGTCTTCACGGTTTCTTACCAGTTCCATTTTTGCCCCGGATATTTCCGGCCCCGCCATCGCGTGCAGACTAAGCAGGGTAAACAACCAGGCATCCCCAAAGGACTGGGAAAAATCCTTCTGTTTTTTCTCTATGTAACCGATCCAGAAGATCAGCTTTTCCCCACACTCTCTGGACAGCCATGGATCTGACTCCATGACCATGCCCAGAAATTTTCTCAGCTTCTGCACAAACACAGAATGATTATAATTTTTTTCTTTCAGGAACTTTTCAAAAATCAATACCTGGCTGCCAAATGTCTCCGCATTCAGACCTTCCAGCACTTCCTCTATGTATATATGATACAAGGGAAAGCTTTCCTTGCGATTACAAAATTCCGAATGATAACGGTTCTGGCTTCCATCCTTTCGAAAAATCATTTTTCCGTGTCTGGTGCTTTTCCACTCATAGAGAAGATATTCATCCCAGAATCTGACCAGAGTCAGACCTTTTTTACTTTTTTCTCCCAGAATTCCGGTAGAATAGACCGGATAATCTTTCACGGTAAACAACCGATATAAGTTTTTCAGCGAAAGCAACACATTTGTCTGCTCATCTTTTTTCATGTCACGTTCTCTCCGGTTGTAAACACAGTTCCTTTTTTATTACTGTCTGCTGGTCACCTGACCAGCAGCACTTTTTGCAGGTAACTAAATACAACAACTGATTTCTTATTTTTTGATTGTAATCTTAGCTTTCTTTGCGTACACGCCAAACACCTTCTGTTTCTGCTTGTTCAGCTTATATGCACACGCACGTATATAATAGGTATGTCCCTTCGTCAGGTTCTTCACAGTTACCGTATTCTTTTTGGATTCCTTGATGTCCACAATATCGTAAAGATTGGAATCTGCGGTAACCACAAACGCATATCCGGCAGCACCTTTTACCTTGGACGCCGTAATGGTGATCGTGCCCTTCTTGTTATTCTTTACACTGATCTTCTTTACCTTCGGCACAACATAAGTTGTAAACTTAACAGCCTTGCTATACTTTCCGGTAACCTTCTTGCCGCCGCCCTGTGCGACTGCTCTTACTTTTACATAGTAGGTTTTTCCTGATTTCAGGCCATAAATCAGTTCAGAATTTGTATTTTCCTTAACAGTATAATTCTTTACGCCCTTCTTGAATTTCTTATCGGTGGAAATTGTGATCTGATATCCGGTAGCGCTTGCGATGCGCTTCCAGGAAATCTTCGCACCATCAGTAAGTACATTCGTCACTTTGGTTCCGGTAACCTTCGGAAGCTTGGATGGAATTACAGTGTTCTGATTATTATCAGAAGCGTTCGGAGTCTTCGTCGGTTCCGGAGCAGATGGAGCCTTGGTCGGCTCTGCATTCGGAGCTTTTGTCGGCTCTGCCGCCGGGGTTTTCGTCGGTTCTGGTGCCTTGGTAGGATCTGGGTTCTTTTTCCAGTTTGCAGTCAGTTTAACACCGCTTACCAGTTCACCCATTGATGGTGTGTAAGAACCGGAAGAATTTACTTCTTCATCCGCATCTACTGTCGTCCATCCGGTAAAGGTATAACCGCTTCGTGTAGGCGCTTTCAGCTCAATACTGTTTCCACCTGTGAAAGTGGATGGGTTGGAGCTGTCATTTGTTCCGCCAGCCAGATCATAACTGATTGGAAGCACATCACCATTTTCATAATAAAAATGATAACGTGTATTAAAGTAATTGTCCACATAAGAATTTTTTACAACGTATAATTTACAGCTGTCTTTGATAGAATCAAAGGCATAATATGTGTTCGTATCTCCTATAGAAGCCATAGAGTCATAATCCAGATCCAGTACACGGGCCGGAATGTGAATCTCTGTAAATTTACAGGAATCAAATGCAAAACCGCCTAACAATACTACATCTGACGGAAGTGTATAGCTTCCTGCCCAACTTTTTCCTGCAGGATAGGTGAAAATACTTCTGCCAGCCACTTCCCCTCCGCTGCTTTTATAGACCTTACTGTAAAGCACACCGTCCTGGGAAGAAAGGTACGGATGTCCTGCGTCAACTGTGATTTCTTTTAAGCTTGTGCAGCCCTTGAACATTGCACCAACTGTATATTTTACATCAGCACCAATGCGGATACTTACAATTCCACTGTCGGTGAACTGATATTTCAGGCTGTCAGTTCCATGAATATATACATTTTCAAGATGGAGGTTCTTGCAGCCCCTAAATGCACCTTCTCCGATACCTCCGCTTACGCTTGCCGGAAGAGAGGTAAAACCTGTAAGCGCTGTACAGCCTGCAAAAGCATAACTTCCAATAGTGGTTAAGCCCTCCGGGAGATTGATGTAAGTAAGGTTCTTGTTATCCTTAAATGCGTCCCAGCCAATTTCCTTCAGTGTGGAGGGCAACGTTACTTTTTTCAGTGTTTTAATGTATTCTCCCTGTCCGCGCGAGGGACTTCCATCCTCATTCCATTCAGAAGCTACAATAGTCGAAATTCCACCGACATATGTAAGTCCTTCTGCAAAGGAAACCTCCTCAACACCGGCACAATACTGATCCCAGCCCAGTTCCAGCTCGGATGGGGCATTATAAATTCTTTTCAGGTTACATTCCCCATAACTGTAAAAAGCTTCTTTATCAATCTCGTTATAAGCTCCTGTTGGCGGAAACGTTATCTCTTCCAGTTTCGGACAGTTACCAAATGCCTGCTTCTCGATTTTTACAGGCTGTGCACCGCCTACTGCGTCATTAAAATGCACGATTTGAAGATTCTTATCCCCATAAAACGCACCTTCTCCAATTACAAGCCGTGGATTCTGCGGCAGCTGAACGGCTGCCAGTCCGTCAAACCAGCTGCCACCTGTTGAAAATGCATTGGGCATCACATAGCAGAGTGTATCCGGAAGAATCAACTTATACAGCATTCCGTTGCCATACTTTCCATCGTAATAGAAACAGCTAAACCGGTCCCATGTGTAATCATATTCTGAATCCGGAAAATACTTACCGATTCCAATTACCTTCTTCGCCACACCATCCTTATACACATATGACGGAATCTGCAGTTCCATAACAGCCTCGGTTACTGCGCTGATAATAGCTTCTCCATTTGTTCCATATTCATGGGCATACCAGATCTGCCCCTGACTGTCTGTCCAGGAAAATTCTTCCTTGTTCCACTTTTCGCCGTCGAACTGGAAAAACTGTCCTGAGCCTTCTGCATGCACGCTAAGCGCCATACCCAGGCACATGATAATGCCCAGAAACAGCATTTTGATACATCTTGAAATTTGTTTTTTCACTCTTTCTTCCTCCCTCATTGTTTCAGTCATTTCCCTGTAATGAAAAGCATTTGGACTTTCTATTGGCAGTTCATAGCATTGCTGCTGTTCACAACCTGATCAGCAACCGCTTCGCGGAATGCTACCTGTAAACAGTAACACAGCATCCTCTGTTTTCTGCAAAATTCATCAGGAAAATTCACTCTTTTTTCTCATAAAAAGAATATCATATTGAAATTTTTGAAACAATAATGTTAAAGAAGGTTGCGTTTTTTATGCACAAGATTGCGTTTTTTATGCACAACACAACCTGTTTGACAACTATCCAGAAGGCAGTGTGAAGATACTAAACAGTTATCCTGTTTGAAAAAAACTGCCGTGTCCAATATGTTTCTTAAACATATCAGACACGGCAGTTTATCAGAGGCATCATACATCCTGTAATATTGGCAGTTCTAAAGTCTGCCCCCTAATCATTCTTACAATCTGCACGCCCCGCTTTACGGTATATTTTGTCTTCTTTCAGTAGGCGTAGCCTGCTTCGCTCTCTTACGATTTATGACACTTTGACTGTAATAACCACCTTTTTACTTCCGGAGCGTACCGTAACTTTTGCAGTACCTTTTTTCTTCGCTGTGATTACACCACTTTTTGTCACAGTGCAGACTTTCTTATTAGATGTGGTGTAGGTCACTTTCTGCTGGGTTGTGATCGGCGCCAGAATCGGTGCCAAAGTCTGTTTTTTCCCTTTCTTTAAGGTAATTTTCTTCGGTACACCTGAAATTTTGGTGGTTTTCACCGTTCCCTTCTGGATGGTAACATTCACAGTTTTTACTGCCCCACCAGCCAGAGTCACTGTAAGTTTCGTCTTTCCTGTTTTCTTCTGCGCCTTCAGCGTAACTGCACCGTCTTTGGTGTAGGAGCTTACCTTCAGAAGCTTACTGTTGCCGGAAACCACAGATGCTACATAGTCCCCACTCTCCATGCCGGAAATCTTGAGCGCTTTTGTGGTCTGTTTTATTTTCATTTTCAGGCTGGAGGCTGTAAGTGTCATTTTGGAAGTCAGCGGATTTCCATTGTCTCTTTCTTCTGTGGTCTGGCAGATCTTACAGATTCTTTTCTCTTTCTGAGCTGCAAATACGGTAGCATCTGATGTCTTTTCCCATTCTCCCCAGGTATGTTCTGTCTTTGCGATTGTTTCACCACCGCTTAATCTGGTTCCGCAGGTCTTACAATAAGTGTCGCCTGTATAGCCTTCACTTGCACAGGTTGCTGCTTTTTTCCCTCTGACCTCTGTTTCCCCATGTCCCTTCGCGGGCAGCTTCTCGGTTCTGGTCTGTCTGCAGTTCACACAGGTAAAGGTTCTGATACCTTCCTCAGTACAGGTGGCTTCCTTTGTCACATTTCCGTTATCCCAGCTGTGGGCGTCCGGATTCACCGGTAAAACCTCTGTTCTGGTAATATGGCAGTCCGTGCACTCATAGCTGATAATTCCTGTGGAAGTACAAGTCGCTGCTATGACTACCGTTCCGTTATCCCAGCTGTGCTCTACCGACGGTTTTGTCTGCGATACCATACCGATATTCACTTCGGTTCGAAGAGGCGGAACGGTCATCCAGTCACTCCATGTAGTTTCATATCCCTCTTTCTCGTATTTTACTCTCCACCAGCCTTCCGGAACATCCCATGCATATTTTCCGTCTGCATTTGTCTGAAGAGGATTGTACTGGTTATACTCCCCCGCATTCCATTTCGTTCCATACTCGGATGGGGACGGCGTTTTATTCCAGAAATCATCAGATTCATCATATGGAATCCAGTAAGCTGTTACGGTAACATCCTCAATTCTCTCTCCTGTGGAAAGATCAAACACATAGCCGCTTGGATCTACTACAAAACGAAGCTTGAATTTTTCCCCTTTAATATCTGCTTTTCTGATATCCCAGAATAATGAGGAAGCTGCTGTAATCGTTCCCAATATGGCAGTCAGCGCAATTACCGGGCCTGCGCCCATCGCCCCTCCTGCTACGACCAGTGGAATCATCGCTGTCATGATCATAAACATTTTCTGGTCACTCTCCAGATTATCCACAGCTTTCAATTTCTCCTTTAATTCCTGGTCAGAATAGTGACCGCCAGAAGCCAGTACGTCTTTTCTCAGCTCATCCATGTCTTTCTCAATCTGATAGTTCTGATATAACATGGACGCTCCCTTATTTATTGTTGACAGGTGGGAGGAGATCTGGGAAAGTGTCCAGTACTGATCCAGAGTCCCGGCATTTTCAGTAGCAGTGTCCAGCATAAATCCAATGTATTTATTTCCGGTAACATCCTTTACCAGCATATACCAGGTGCCTTTGTCGGAATAATCCAGGTTGCAGATATACTTGCTGTCATCATACCCCGGGATCAGATAACCCATATCTTTATTGGCTTCGTCGATCAATCCCTTCCATGTTCCCATACTGGAACCGTTGCTCTCGTCAAACACGCTGATGGTGACATCCAGTCCTACATCTTTCAGATCCTCCCCGAATTTACTGAGATCAATGGTTGCGTCATAATCGGTTGCTGTATTTTTCCTTACCGTAATATCCTTTTCTGCACCTTCCGGAAGTCCTTTCTGCAGAGCCTCCCAGTCAAAATCCTGTCCCATTTTTACTTCTGGAACTGTTTTGTTATATTCATAGCTAATCACGCCAGGAACATAGTTGTGATCGGATTCATCGAAATATCCGTCTGTCACAAACGCATTTTTTTCTGGATCATAGGTTGCTTCCAGATATTTGGTCTGGTTGTTTCTGGTGCTTGTAACGTACAGAGTCTTTATCTGTTCCGGGTTTTCAAAGGTAAGCTCATAATCAAATTTGCTTTTCGGAAGGTAATACACCAAAGGTGTTACTCCGTCTGTCTTTGTCAGATCGTAGGATTTTATTTTGTCATGCTCATTATAGTACATTTTGAAGGACTCGATTGAGGGTTCTCCTTCATTATAAGTAACTGCGGCAGTTCTTGTTTCTGTTGTACCATCTGCCTGTGTGCAGAGTGCTTTGATCTTATAGGTCTCATAGTTGGAAGGATTTTCCAGTGTAAGGACGGCAGACCATAAGCCGGCCTTTGATACCTGGACTGTCTGCTGTTCTTTCTCATTCACAAGCAGGGTAACAGTTCCACCGGCATTTGCCATACCGGAAACATTTACGGTTGGCTTTGATACAACATCTGGTGCATCTATGGTGAACAGATTAATACTTTCATTCAGTACACCGATGATTTCCTGGCTGGAGTTTCTGTTCTTTTTGTAGTTCAAAATAGCGTAGCTGCGTGCTACCGACTGACTCTGTGCTTTGATACTGAAACGGATAATTCCAGAAGTACCGCTCACAGGAATGGTCAGTGTCCTGTCCTTTAAATTATAGTTCTGGCATAACTCCCCATCCACCTTTAATGTAGATTCGTCAAGCTCTCCGTTGGAAGGAAGAACCAGCTTCACATTCAGGTCGCTTACTGCGGATTTCCATGTGTCTTTTATGTTATAGCGTACTGTCATGGCCACATATCCATTGGCTGTGGCACTTCCGAAGTCTCCGTAATAGCTGGTGTCTGAACGATCCAGGACGGTTTCGGCGCTGTCCGTATAAGTTCCTATTTGCTCAAATGGAATATTATTTTCAATGGCATATATGGTTGCCATAGAATAATAACTGCAATGTATCGTCAGCTGTGGGCAGTTTTCGAATACAGCTTTCCTGATATCAGTAGTGGAATCTGGAATGTAAATGTCCTTTAAACCTGCGCAGTCGGCAAATGCATAATCTCTTATCGTCTTGGTATTGGAAGGAAACGTTACTTCTGTAAGACCGGTTGCTCCTGCGAATGCGTATGCACCGATTTCGGTCAGGCTTGATGGCAACGTTACACTGGTTAGTGTGGTTAAGCTTGCAAAGCTATGCGGCGCGATTACCTTTACTCCTTCCGGAATCTCTATCTCGGTCAGTTTCGGACAGCCGGAAAATACATTTCCATATTCATAGCTGTTCGATCCGTTTCCACTGGGACTGTTTACCCAGTTCACCGGATAATTGGCACTGACAAGATTGCTGCAGCCTCCAAAGACTTTATAACCCAATGTGGTGATGCTGTCTGGCAGATGTATGCTGGTGATACTGGTACAGTTTTCAAATGCATAGGCGTATATGGTGGTAAGACCATCGGGAAGCTCCACACTTTCCAGCACTGTATTTCCCTGGAATGCTCTCGCTCCGATCACCTGAACCGCATAACCACCTATGGTAGACGGAACCTGAACGCTGGTGGCACTTCCGGAATATCTGGTAATACGCGCATAACTGTTATTTACAATTACATAGGAAAAATCACCTTCTGTCATCTCTGCCGATTCAGAAAGAGCCTCTTCCAATTCATTTGTCTCTCCAGTTTCCTCTACGTTTTCTTCCACGTCGCCCGAAACAAAAGCTGCAGCATCTCGCTTTATCGCCTCATCTCCCGCTTCTGCTCCATTCATTTCCGCAGATTCCCATCCATCAGAACCATTTGCTGAAGATTCAACTGTTTCTGATTCTCCAGACCAGAATCCGTCCTTGTCAGTAACCGTTTCCTCCGATGTGGTCGCTGAATTACTCTCTTCCAACGTATACGCTTCCGATATGCCGGTTGTCGCATCGGCTTTCGCATTGGTTTCTGTATTAGATTCCGCGTTGGTTTCTGTGTTGGTTTCCGTGTTAGTTTCCGCGTCGCCTTCATTCAAACTCTGGTTTTCAATAGAATCTTCTGCGAAGAAGTCCGCTGCAGCTGAAGTCCTAATTTCTTCTGCCGCATAAATCGGAATGCTTTGTGCACACATTGCAACACTCAGCGAAATTGCAAGTATCCGGCTGATTGCCTTCCTTTTCATAACTCTTTTCTCTCCCTTAAATTCATTTGTAACTGGTCAGACTCAAACGACGAAATGCAAAGCATTTTTGAAATTGGATCTGAACAATTACATTTATTTTTGATAATTGACTAGATTCATTTTAGCATAGCTATTTTTCCCTTACAATCACAAACGGCGCCGGAAAAGTTAGTTGTCGTTTTTATGTATAAGCATGCAATTTTTATGTACATTCCATCAAAATAAGCGCATAGCATTACGCAAAAAAACCTCACCAGTCTGAGCTCTATACAAGCAGTATCAGATTAGTGAGGCTTCTTATTCGCTAGAGCGTGTTTGAAAAATCATTCCTGCAATCTGCACGCCCCACTTTGCGGGAGATTTTGCCCGAATTCAGTTGCCGTAGCCCGCTACGGCGCCCTCATCCGGACAAAATCTCCC
>OLQO01001073.1_pt1 | contig 19468 bp, 15 predicted proteins | sample 1672281 | NCBI WGS metagenome assembly OLQO01 (sample SAMEA3136667, study PRJEB25190) | human gut metagenome | biome: human gut; feature: human-associated habitat; material: faeces | place: Austria | collected 2013
TGGGCTGATGAACATTCTGGATTTCGGCGCGAAGCGCGGGGCGTTTTGCGGCGACGCGATTCAGCGCGCGATTGACGCGGCGGCCGCGCAGGGCGGCGGGCGCGTGAACGTGCCCGCGGGCGAGTATGAGACGGCGAGCCTCGTTCTGCGCAGCAACGTCGAACTGCATCTGGAAGCGGGCGCCGTGCTGCGCTTCGTCGATGATTTTGACGCATATCCCGTCGTGAACATCCGCTGGGAGGGCTATGAGCAGCCCTGCCACCGGCCGCTGGTTTACGCGAAAAACGAGGTCAACGTGGCGCTGACGGGTCTGGGCACGCTGGAAGGACAGGGCAAAAAGTGGTGGACGGCCTTCCGCGCGAAGACGCTTTCCGCCGCGCGCCCCTGCGCGGTCTGCTTTGAGGATTGCACCCGCGTGCGCATGAGCGATTTCGTCGTCCGCAACAGCCCGAGCTGGACGATCCATCCCGTGCGCTGCGAGGATGTGACGATCGACAAGCTGACGATCGTCAACCCGTTTGATTCGCCTAATACGGACGGCATCGACCCGGAGAGCTGCCGCAACGTGCGCATCACGGGCTGCCACATCGACGTGGGCGACGACTGCATCGCGGTCAAAGCGGGCACGGAGGACGCGCTGGAGAACGTGCCCTGCGAAAACATCGCCATCACCGGCTGCACGATGGTGCACGGCCACGGCGGCGTTGTGCTGGGGAGCGAGATGAGCGGCGGCATCCGCCGCGTGTCCATCGCCGGATGCGTGTTTGACGGCACGGATCGCGGCATCCGCATCAAGAGCCGGCGCGGGCGCGGCGGCGCGGTGGAGGATGTGAGCGTCACGGGCGTCGTGATGAACGACGTGCTCTGCCCGCTGGTCGTCAACCTGATGTATTTCTGCGGCAAGGACGGCAAGCTGCCCATCGTATCCGACCCGAACGCCCAGCCTGTGACCGAGAGAACGCCGCACGTGCGCCGCATCCGCATGGCCGACATCGTGGTGACGAACGCGAAGAGCGCGGCCGCCTGCCTCTACGGCCTGCCGGAAGCGCCGCTGGAGGATATCAGCATCGTGAACACGCAGATTCACCTGACCGAGGATACGCCGAGCTTCCCGGTGATGAACGCGGTGCAGCAGCCCGTGACGCTGGCGGGGCTGACGGCCGAGCACGTGCGCGGCCTGCATCTGACCGACCTGCGCATCGTCGGCGCGCGCGGAGAAACCGTGACGCTGCACGACGTGGAATAAGGGGGGGGAATACGATGAGCTACGAGAAGACCGTTTGGGCGGGCGAAGGGACGCTCGCGCGCGAGCAGGAGTATAACGACCACTGGTGCTACGAGCGGGGGATCATCACCAAGGCGTGGCTGGATGTTTACGCGGCGACGGGCGACCGCCGCTTTTACGACGCGGCCAAGGCGAACGTGGATCAATACGTGACCGCGGACGGCGAGATTCTGACCTATGAGCCGGACAAATACAATCTGGATATGATCTGCATGGGGCGCACGGCGCTGCGGCTGTTCAAGGCGACGGGCGAGGCGAAGTATGAAAAGGCCTGCCGCCGCCTCATCGAGCAGATCAAGGGTCAGCCGACGACGGCAGAGGGCGGCTTCTGGCACAAAAAGCTCTACCCCCAGCAGATGTGGCTGGACGGCATTTACATGGCCTGCCCGTTTCTGACGGAATTTGCCGTGACCTTCGGCGAGATGCAGTGGGCGGATCTGGCGGCGAAGCAGATGACGCTGATCTTTGACAAGACGCGCCTTGAAAGCGGCCTGCATGCCCATGCGTGGGACAGCGCGAGGGCGCAGAGGTGGGCTGATCCGCAGACGGGGCTTTCCCCGCACGTCTGGGGGCGCGCGATGGGCTGGTTTGTGATGGCGCACGCGGACGTTCTGGCTGTGCTGCCGGAAAGCCACCCGGCCTATGCGCGCCTGAGCCTGCAGATGAAGTCGCTGCTGCATGCGGTGATGGCCGCGCGCGGCACGGACAAGCTCTGGCATCAGGTGATGGACAGGCCGGAGAGCGCGGAGAACTACGCGGAATCCTCCTGCTCGGCGATGTTCATCTATGGGCTGGCGAAGGGCAAGGCGCTCGGCCTGTGCGGCGCGAAGGAGGAGGCCGCCGCGCGGGAGAGCATGGACGCGCTCTGGGCGCAAAACGTCGTCACGGCGGCGGACGGCTACCCTGAACTGACGCGCATCTGCAAGGTGGCGGGGCTGGGCGGCGAGCCGTATCGCGACGGCAGCTACGGCTACTATGTCCATGAAACCGTGTGCAGCGGGGACACGAAGGGCACCGCGCCCTTCCTGATGGCCTGCTGCGCGCTGGAGGTTTAACGCATAGCTTAACAAAGGCAAAGGGCGGGTTAATCGCTTAACCTCACAAAGTTTCGCACAAGAGATTGATTTCCATTTTATGCACTTGACACAACTTGACCAAAAAATTATAATGAACATGCACAGAGGGAACAGCTTTTAACAGAAAACCCGTTGCGTTTCGTGGCTGGCTGAAAGGGGCAGGCAAGCCCCTTGGCGCCGGAAAAACCGGCAAGATAGATTAAATTAAAAGGAGAGCGAATTTGTGATGAAAAAGATGATCGCATGCCTGCTGACGCTGGCGCTGGCGCTGACCGCCGTTTGCGCGTTGGCCGAAGGCTCCCTGACCTTCTCTTGGTGGGGCGGCGACGCCCGCCACGAAGCGACCCAGCAGGCCGTCGAGGCTTTCAAGGCCGCGACCGGCATTGACGTGCAGTGCACCTACAGCGCGTGGAGCGGCTGGGAAGACAAGATGAGCCAGTATTTCGCCTCTGATTCCGCCTTCGACGTGAACCAGATCAACTGGAACTGGCTGTACTCCTTCACCAACGCGGACGGCAGCAGCAAGTTCTACGATCTCAATCAGGTCGCGGACATCATCGATCTGTCCCAGTTCGACGAGAAGGCGCTTGCCCAGTGCACCATCGACGGCAAGCTTCTGGCCATCCCGGTGGCGATGACCGGCCGTATCTTCTACTGGAACAAGACCACCTTTGAGAAGGCCAGCCTTGCGACCCCGATCACGCTGGAAGAGCTGATGGCCGCCGGCCCGATCTTCGCCGAGAAGCTGGGCGAGGACTACTATCCGCTGGCGCTGGGCGCTTACGACAAGATGATCCTGATGGTCTACTATCTGGAGAGCGTTTACGGCAAGGATTGGGTTGCCGACGGACAGCTCAACTACACCACCGAGGAAATCGCCAAGGGTCTTGAGTTCATCCAGACGCTGGAAGACAACCACGTGATCCCCAGCGCCGAAACCCTGACCGGCGACGGCGCGGACAGCCTGGACAAGAACCCCAAGTGGATGGAAGGCAAGTACGCCGGCATCTTTGAGTGGGATTCCTCCGCGAGCAAGTTTGAAAAGTCGCTGAGCGAGGGTCAGGAGTTCATCGTCGGCAATTACTTCGCCGACATGGGCGAATACCACGGCGGCTTCACCAAGGTTTCTCTGGCGTTTGCCATCGCCAACACCGCGGCGGACAAACAGGCGGCGGCTCAGCTCATCGAGTTCCTGCTCAACAGCGACGAGGGCGCGAAGCTGATGAACAGCCAGCGCGGCATCCCGCTGAGCAAGAAGGCCAACGTGCTCTGCGCGCAGGAGGGTCTGCTCAACGCGAAGGTCGCCGAGGCGAACGCGAAGGTGCTCGACTGGTGCTCCAACAAGCTGGACCCGAAGTTCGAGAGCAGCGCGCTCAAGAACAGCGACGGCGTGTACTATGACGCGATGGACGGCCTCTCCTACAAGGATTACTCCATCGAGGAAGCCGCCGAGGTGCTCTACGAGGGTATCACCGAAGTGCTGGCCAAGTAATTTCCAAAATGAGATCATCGGGGCGGCTTGGCGGAGGTTAAGCCGCTCCGATTCGTTCAATCAAGAAGGAAAGGGGGAGACCCGATGACGAAGGGATCTTCCGCCGCGCGCCAAGACCTCAGAAAGCGGCGCGGGCTGAGCAAGCTGGAGCAGGGCTACATGGGCTTCGTCCTGATCCTGCCGTGGCTGATTGGCTTCTGCATCTTTAAGCTCTATCCGTTCGTATCCTCGCTGGTGTACAGCTTCACGGATTACGATCTGTTTAGGGGCGTGCAGAATGTCGTCGGTTTCCAGAATTACATCGACGCATTTACCAAGGCGAAGAACGTCAAGGCGCTGAAGGTGACCTTCACCTATGCGTTTATGACCGTTCCGCTGAAGCTGATTTTCGCGCTGTTCATCGCCTACATCCTCAATTTCAAGATCAAGGGCGTGGGGCTTTTCCGCACGGCGTACTATGTGCCCTCCATTCTGGGCGGCTCGGTTGCCATCGCGGTGCTCTGGAAAGCGCTGTTCAAGAACGACGGCGTGGTGAACACGATTCTGACCATGCTGGGCTTTGAATCCATCAACTTTCTGGCGGATAAAAACTGGGCGCTGTTCATCATCTGCCTGCTGCGCGTGTGGCAATTCGGCTCGGCGATGGTGCTATTCCTCGCGGCGCTCAAGGGCGTGCCGGAGGATCTCTATGAGGCGGCCAGCATCGACGGCGCGACCAAGGGCCGCCAGTTCCTCTCCATCACCATTCCGCTGATCTCCCCGGTGATCTTCTACAACCTGGTGACGCAGCTCGTGCAGGCGTTTCAGGAGTTCAACGGCCCGTACATCATCACCAACGGCGGCCCGCGCAACGCGACGACGCTGATCTCCGTGATCGTGTACAACACGGCGTTCAAGGATTACAAGGTGGGCATGTCCTCCGCGATGGCGTGGGTCATGTTCGTGATCGTGATGATCCTGACCATCATCGCGTTTGTCAGCCAGAAGAAGTGGGTTTACTATTCCGATGACGATGGGAGGGGCTAAGCGATGAGCGCAACTGGCATTGTTTTTCTCGCCCTGAGCGTCGTGATGCTCGGCCTCGGCTTTTACGGCGCGTCCGTTGACGTGGTCAGCGCGACGGGGCTGGCCGAATCCATCGGGCAGATGAAGAATTTCTATTTTCTGCTCGGCGGTCTGATGCTCTTCATCGTGCTCTACCGGCTGGCGCTTGGCAAGGCGAGCCTGCGCGTGCAGCACACGATGAGCACCACCATCCGCTACGTCATCCTCATCGGCGTGGGCGTGTTCATGGTCTATCCGCTGCTGTGGATGATCAGCGCCACGTTTAAGGACAACAACGAGATCTTCTCGACCCTGAGCCTCATCCCGACCAGACCGACGATGGAAGGCTACAAGGCCGCGATGAACAACTACGGCGGCGATATCAACATCTGGCAGGCCATGCTGAACACCTATAAATACGTGATCCCGAAGGTGATCTTCACCGTCGTTTCCTCGACGATCACGGCTTACGGCTTCGGCCGCTTCCGCTTCCGCGGGCGCAACTTCCTGTTCGCGGTGCTGATGGCGACGCTGTTCCTGCCGCAGGTGGTGCTCAACATCCCGCAATTCCTGATGTACCGCCAATTCGGCTGGGTCGATTCACCGTATTACCTTGCGCTGATCATGCCGACGCTGTTTGCGCAGGAGACGTATTTCGTCTACATGCTGATTCAGTTCATGCGCAATATCCCGCGCGAGCTGGATGAGGCGGCGAAGATCGACGGATGCAACATCATGCAGACGCTGGTGCTCGTGCTCGTGCCGATGCTCTGGCCGGCGATGGTCTCCGCGGGTCTGTTCCAGTTCATGTGGTCGAGCAACGACTTCATGGGGCCGCTGCTCTACGTCAACAGCCCGGCGCGTTATCCGGCGACGCTGTTTGTGCGCATGAGCATGGACGCGGATACCGGCTTTGCGTGGAACCGCGTCATGGCCGTTTCCCTGATTTCCATCATCCCGTCGCTGGTTGTGTTCTTCCTCGCGCAGAGGCAGTTCATGGACGGCGTGACGGCCGGCGCCGTCAAGGGCTGATTTCGCTTCTCCTCTTCTTTGGAGGCTGTCAAGCTAACAAAAACGATATTTTAAGAGCAAAACTAAGTATTTGTGCCCGAAGGTTTCCAAAGGGCGATGCGCCAAACAGGCGCCGTAAACGCTCGGAAAGCCCTTTGGTGGGGCGATGGGGCGAAGCCCCATATCCAAAAATGCTTAGATATTGTTTCTTGAAATGTTCAGTTAGGCTTGACAGCTTCTTTTTGTGTTTGGGCTTGATGGAAGGCGCGGACAAGAGGTATAATAAAAATTGTGCCAAAGACGGCCATACGAAAGAAACAAAACAACGAGCGAGGAAAGGAACAGCCCACGCATGGATATACAGAGCGTTTTATCGAGTGAATTTCAAACCGCGCCCGCGATCATCGGCAGGATCGTATCGCTGATCGACGAGGGCAACACCATCCCCTTCATCGCCCGGTACCGCAAGGAAATGACCGGCGCGATGGACGACCAGAAGCTGCGCGAGATCAGCGAACGGCTGGATTATCTGCGCGGGCTGGATAAGCGCCGCGAGGCGATTGCCGCGTCCATCACGGAGCAGGGCAAGATGACGGATGAGCTGGAAAAGAAGCTCGCCGCCGCCGCGACGCTCTCCGAATTGGAGGACGTCTACCGCCCGTATAAGCAGAAGCGCCGCACCCGCGCGATGATCGCCAAGGAAAAAGGCGTTCAGCCGCTGGCGGACGCGATTTTTGCCCAGCGGCGCGGCGACGACCCGCTCCGGCTGGCGCAGGCGTATGTGAGCGAGGAAAAGGGCGTGCCCGACGCGCAGACCGCCGTTCAACTGGCGCAGGATATCCTCGCCGAGCAGATCAGCGACGATGCGGCCATTCGCGCCAGCCTCCGCGCGCTCTATCGCCGCACGGGCATGCTGCGCGCCGTCGCGGCGAAGGAGGGCGAAAGCGTCTACGCGCAATACGCCGACTATCGCGAGCCGGTGCTGCGCGCGGCGGGGCACCGGATTCTGGCGATCAACCGGGGCGAGCGCGAGGAATGGCTCAAGGTCGCGGTGGAATGTGACGACGAGCAGGCGCTGCAAATCATCTGCCGCGCGGTGATCGAGCCGGGCAGCGCGTGCTGCGACGTGGTGCGCGCGGCGGCGAAGGACGCTTGGGGCAGGCTCATCAGCCCGTCGTTGGAGCGCGAAATCCGAAACGAGCTGACGGACAAGGCGAACGAGGGCGCGATCCGCGTCTTCGGCGACAACCTGCACCAGCTTTTGATGCAGCCGCCGATTCGCGGCAAGGTCACGCTGGGCGTCGATCCGGGCTTCCGCACGGGCTGCACGCTGGCGGTTGTGGATGAGACGGGCAAGGTGCTGGAAACCGGCGTGGGCTACTTCACCCTGCCGAATCACGAGGCGCAGAAGCCGCGGGCGAAAGCGCAGATTCTGGGCATGATCCGCCGCCACGGGGTCACGGCCATCGCCATCGGTAACGGCACGGCCTCCCGCGAGAGCGAGCAATTCATCGCCGCCCTGCTGCCGGAAGCGCCGGGCGTGGCCTACGTCATCGTCAGCGAGGCGGGCGCGAGCGTGTATTCCGCCTCCAAGCTGGCGGCGAAGGAATTTCCGGAATACGACGTCTCGCTCCGAAGCGCGGTTTCCATCGCGCGGCGCATGCAGGACCCGCTGGCCGAGCTGGTGAAGATCGACCCGAAGGCCATCGGCGTGGGGCAGTATCAGCACGATTTGAAGCAGGCGGAGCTGGAAAACGCGCTCTCCGGCGTGGTGGAAAGCTGCGTTTCGAGCGTCGGCGTGGATGTGGAGACGGCCTCTGCGTCGCTGCTGACGCACGTGGCGGGCATCGGCGAGGCGCTGGCGAACAACATCGTCGCCTATCGCGACGAAAACGGCATCGCCTCCCGCGCGCAGCTCAAGAAGGTGCCGAAGCTGGGGCCGAAGGCGTTTGAGCAGTGCGCGGGCTTCCTGCGCGTGCACGGCAGCAACCCGCTGGATGCGACGGCGGTTCACCCGGAGAGCTATGCGGCGGCCAAGGCGCTGATGGAGAAGCTGGGCTATGCGCCGCAGGCGCTCAAGCGCGGCGGCATTGTCGGCATTGCGGAAAAGGCCGAGCAGGCGGGCATGGCGAAGCTGGCCGAGGCGCTGGGCGTGGGCGAGATGACGCTGCGGGATATCGCCGCCGAGCTGGAAAAGCCGGGGCGCGATCCGCGCGACGAGCTGCCCGCGCCGGTGCTGCGCACGGATGTGCTCAGCATGGAGGATTTGAAGCCCGGCATGGAGCTGACCGGCACGGTGCGCAACGTGATCGACTTCGGCGCGTTTGTGGATATCGGCGTGCATCAGGACGGGCTGGTGCACATCTCCCGCATGGCGGACAGGTTTATCCGCCACCCGAGCGAGGTGGTGCGCGTCGGCGACGTGGTGACGGTCTGGGTGGTCGATGTGGACGTGAAAAAGCAGCGCATTGCGCTGAGCATGGTGAAGGGGAGAGCCTGACATGCGAAGGGGGATTCTCGTGGGGCTGGCGGCGCTGCTGATGGCCGGCGCGCCCGCTCTGGCGGAGGAAAGGACGCGCAGCTACGGCGGGAGCGGCGCGGATCGCCTGACCCGGCTGATTGAATACGGGGACGGGCTGATTGCCGTCGGGCGAACCGACTCGCGCAACGGCGACCTGGCCATGCGCACACGGCGCAATCAGGCAGGGTGGATGCTCTGCCTGAACGGCGAGGGCGCGCCGCTTTGGAGCTACTGCACGGCGAAGGACGGCCGAAACGAGATGAGCGCCCCCTTTGCGCACGAAAACGGGCAGATTTCCACCGTGCTGACCGGCCGGGGGATCGACGGGCTGGAATGGCTGATCGTCAGCGGCGAGGGCAGGCTGGCGCAGCGCAGGACGGCTCCGGCGGTCGAGACGGTCTGCGCGCACGGCGGAACGGACATGATCGGCATGCCCTACGACCGCGACGGCGCGCCGCATCTGGCGCTGATTGTCGAGCACGGGGACGGCGCGTGCTGCGTCGCGGATCTGGACGCGGACGGGCGGCTTGCCCAAGGCGCGGGATTCCCGAAGGGAACGGCGGGCTTTGCGCCGTGCGTGGATGGAAGCGGCCGCCTCGTTTCGGCGGATTGCGCGGGCGGGGAGGCCGGGGTGATGCTGGTCACGCCCGGAACGGACGACGCGCCGGTGAGAATCCCGCTTTCCGGCGTGACGGCGGAGGCGGCGACGGCCGTTCTGCCGCTGGAGGACGGATCCACGGTGGTCGGCGGGAAGCGCGGCGGCGGCGGGTTTCTCGCCCGCATCAACGCGCTGGGCGAAACGCTGTTCGCCGTGGCGACGGACGCGCCGCTTGAACGGCTGGCCGCCAATTCGAGCGGGTTTGTCGGGCAGGACGGCGCGCGGCTCGTCTATTTCGACGAGGACGGCCGCCTGCTGGGCAGCCGGACGACGGGCTATGACCGGGACGCGGCGCTCGGCGCGCTGGAGGACATAGCGGGGCTGAGCGGCGAAACGGCGCTGCTGATGGACGCGGAGCGCGTCGGCGGCGGGCGCGCGGAGATCGTCTTTGTGCCCGATGAAGGAATCGAGGCAGCGAAGGAAGAATATAACCATGTGCTGTACATGCAGCCCGGCTGCGTGATGAAGGACGCATGGGCGCAGGAGAGCGGTGTGCTGCTGCTGCTCGAACGGGAGGACGGGCGGCAGAGCGGCGTTTACGTCAGCGCGGACGGAGACACGCGCGAAACCGACGCGCCGACGGCGCGCGAGGCGGGGCGGCAGGCGGTTTCCGGCGGCGTTTTGGCGTGGCGGGAAGAGCGGGGCGGCGCGGTCGTGACGCTGGAGGATGCGCAGGGCGGAGAAATCTGGCGGCTGCGCACCGTGATCCACACGGCGGCGGACAGGCTCGAATGGCGCTGCGCGCTCGAGCTTCCGGATGGCAGCTACGCCCTCGGCGGGCGCTACCTCACCGGCGAGGGACAGCGGACGGAGCAGGCGGCGGCGCTGGCCGGCCACGAGGGCGTTTTGCGCCGAATCGTCCCGGTGGAGGCGAAGGAAGCAGGGCAGCGCGTCGGCTGCGTCTGCGATATGGCGTATGACGCGGAAAGCGGGCTGCTGCTGCTCGTCTCTCGGACGGAAGACGGCGCGGAGAACGTCGGCGCGATTCAGACCGCGGATGGCGAAACGGCGTGGACGGTCGGCGCGGGCATGGACGTGGAGCAGACGCGGCTGATCCTCGACGCGGACGGCGAGGCCTATCTCTGCGGAACGAGCCGAAGCGACGGGCAGAGCGCCGCCGCCGTCATCCGGATGGATTTGGAAGCAGAAGACAAATAAAAAAACGGCGAGAGGCCGAAGGACGGGCGCGAAGCGGTGTCCGGCACCAAACAGGAGGAAAATATGAATACCGATATCGTCATCGTCGGCGCAGGTCCGGCGGGCATCTTCACCGCGATTGAAATGATTCGCCGGGGAAGCAAAAAGCACATCACCATCGTGGAAAAGGGTCAGCCGATTGAAAAGCGCCGCTGCCCGAAAACCGTCACCAAGCACTGCGTCAACTGCCGCCCGTATTGCCACATCACCACCGGCTTTTCCGGCGCGGGCGCGTTTTCTGATGGCAAGCTCTCCCTCTCTCACGAGGTCGGCGGCGATTTCCCGACGCTCATCGGCGCGCAGAACGCGCAGGATCTGATCGACTACACCGACGGCATCTACCTCGAATTCGGCGCGGACAGCCACATCGAGGGCATCGGCAACACCGAGGAAGTGCGCGAGATTCGCCGCCGCGCGATTCAGGCCGGGCTCAAGCTGGTCGATTGCCCGATCCGCCACCTCGGCACGGAGAAGGCGCAGACGCTCTACCTCGCGCTGGAAAACTATCTGCGCGACAACGACGTGGAGATGATCTTCGGCTGGGAATGTGAGGAGCTGCTGATGGATGGGGAAACCTGCCTCGGCGTTTCCCTGCGCAGGGGCGACCAGACGCAGGAAATCCGCGCGCAGCACACCGTCGTGGCGACGGGCCGCCGCGGCGCGGACTGGCTGGAAAAAATCTGCGCCGAGCACGGCATTGCCCACCAGCCCGGAACGGTCGATATCGGCGTGCGCGTCGAATGCCGAAACGAGGTCATGGAGGAGGTCAACCGCGTGCTCTACGAGAGCAAGCTGATCGGCTATCCGCGCCCGTTCAAGAACAAGGTGCGCACCTTCTGCCAGAACCCCGGCGGTTTCGTCAGCCAGGAGAACTACGACAACGATCTCGCCGTCGTCAACGGCCACAGCTACAAGGATCTCAAGAGCGACAACACCAACGTTTCCGTGCTGTGCAGCCACAATTTCTCCATCCCGTTCAATCAGCCGATTGCCTACGCGCAGAAGGTCGGCGAGCTGACCAACATGCTCGCCAACGGCCACATCCTCGTGCAGCGCTTCGGCGATATCCTCGACGGCAAGCGCACGTGGGAAAAGGAGCTCGCGCAGAGCAACGTCCGCCCGACCCTGCCGGACGCGGTCGCGGGCGACATCACCGCCGCGATGCCCTATCGCGCGATGACCAACATCATCAACTTCATTCAGGCGGCGGATATCGTCGTGCCGGGCTTTGCCGCGTCCGAAACGCTGCTGTATTCGCCGGAACTGAAATTCTACTCCAACCGCGTGAAGATGGATGAGGAGCTGAACACCAACGTGCGCGGCCTGCACTGCCTCGGCGATTCCTCCGGCTGGACGCGCGGACTGATGATGGCCTCCGCCATGGGCGTGCTGATGGGCAGAAAGCTGGCGGAAAACGCGTAAATCAGCGCTCCTTCGGCGCGTCGCTCGGCTTGAGCGTGTGCACGGCGTATAATTCGCCCAGCGCGCAGGCCTCCGCCCAATCCGCCGGCTCGGCCGGGGTCAGCCCGGTACATTCCGTGCTGCTGGCCACGTTCCCGCCCGTGCGGGGCTTGCCCTTCTGCGCGGGCGGGTTCCATGCTTTCGCCGAGTTTTTGCTTGAATGAGCCATAAAAAAATCCCCCTGTCTGCGTTTGATAGCCGTATCATGGCGCAGCGGGGGGAATTTTATTCGCCTTCCGTCATGGCTTTGGCGTGCTGCGAACTTCTTCCGTCACGACTTTGGCGTGCTACGTACTCCTTCCGTCACGACTTCGTCGTGCTACGTACTCCTTCCGTCACGGCTTTGGCGTGCTACGAACTCCTTCCGTCACGACTTCGTCGTGCCACGAACTCCTTCCGTCACGACTTCGTCGTGCCACCTCCCTCTAAGAGGGAGGTATTTAAGGCGGAAACGAAGGTTTCTTCTTTGAGGGAACTGTCAGATAAGCTGACGGAAGGCGTTAAAAGCGCTTTTAGTTCTTCCGGCAGCGGCTCGACGACCTCCACCGTTTTGCCCGTGACGGGCTGGACACAGCGCAGGCGCGCGGAATGGAGCGCGAAGCGGTCTTTCAGTTCCGGCAGTTCGCGGCCATAGAGGTAATCGCCGCAGATCGGGCAGCCGATATGCGCCAGATGCACGCGAATCTGGTGGGTGCGTCCGGTCTCCAGCCGCAGGCGGATGAGCGCGCGGCCTCCGGCGGCCTGCTCGACGCGGTAATGCGTCACGGCGCGCCGACCGTCGGGGCGAACCGCGCGTTTTGCGCCCGTGCCGAGGCGGGCAATCGGCGCGTCGATCACGCCCTCGCGCCGCGCGGGAACGCCCTCGGTCACGGCGAGGTATTCGCGGATGAAGCTGTCCGTGTGAAGCTGGCCGGTCAGCAGGCGCTGGGCGTGGGCATGGCGGGCGACGCACAGCAGGCCGCTCGTGCCCTTGTCCAGCCGATTGACGGGGTGATAATCAAACGCCGCCGCTTCCTGCCCGAGCAGGGCGGCGAGCTGCTCGCGGAGCGTCCCGGTGTGGATATGGCCGCAGGGGAGCGTGGCCAGCGGCGCGCCCTTGCTGACGACGAGCATATCCTCGTCGATATAGCGGATGAAGGACGGCGGCAGACCGTCGGGCGCGGCTTTGATTTCGGTTTTGGTTTCGCCGTTGTCCATGCGGATTTCCAGCCGCTGCCCCGCGCGCAGAACCGTGTCCGCGCGCAGCGGCGCGCCGTCGCAGAGGATGCCGCCCTCGACCTTGAGCCGACGAAAGGCGTGTGTGCCGAGCTGAAACCGGCGGGGGACGACGCTCCGCGCCGCGCGGCCCGCGTCCTCCTCGGTGGTGATATAGGTTAAGATGCGCATAAGGCCTCCTGTGTGCACAAAAGGGAGAAGACCGGCCGTCAGTCGGCGCGCCGCACGGGGCGTCTCCCGAATCTTTTCGTCATTTCCGACACCGACATTATAGCCGACAATCGGCGCGGCTGCAACGGCTGCGGTCAATTGACAAACGCCGCCGATGCGGGGTACAATGAGCTATCCCAAAAAACAAAGGAAACGGGGGGACGCACATGAACGCAGTCGCCGCTTTTGAAAACCGAAAGGATACGCTTCGGGCGCAGCTGGAGGAAAGCGAAAATATGCCGCAGGCGATTTCCGCCGCGACCATGACGCTGGAACAAATCGCCTGCGATCTGGCGCAGGATGAACAGGATGATTTCGCCCGCCAGCGGCAGCAGGCCGTCATGGCGCTGGCCAAGCGCCTGCCGCTGGGGCTGCGCGCAAGCCGCGCCAAGGCGCAGATTGTGCTGGAGGAGACGCAGGAGCAGCCGAGCCGGGTTCGGCGCGGGGCGGTCGGCGCGGGCGCGGTGATGCTCGCGGCGCTGGCGGTGTATGAAGCCGTGAACGGCAAGATGAATTTCGCGCTTTTGCAGGCGCTGGGCGCGCTGCTGATGCTCTTCGGCGCAAACGGCGCGCTGACCGCAACGACGCGGCAGACCCCACGCGCGCAGGCGGAGACAACGATTGACGCGGCGGACATGGTGCGCGAGGTCGGCGAAATTTGTCAGGCAGCGGATCTGTGCGCGGCGGATCTGGCGCTCATCGAGCAGGACAACGCGCCGGCGCGCCTCTCCGGCACGGCGGACGAGGCCATGCTCGATCTGCTCTCGGCGATGATGGAGGCGCGCGCCTCCGGGCGGCAGGATCTGGCGCTGCGAAGCCTTGACCAGGCGGAGCAATACCTGCGGATGCTGGGCGTTCAGAGCGTGTTTTACGACGCGGCGCACGCGGCGCTGTTTGACGTGCTGCCCGCCCGAAGCGGCGAGCGGACGGTTCGCCCGGCGCTGGTGCGCGACGGGGAGCTGGTGCGCCGGGGTGTGGCGGCGGTCGCGCCGATGGCCGCGAAGGAGGCGTGAACATGAAGATTTTGGGCTTTGATTTGGGCGACGGCGAGAGCGCCGTGACGCTGCTGGACGAGGATTCCACCGTCGAGCCGCGCGTGATGCCGCTCTGCGGCAAAAACAGTCTGATTTCCGCCGTGGGCGTGAAGGACGGGCGCATCGTCATCGGCGAGGCGGCCAGCGTGACGGATGGCGCGGCGGAGGCGAAGGTGCGCTTCAAATCCCGCTACCTGACCGACCCGGCCGCCTCGGCGGACGTGCGCGCGTTTGCGCAGGGCGTGATGAACGAGCTTGTCCGCACGCAGCCCGCGCTGATGGCCGAGGTGAGCCGAACGGTGGTCGGCTGCCCGGCGGGCTGGGGCGACGGCAGGCGGGAGCAATACGCCGCGCTGCTGGAATCGGCGGGCTTCCCGAACGTCAGCGTCGTGCCCGAACCGCGCGCCGCGTTTCTCTATGCGCGGCACGCGCGCGGCCTGCGCGTCAGCCCGGAGCTGATGAAAAAAAGCGCGATGGTCATCGACATCGGGTCATCGACGACGGATTTTGCGTATATCGTGGACGGGCGTCAGCAGAATGTATCGCTTTTCGGGGACACGAACCTCGGCGGCGGGTTGATCGACGAACGGATTCTCGCCCACGCGCTGGCCGCGTCGAAGGACGGGAAGGCGCTTCGCGCCGTGTTTGCGGAAAGCCCCGCGTGGCGGAGCTATTGCGAGCTGGAGGCGCGGCGGCTCAAGGAGAGCTATTTCCTCGACGAGGGAAAGTGGGCGGATGCGCCGCTGACCCGGACGCTGACGGTCTGCTACGACGAGCCGCTGGCGCTGGAGCTTTCCATCGGCGGGGCGAGCATCCGCGGCATGGTGGAGGAGCCGATCGCCGCGCTGGGCGGGCGGAGCTTCGTCGGCTGTCTTCAGGACGCGCTGCGGGCGGCGGTGGAGGTCAGCCGGGAATGCCCGCCCGAGGTCGTGATTCTGACGGGCGGCGCGTCGCGCATGGCGTTCTTCCAGCAGGCCTGCCGCGAGGCGTTTGCGGACGCGCTGGTTGTGCTCTGCCCCGAGCCGGAGTGCTCCATCGCGCGCGGGCTGGCCTACGCGGGGCGCGTGGACGAGCGGCTGAGCCTGTTCCGGCGGGAGGTCGCCTCCATCGCGCACGGAGAAAAGCTCTCCGTGGCGGTGAACGCGAGCGCGCACGAGCTATACGAGCCGGTGGCCAAGGCGCTGTTTGACATCGCGCAGGAGAGCACGCTCGAGGCAGTGCGGCTTTGGCGCAAGGGTGGCGTGGACACCATCGAGGCGCTGAACAAGAAGGTCGAGCGGAAGATTTCAAAGGCCTTCGCCGGGGACGCGCTCTGCGACCGCATCGGGGGCGAATTGCAGGCGTGGCTGGACGAGCTGATGCGCACGCTGGAAAACGAGCTGACGACGCTCTGTGTGCGCTGCGGCGTGCCGCCGGAGCGGATGAGCCTGACCGGGGCGAAGGTGGACGCGGGACTTTCCGGCGTGAAGCTCTCGCTGCTGGACGCGATGGGCATGGATATCCTCTCCGGGCTGATGGGCGTGGTGCTGGCGGTCGTCGGCGCGAGCCTGTGCGGGGGCGGCGGCGTGGCGATGGTCAGCGCGGGACCGGCCGGCATGGTCGCGGGCGCGGCGGCGGGCATACTGCTGGCGCTGGTCGGTAAGAGCGGCATGGAAAAGGCGCTGGTCAAGGCGAAGCTGCCGCTGCTGGTGCGCAGGCTGGTGACGGATAAGGCGGTGAAGAACGGCCTTTCCCGCCAGCGGGACGAGATTGAAAAGGCGATCATCAAGGCGCTGGCCGACCCGGCGAACGGCTTTTCCGCGCGGCTGTGCCAGAGCCTCTCCCAGACGCTGGGCGCGCAGATGGAGCGGATGGCGAAGGACGCGGAAATGTCGATTTGTGCGTGATGGCCACAAAATAAAACGGATATACGGACGAAATATATAAATGGCAAACGGTTTGACTGTCCAAAATGACCAGAAACGGAAAATAAAACGTGAATATTCGCACAAAATCATGCAAATTCGCGCCGAGTATGCTATAATGGCGGCAGCAATCTAAATCGAGGAGGGATTTCATGGAATTCCATGTCTACGAAAACGCGCGAGCGGCCTGCGAGGCGGCAGGCGTGCTCATCGCCGCGCAGATCACCCGCAAGGGCGACAGCGTGCTGGGTCTGGCGACCGGCTCGACCCCGATTCCGGCATATGAAATGCTGGCGCAGTGGTACGACCGCGGCGTGATCGACTTTGACCGCGTCCGCACGTTCAATCTGGACGAATACGTGGGCATAGACCACAAAAACCCGCTGAGCTACCATGCGTTCATGCAGGAGCATCTGTTCAGCAAGGTCAACCTGCGCAAGGAAAACGTGCATCTGCCCAGCGGCAATGCCGCCGCCGACGTAGAGGCATACGACAAGGCGATTTACGCGGCGGGCGGCATCGACATCCAGCTTCTGGGCATCGGCCGCAACGGCCACATCGGCTTCAACGAGCCCGCGGACGATTTCACCTACGGCACGCACGTCGTCACGCTGGCGGCGGACACCATCGAGGCGAACGCCCGCTTCTTTAAGAGCGCGGACGAGGTGCCGCGTCAGGCGGTCTCCATGGGCATCGGCAACATCATGGCGGCGAAGTGCGTCGTGCTGGTGGCGACGGGCGAGAACAAGGCGAAGGCCGTGTACGACACCATCCGCGGGCCGATCACGCCACGCGTGCCCGCGTCGGTTTTGCAGCTCCATCCCTGCTGCGTGATTCTGACCGACCGCGAGGCGGGCAAGCTGATGCTTGAGGAGTAAACCATGCTGGTCAAAAACGGAACGGCGTTCATCGGCGGCCATTTTACGCGCGCCGATGTGCGCGTGGAAAACGGGAAAATCGCGCAGATCGGCGATTTGCAGCCGCGCGAGGGCGAGGAGATCCGCAGCGCGGCGGGGCTGTATGTGCTGCCGGGCTTTGTGGATATTCACATCCACGCCTACGCGGGCGCGGACTGCATGCGCGGGGAAGACGACGTGCGCCGCATGAGCGAAGGTCTGCTCAAAACCGGCGTGGCGGCGTTCATGCCCACGACGATGAGCGCGCCGATTGAAGCGACGAACCGCGCGCTGCGGGCGATTCAGGCCGTCCGGGACATGCCCTGCGAAAAGGGCGCGGCGGTGCTCGGCGCGCACATGGAAGCGCCGTTCCTCTGCGAAAAATACAAGGGCGCGCAGTTGGGCGAATGTCTGATGAACCCGAGCGTCGAGGCGTATGAGGCCATGACGCGCGGGACGGACTGCGTCAGGATGATGACCCTCGCGCCGGAGCTGCCGGGCGCGCTTGACATGGTGGCCGATCTGAAAGCGCGGGGCGTTGTGACCTGCGCGGCACATTCGAACGCGACGGCGGAGGAGGTTCACGCGGCGGCGGATCGGGGGCTGACCCAGATCACGCACCTGTTCAACGCGCAAAGCCCGCTGCACCACCGCAAGCCCGGCGTGCCGGGCGCGGGGCTGGCCGACGAGCGGATCATCGTGCAGGCGATTGCCGACGGGCTGCACCTGCACCCGGATACGCTGCGCATCGCGGCGCTCTGCAAGGGGGCGAAGGGCATGGCACTGATCTCCGATTCGATGGAGGCAGCGGGCATGCCGGACGGGCAATACGACCTCGGCGGGCAGGCGGTATTCGTTAAAAACGGCGAGGCGCGGCTGGCGGACGGCGTGATCGCCGGTTCGACGCTGGTGCTGCATCGCGCGATTCACAACATGATTACGCTGGCAAAGATGCCGCCGGAAACCGTGATTCCGATGGCGACGAGCACCCCGGCGGATTCCGTCGGCGCGAAGGGCTACGGCCGCATCGAGCCGGGAGCCTGCGGCGTGCTGACGCTGATGGACGCGGGATGGAATCTGGCGGGCGTGACGGCGTAAAACGGGAGGAACAGAGAGCTTGCAAGTTGCGATCTATGCGACGGAGGAAAAGCGCCGCCGCGCGGGGTTTGACCATGTGCTCGTGCTGGCGCGGCTGGGCGAGGCGCTGATTCTGCGGCGCGACCGAATCAACGCGCTGTGGGTGCTGCCCGAGGGGCGGATGACGCGCGGCCAGAGCGTCGAGGAGACGGCCAGAAGCGCCTTGGGCGCGGCCATCGGCGAGGCGGTGTTCGACGTATACCCGCTGTGCGCCTACGGCGTGACCGATGAAAAGGGCAGGGAGACCGGCGGCTTCTGCTATGTGGCCGACGTGCGCGACTGGCCGGACGAGGCGCTGGACGAGGCACGCGCGTTTGACCGCCTGCCCTTGTCCATGCAGATGGACAGACCCGCGCTGATTCTGGCGCTGCACAAATGGGCGGGCGAATGGTTTGACGCGCGCATCACGCTGGAGCGGCTGGGTCAGCCCGCGCCGTTTTGACCCTTGACAGAAGCGGAAAAAGGTTGTATGCTGACAGGCAATCTGTGAACCCGGAGGTTATGAAAAGATGGAACAGGAAAAAATTCTGCGCATCAACGAGCTGGCGAAAAAGAAAAAAGAGGTCGGCCTGACCGATGAAGAAACGCGCGAGCGCTCGGCGCTCTACGCGCAATACATCAAGGAGTTTCGCGAGCAGACGGAAGCGACGCTCAAGCGCGTTCGCGTCGAGCAGGAGGACGGCAGCTATAAGCCGCTGGTTAAAAAAGAAAGCAAACTGAATTAATACTAATTCTTGTTAAAATGGCTTAATCCGCGCACCATCTTTTTCGCTCTGACTTTGCCTCGTTCCGTTCAACGTACCTCCAGTACGCCTCACTTCACTTGGCTTCGTCAGAACAAAAAATCTGATGCGCTCTGTTAAGCATTTTAACTGCGAATTAGTATAAAACGTAAAGCGGCGTTTTCTCAAGCGGGAGAACGCCGCTTTTTAGAAGTAGGCTTCCGCCAGAACGAAGCGGCGGAAACGAAAAAAGAGAAAGAGAAGGGAAAAGACAAAGCCATGCTGACGTATACCTATGTTTCAAAGGGAAAATTCGAATTGATGGAAAAGCCCAAGCCGACGCTCCTGCACGAGCGGGACGCGATTGTGAAGGTGACGCTCGCCAGCATCTGCTCGAGCGATTTGCACATCAAGCACGGAAGCGTTCCCCGCGCGGTTCCGGGCGTGACGGTCGGCCACGAGATGGTGGGCGTCGTCGAGGCGGTGGGGCGTGGGGTCACCCATGTCAAGCCGGGGGATCGCGTGACGGTCAACGTCGAAACGTTTTGCGGCGAATGCTTTTTCTGCAAAAAGGGCTATGTCAACAACTGCACGGATCAAAACGG
>OLQO01001077.1_pt1 | contig 19447 bp, 14 predicted proteins | sample 1672281 | NCBI WGS metagenome assembly OLQO01 (sample SAMEA3136667, study PRJEB25190) | human gut metagenome | biome: human gut; feature: human-associated habitat; material: faeces | place: Austria | collected 2013
GGACGCAGCCAGAACCGCTTTCCAACGTGACGTGATCGCCCAGAATGACCCAGCCTTCCTTGGGCAGGTAGACGTGGTTGTAGCGCATCAGCTCGAACTCGGTACCGGGGACCGGCTCACCCACGATCTCGTAGTTCTCGATGTGGCAGGCATCCATGACGCTCTTAACCAGTTCGGTGGCCATGATGTGGAACTCATCGCCGATCTTGACGAAGGAGTACTCGAACTGGCCGTTCAGGCAGATCGCCTCGTTAGCGGGCAGAGTCCAAGTGGTGGTGGTCCAGATGACGAAGTAGGTCTTGTCCATCGGGATGCCGTGCTTTGCCAGCACACCGTTGGGGTCCTGAGAGACGTGGAAACGCACGAAGATGGAATCGCAGTCGTCCTCGCCGTACTCGATCTCGGCCTCTGCCAGAGCCGTGCGGCAGTCCGGGCACCAGTACACGGGCTTCAGGCCCTTGTAGATGTAGCCCTTCTTTGCCATCTCGCCAAAAATCTCGATCTGGCGTGCCTCGAACTCAGGCTTCAGGGTCAGATACGGATGCTCGAAATCGCCGATAACGCCCAGACGCTTGAACTGGTCGCTCATGATATCGATGTGCTCAGTAGCAAACTTTTCGCAGATCTGGCGCAGTTCCAGCTTGGAAATGTCCTTCTTCTTATCACCGACGGAGGACAGAGCCTTCAGCTCGATGGGCAGGCCGTGGGTATCAAAGCCGGGCACATAGGGAGCCTGGAAACCCTCCATGTTCTTATCGCGGATAATGATATCCTTGATGATCTTGTTCAGGGCAGTACCCATGTGGATATTACCGTTTGCGTACGGAGGGCCGTCATGCAGGATGAACTGCGGCTTGCCCTCGTTGTGCTTCATGAGCTGATTGTACAGGTCGTTGTCGTCCCAATCCTTCAGCATGACCGGCTCCTTCTTGGGCAGGCCGGCACGCATTTCAAACAGGGTCTTGGGCAGGTTCAGAGTACTATCGTACTGCGATTTGTTCTTAGCCAATGGTTTACACTCTCCTCTATATTTCCTTATGGGGTTGCCTTACTCGCTGAACTTGACACCCTGAAAAGCATCGTAGTCCGGCTCGTCCGGCTTAAAATCAGCAGGAGGCGCGGGCGGCGGGTCCAGCTTGAGCTGGCTCTCATCCTTTGCCCAGAAATCCTCGCTGCTGTCAGCTGCCTTGTCGTCGTCATCTTCAACAACGGCAGCAGGTTCTGCATCTTCCTGTGCGGGCTGTGCAGGCTCTGCTTCCGGCTCCTGCACGTCCGCTGCCTGCGGCTGGGCTGCAGCGGCAGGCTCACTTTCCTCTGCAGCAGGCTCTGCCTGTTCGGCATCCTGTGCAGCCGTTTCCTTCTGGAACTCCGGCAGACGGCTCAGCGACTCCACATGGCTGCGGTACAGGTTGAGCACGTCAGACTTGAAGCGGGTCACTTCCAGACGCACGCGGTCATACTCGCGCTCCTCTGCAAGGCGCTTCTCGTTTGCTTCGTTCTCGATCTCGTCTGCACGGTCGTTTGCCTTCTGCAGCAGTTCGTTGGCATCGCGGATGATATCATCACCGCGCAGATTTGCACGATGGATGATCTCTTCTGCTTTCTGGTTTGCTTCGCGGATGACATTTTCGCCCATGCGCTGTGCATTGATCAGCGCGCTCTTGAGCATTTCACCATCTGCCTCAAAGCTCTTCAGTTCATCATGCAGCTTCTGGTTTTCAGCAGTCAAGTCCGCAATCTGCTTGCGAAGCTGTTCCGCCTGCGCATCGTCGTCCCGCAGCTGTTCTTCCACCTTATCCAGAAAACGGTCTACGTCCTCTGTGCGGTAGCCGCGGAGGTTTTTCTCAAATTGCACAGAACGGACATCCTGCGGAGTCAGCATAGTCATTTCCTCCCGTTGCTTTTAATATTGAAAAAATTCGATGATTGACCGATCTTTTCTGCTTTTGCCGGGCAGTGCAGTCAGGTTGAAGCGGCCCTTGCCGCGCACCGTGAACACATCGCCCTCATATACCTGCGCATGAGGTTTATCCGCCGGCAGGTGGTTGATCTCCACCCTGCCCGCCTCGATCAGTTCCGAAGCCTGTCCTCGGCTGCAGTGCAGCATAGCTGCCAGCACAGCGTCCAGCCGCAGGGACGATACCGTTGCACTGTGCATCTCACGCTCCGCCTGCGGAAACTGCGGCACCTCGTCCAGCGTCAGCAGTTCCGTGGTCAGCTCCGTGTGTCCAGCCTGAAACAGTTCCCGGCAGATCAGCTGTGCTGCCGGTTCCAGCGCAAACACATAAGCTGTGCCCGGCTGATCCTCCGGCAGAACGATATCTCCCAGCGCCTCGCGCCGCAGCTCAAGGCCCATCAGACTGCCCAGGTAATCCTTGTGGGCGGGCAGCGCAGCCCCCGCCTGTGCACAGCATTGCAGCCGCACACAGCAGATGGGTGCTTCGCCGCAGCTGTACTCCGGCTCGATACAGAGCACCCTGCGCTCCGCATTCAACCAGCCGCCCTCAAACCGGAAGCCCTCCTGCACACCGGCACGGCCCAGTGCCGCGCGGGCCAAGTCTTGCTCGCGGTCACTCAGGAAAGCCGAATACCGCGCAATGTCCCGGGAAAAGGCCGTGTGGGCCAAGTCCTCGATATGGCGCATGAGATAGCGTTCTTCATCGGTACGCGCAGGGATGAACCCGCGCGCCGCCTTGGGCTGCGGATCAATAGAACGCGCCATTGTTCTCCAGCTCGTCCAGCAGATCACCCATGATATCCACGTTGTACGGAGTGATGATGAAGGTGCTGTTGGCCACGCGCTTGATCTGGCCATTGTTTGCATATGCAACACCGGACAGGAAATCCACCAGACGGCGGGACACTTCCTTGTTGGTGGACTCCAGATTGAGCACCACGGTGCGCTTGTTGTTCAGGTGGTCAGCAATGGTACTGGCATCCTCAAAACGCTCAGGCTTGACCAGAACGACCTTGAGCTGAGTGGTGGCATTGATGTTGACCACCTTGCCGTTCTTCTTGGCACCCTCAACAGGCTCTTCATTTTCGTCGTCAGCACCAAGGCCGATGCCATTGTTATTGTTTACCATCTGGGGGCCATCGTCAATGTACTGATCCTCGTAATCGTCTTCCTGGTCAAACAGACCTTTCTTAATGCTGTCAAGCAAAGACATACAATCTGCTCCTTTCATTCGGGCAGCATGGCGCTGCCTGGCGTTCTTTGCAAAAAGATGCAAATAATAGCTTTATCTATTATCGGATTTTTTGCCTCAGATGTCAATAACTACAAAAGCTTTCCATCATACAAATTTTGTCCGGAAACGATTATTTCGTCATAAAGCCTCACCTTGCTGACCGAGCCCTCGGTCCCTTCGGGCAGAACAAGGATGTAATCGCCGTCCGTGATGCGGGGATGGTCTGCGTCCACCGGGTCGATCGGGCAGAAGCGGGCAATGTTGCCAAGTTTCACGTACACACCGGGAATGTAGTTTTCGCCCTGCGTTTGTGCCTCGGTGCCATCCTCTTTTAAATAGTGCACAGCCGCAGCAGGCACCCGCAGGCCGCTGCGCTCTCCTACCGAGATGCGTGCTGCAGCCCGGTTCAGGCAAAGCACATCGCCGTTGATGGAGTTGCAGGCAAGCACAAAGCGGGCAAGGCCGCTGTCCTGATCGATCTCCACCTCGGTGACGGTGGCCTTGAGGCTGTTCTCCACCTGACCCGGGAAGCTGATCTCCACCGCTGTGCTCAGCGGCTTGCCGTTCTGACCCAGCAGCTTTTCGCCCTGCTTTGCAGTGCACACGCCCACATAGCGCCATGTGAACCCTGCCACGATCTTACCGGCGCAGCCATCCAGTGCCAGCACTGGGTCGGACTGCAGATAGCCCTGCAGCTCCTGTGCGTTCAGTGCAAGGATATCATCGGCACTGGCATTGAGCCGTCCGCTGCTGGAAGAGCGCACAAAATAGCCGGTCTGCGGTGCAGTGATCTGCGCCGGGCTGCCCAGCTGCGCCTGCACGCTCTGGGACTGCTGGACCAGCGCAGTGATCTGATCGGTAAAGTTTGCAGCTTCGCCCGTTACCACCCAGAGCTTGTTCTGGGCCAGCAGGTAGGCATTGGCATCATCATCCACCGCTTCATAATCGCTGTCGTCCAGCGTATCCAGCAGGTCATACAGCGCAGAAGAACGTTCTTTTAAAAGGGTATCCAGCTGCAGCGCAGAAGTGTTCTGCGATTTCTGCAGCAGGTCGATCTGATCATTCAGCTGGTTCAGCTGCAGGCGCAGCGAAGCCTGCGAAGCGTTGCTGTACACCTCTGCCACTGCAGTGCCCGCTGAAACACGCTCGCCGTCGGCAGCAAGATATCCAAGGTTTCCGCTGCCTGCCACATAGCTTTCGTCGAACAGCAGAACTCCGTCGGCTTCCACCGTATCCGAAATGACCGCAGGCAGCGCAGTCTCATAAACATTCTGCGGAAACAGGATATGTGCGGCCTGATACACCACATAAATTGCTGCCAGCAGCAGAAACGCGATCAGCACGCCTGCCAGAGTGGTAAGCACATGCGGCGCATGGCGTTCCTTCTGGGTCTCATCCGGCATATCGATCATCCTTTCGCTAAAAATTCGCTAGTTTTGCGGATGGCAGTCTGCACTGCATCCGGTGCACCGGCATCCAGCCAGACCACACCGTCCATATGACGGAACCAGGTCAACTGGCGCTTGGCATAGTTGCGGGACGCCTGCTTGAGCTTTTCCGTGCAGGCTTCCAGTGGAGCCGTCTGCTCAAAATACGGAAAGAACTCCTTGTATCCGATGGCCTGCGCTGCCGTGCGGAAGCTTTCCCGGTTCTGCCAGACATGCTCCGCTTCCTTTATAAGGCCCGCTTCCAGCATTTTGTCCACACGCAGGTCAATGCGGCGGTAAAGTACCGCGCGCTCTGGGAAATCCAGACCGAGGATCAGGCTGCGGTAGGGCCGCTCCGGTGGGAGAGACTCCGCCTTCTGTTCGCTCAGCTTTTTGCCGGTGGCACGATAATGCTCGAGTGCGCGCAGCACCCGCACCTGATTGTTCGGGTGGATAGCCGCAGCAGCTTCCGGGTCGGCCTGCTTCAGTTCTTCGTACATGGCAGCACCGCCTTTTGCAGCCAGTTCCGCCGCCAGCTGCTCCCGCAGACCGGCAGGTGCTTTTTCCTCTGTAAAGCGCACCCCATACAGAAAGCTCTGAACATACAGCCCTGTGCCGCCCACAAGGATGGGCAGCTTCTTCCGGGCAGAGATCTCTTCTTCCAGCTTTCCGGCCATGGCGGTAAAGTCTGCCACGCTGAAAGCCTTGTCCGGCGTAAGGATATCCACGCCGTGATGCGGGATACCGCAGGTCTCCTCCGGTGTCACCTTTGCCGTGCCTATGTCCAGACCTTTATAGATCTGCATGGAATCACAGCTGATGACCTCGCCGGAAAAATGTTTTGCAAGCTCTACGCCCAACGCCGTCTTTCCGGTTGCGGTAGGGCCGACGACGGCCACCACGGGATGTTTATACGATGCGTCCAAACTGCTTTTCCAGCTCCTTCCGGGTCAATTTGAGTACGCAGGGGCGGCCATGCGGGCAGAACGGCGGCACCTCGCCGGAAAGGATCTTTTCGGCCAGCGCCAGCAGTTCCTGCGGCGAGGACTTGTCCCCCGCCTTGATGGCTGCACGGCAGGAGATAGAATGCAGCACCCACTCGGTGTGCTCGTTCAGCGCATCATGGCCGCCCTTGAGCAGCTTATTTGCGATCTCCACCAGCAGGCTTTCGGCATTCTGCGGCTCCACATCTGCGGGCACCGCGCGCAGCACCACGGTATTGCCGCCAAAGTCCGCGATCTCAAGGCCCGCATTTTCCAGCAGAGGAATGTTATCCAGCAGGGCCTGCTTTTCCTCCGCAGCAAGGTCGATGGCAGCAGGCTCCAGCAGCATCTGGCTGGGCACATTGCCGTAGTTCGCGGCCAGTTTTTCGTACAGCTGGCGCTCGTGGGCAGCGTGTTTATCGATCAGGCACAGCTCGTCGCCGCGTTCTGCAAGGATATATGTTCTGAACACCTCGCCCACATAGCGCAGCGGCTCCGGCTGATCCGCCGTCGGATCAAAGTTCATCTGCTCCGGCTCGGCCAGTACAGTTTCCTGTTCTGCCGCTTCCGGCGCATCCGGTTCTGTTTCTGCACAGGGTGCACTTTCAGGTTCTTCCTTCGGTGCTTCCTGCGCAGGGTTCCACGCTGCCATATGGTCCTGAGGCGAATGCAGTTTTGTCTCACCAAATTCCGGTTCCACATCCAGCTGCGTTTCACTTGCCGCCGCACGGAACGGCTCTGGTGCCTTTGTCGTTTCCAGCTTCGGGCTGTGAAGGGTCACGAACGGATCCAGCATATCCTCGTTCTGAGCACTGCCTTTCCAGCGCGGCACACTGGGTGCTGTCGGTATTTGCATTGCAGCAGCCGGGGCAGGCTGCTGCGGTGCTGCGGCGGGTTTTGCCGGTTCCCAGTGCTGCTGTGGCAGAACGCCCGGGTCTGCCTGTCCCCGAATGATCGCAGAAAGGCCCGTAAAGTTATTATTCTTTACATCATTTTTAATTATATCAGCGTCTTTTTTTGAATTTTCAGCTTTTTCTTCTTCTTTGTCTGCTTCAAAGGTAAAAAGCCGTTCACCAGTGCCGGGCTGAGCCAATGCCAGCTTGACGGCATGATACACCACATCAAAAACATCATTTTCGCGGGCAAAGCGGGCTTCGATCTTGGCCGGATGCACATTGACATCCACAAGGTCGGCCGGCATTTCCAGCAGCAGAATGCCGCCCGGGAACTTGCCCTGCATCATGGTACCCTTGAACGCCATCTCCATACCGGCCATCATGGTGCGGTTGCGCACATAGCGGCCATTGATGTAAAAATGCTGCATACTTCGGCTGGCGCGGCAGCTTTTGGGCGGGGTAATCAGACCGGTGATGCGGTACACGCCCTCCTGATTTTTCAGCTCAATGAGGTCCCGGCTGAACTCCCGGCCCAGCACCGCATAGGCTGCACCGCGCAGCTGGCCGTCGCCGGGCGTGACATACTGCAGCTTGCCCTCACGGATGAACTTGACGCTGACTTCCGGGTGGCTGAGCGCTACATGGGTAACTGTATCCGACACAAAGGTGCCCTCGGAGGAGTCCTTTTTGAGGAACTTCATGCGGGCAGGCGTGTTGTAAAACAGATCCTTTACCCGGATGGTAGTGCCCACAGCTCTGGCACCCGGCTCACGGGAGACCTCTTCCCCGCCCTCAATGCGGTAGACCGTGGCAAACTCGTCCACCTCGGTTCGGGTGGTCAGCTCTACACGGGCCACGCTGGCAATGGATGCCAGTGCTTCACCGCGGAAGCCAAGCGTATGGATGTTGGTCAGATCGTCCGGTGTTTCAATTTTGCTGGTGGCGTGGCGGATAAACGCCGTGGAGATATATTCTGCCTCGATGCCGGTGCCGTTATCGCTGATCTCGATCAGCTTGACGCCGCCGGATTCAATGCTGACGGTCACCTGCGTGGCACCGGCATCAATGGAGTTTTCCAGCAGCTCCTTAACAACGGATGCCGGACGCTCGACCACCTCACCGGCTGCGATCAGCTCGGCTGTGTGCTTATCCAGAACATGGATCACTGCCATGGTGTTTTCCCTCCTTGTATGGTCTGGGTCAGGTAGAGCAGTTTCATCTGTTCAGGCTGCCCTTCAGGGTCTTTTTCAGCTCGTAGAGGAAGTTCAAAGCCTCAATGGGGGTGAGTGTTTCCACATCCAGAGCTTCCAGCTTGTCCATCATCTCACTGGGCACAGCCGGAGAGTTATACTCCTGCAGGGCATCAAAATCCATCTGCTCTACTTTATTTTTAGGTGCAGTTGCTTCCAGCGTGCGCAGCACCTCGTGGGCGCGGCGGGTCACGCTGCCGGGCAGACCTGCCAGCTTTGCCACCTCGATGCCGTAGCTGTCATCCGCCGGGCCGCGCACGATGCGGCGCAGGAAGGTGATGTCCTCGCCGCGTTTTTTTACTGCAATATTGTAGTTTTTTACGCCGTCCACGCCGCCTTCCAGCTCGGTCAGCTCGTGGTAGTGGGTGGCAAACAGAGTCTTGCAGCCAAGGCCCTTGGCGGGGTCTGCAATGTGCTCCACTACGGCGCGGGCAATGCTCATACCGTCAAAGGTGGAAGTACCGCGGCCGATCTCGTCCAGCACCACAAGGCTTTTGGCGGTGGCATTTTTCAGGATCTCCGCTACCTCGGTCATCTCCACCATAAAGGTGGACTGACCGGCAGACAGGTCGTCCGACGCACCGATGCGAGTGAAAATGGCATCCACCACGCCCACGTGGCAGCTGGATGCCGGCACGAAGGAACCGATCTGCGCCATCAGCGCGATCAGTGCATTCTGGCGCATGTACGTGGATTTACCTGCCATGTTGGGGCCGGTGATGATCAGGCAGCGGTCTGCACCACAGTTCAGGGTGGTATCATTGGGTACAAACAGGCTGCCTTTCAGCATCTGCTCCACCACAGGGTGACGGCCCTCGGTGATGGTCAGCTCGTCACTGTCGTCCACGATGGGACGGCAGTAGTTGTTTTCCGCTGCCACCTGCGCCAGCGCCGTGAGCACATCCAGCTGGGCCACCGCATTGGCCGTGCGCTGGATGCGGTCCAGCTGAGCGCTGATGCTTTCCAGCAGTTCGCTGAACAGGCGGTGCTCCAGCGTGATGAGCCGTTCGTGGGCACCTAAGATCTTGCTTTCCAGCTCTTTCAGTTCCTGCGTGATGTAGCGTTCGCCGGAAGTCAGGGTCTGCTTGCGGATGTAGGTCTCCGGCACCATGCTCTTATAGGAGTTGCTCACCTCGATGAAGTAGCCAAACACATGGTTATAGCCGATCTTCAGCTTGGGGATGCCGGTTTCCTGTCGCAGGCGGGCTTCCAGCTGCGCCAGAACGCCCTTGGTATTGTCGCGGATGGAACGCAGCTCGTCCACCTCGGCATGGTAGCCTTTGGCAATGACACCGCCATCCTTGAGGGTAGAGGGCGCTTCCGGGTCCACCGCCGCATAAATACGGGCCTTGATGTCCTCCAACGGATCGATCTGTACTGCCAGTTCAGCAAGCTCCGGGCAGCCGCAGGCCTCAGCCTGCCTGCGCAGGCCGGGCAGCCGGTCGCAGGTCTGGGCCAGCGTATAGATCTCCTTGGGTGTGGCAGAGCCGTAAACCGTGCGGGTCATCAGGCGTTCCATATCCGCAATGTAACCCAGCTCTTCGGTCAGGTCGCCGCGGGCCATAGTCTGCTTGACAAGGCTCTCCACAGCGTTCAGGCGGTGGTTGATGAGTGCACTGGAAATAAGCGGCTGCTCGATCCAGCTGCGCAGCATACGCTTGCCCATGGATGTACTGGTCTTATCCAGCACCCAGAGCAGCGTGCCCCGCTTTTCGCGGCCGCGCAGCGTCTCGGTCAGCTCCAGATTGGCGCGGGTCACGGGCGAAAGACGCATGAACTGGGCCTTATTATAGGTTATGACCGTTTTCAGACGTTCCACGCCCTTGATCTGGGTATCGTGCAGATATTCCAGCAGTGCCGCCATGGCAAAGCGCACAAGGCCGTCCGCTGCAATGCCGGTGGTCTGCACCCAGTCGCGGCCAAACTGGTTTTCCAGCGATGCCGCCACAAGGCCCGGTGCATAGCGCTCCTCTTCGATCAGCTCCACCGAACAAGTCATATTCTTTTTGATGTACGCCGTCACCTCGCGGCAGTCCAGCAGACCCGGATTCATCAGCACTTCGCTGGGATGGTAGCGGCACAGCTCCGTAATGACCGCCGGGGCGATCTTGTCTGCATTCAGCTCTGTGATATGGGCCGTACCGGTAGAGACATCCGCAAAGCACAAACCTGCTTTCTTTCCTTTGAGGAAGATACTGGCAATGTAGTTATTGCGGTCATCCTGCAGCATACTGCTCTCAATGACCGTGCCGGGTGTGACCACGCGGATGATGTCCCGCTTGACAAGGCCCTTGGCCTTGGCCGGGTCTTCCACCTGCTCACAGATGGCTACTTTGTAGCCCTTGGCGATCAGCCGCGCCACATAGCCCTCGTAGCTGTGGAAGGGCACGCCGCACATGGGTGCTCGCTCTTCCATGCCGCACTGCTTGCCGGTCAGGGTCAGGTCCAGTTCCTTGGATGCCGTCAGGGCATCGTCAAAGAACATCTCATAAAAATCGCCGATGCGGTAAAACAGAATTTCGTCCTTATGTTGTTTTTTGATCTCAAGATATTGCTGCATCATGGGCGACAGCTCTGCCATGGTTTACCCTCTCTCCCGTTCTATGGTTCTGTGCACAAGTTTGCGGCTTGTAACCGCTTTTGCAAACAAAACGCGGTCTGTTTTGCACAGCCGCGTTTTGTTTTTGCCGGTTTTAGTGGCAGCCGCCGCAGGTGGAGCAGCTGCCGGTGCAGGAAGCAGAAGGCTCCTGTACCGTCATGGGGTCGCCGCCATTCATGGCAGTGTTGATGATGGCATCGATATAGTTCACAAGGTTCTCGCAGTCACGCTTGGCCTCGTTGTAAGCCACCATGCCCTCGTTGCCCATGATCTGGCCGTACAGGCTGTTCACCTTTTCGTTCAGTTCGGCGATGCGGGCATCGTTGCGCTCGCTCTTGCCGATCTCATTGTTCAGATCCATGCGGGCGAGGTTGAACTCGCCGATCAGGTTCTGCAGCTCTTCGTCCTTATCGTTTGCCTTGCGGGTCTGATCCAGAACGAGGTAGCGGCTATCGGTCTGCAGCGCAACGGCTGCGCGCTTGAAAAGATCAATGCAATCCATTTGAATGGTCTCCTTCTTATTTATACGTTCAGGGGCACTGCCCCGGAATCACTCAGGCAAGCTCACCCAGCAGCACAGTCGCCCGTGCGCCCGTGAGATGTACGTTGGCATAGCTGCCCATCAGGGAAGCGTCTGCCGTGAACTCCACCGTCAGGTTGTTGTCCAGACGGCCGGAGAGGGTGCCCTCATTGCGGCCAAAGCCCTCTACCAGTACCTTCACAGTCTGGCCAACCTGCGCCTTGACCAGCGCCATGGCGATCTCGTCCTGCAGCTTGAGCAGGCGGGTCATGCGGTCGGTCTTTTCCTTGCGGGGGGTGGGGTCCGGCATATCGGCGGCCTTGGTGCCGGTGCGCTTGGAATAGATAAAGGTGAACAGCTGCATATAGCCCACCTTCTGCACCAGTTCCAGCGTCTTTACAAAGTCCGCTTCGGTCTCGCCGGGGAAGCCAACGATGATGTCACTGGAAAAGGTGATGCCGGGCACCGTTTTGCGAGCGTATTCGATGAGCTCAAGATACTGTTCCACCGTGTAGTGGCGGTTCATCTTCTTCAGCAGTTCATCGGAGCCGCACTGCACCGGCAGGTGCAGGTGCTTGCACAGCTTCGGCTGGGCGGCAATGGTGTCGATCAGCTTGTGGCTGGCATCCTTGGGGTGGCTGGTCATAAAGCGGATGTGATAATCGCCGGGCACCGTGCACAGCAGGTTGAGCAGATCAGAAAAGTCCACCTTTTCTTCCAGACCCTTACCGTAGCTGTTGACGTTCTGTCCCAGCAATGTAATTTCCTTATAGCCTGCCTCCACAAGACCGCGGAACTCGGCAAGGATATCGCCGGGCTTGCGGCTCTTCTCGCGGCCGCGCACATAAGGCACGATGCAGTAGGTGCAGAAGTTGTCGCAGCCGTACATGATGGGCAGCCATGCGCGGAACTCGCTCTCACGCCGGATGGGGATATTCTCCACGATGACCGGGCGCTGGGCGGGCTCCATCAGCACACGCTTATGCTTCTGCAGCTTCTGGGCAATGAGCTGCGGCAGGGTGTCGATGCCGTCCACGCCAAACACAAGGTCAACGTAAGGATAGCTCTGGCGCAGCTTTTCTACCACGTGCTTCTGGTTGGCCATGCATCCGCACAGGCCGATGATGAGATCATGCTTTTTTTCCTTAAGTCCCTTCAGGGCACCTACGTTGCCGAACACACGCTGCTCGGCATGCTCACGCACGGCGCAGGTGTTGAAGAGGATCAGGTCTGCATCCTCGGGCTTATCGCACAGGCCATAGCCGATGTCCATCAGCACACCCTTGATCCGCTCGCCGTCGTTCACGTTCTGCTGACAGCCATAGCTGTGCACAAAGGCCAGCGGCGGCGTATCATAGAACTGCTTTACCAGCTCAGCGGCAATGTTATTATGTTCAAAACTAATGTATTCCAATCAAACCATCCTTCTCCGCCGGGCCGAAGCGCCCTGTGCGGCGAAAATCTATTTGCACTTTCTGAAAAGAGCCTTCTCTATAGTATACCCTGTTTATACGCTCCGGGCAAGAGGTTCCGTGCAAATTTTATGGTTCAGTGGGCGTTTTCCTGCGCCTGCTTCTCGCAGCAGGCCTCGCATACGCCGATCAGCACAACAGCGCAGTCCTGCACATGGCCCTTCTGGTTTTTCACCAGTTTCATCACCTGTTCTTCGTCCACCTCGGCATCGGTCACGCTGCCGCACACGGTGCAGTACAGATGGCTGTGCCAGGGCAGCGTGTGGTCAAAGCGGTCAGCCTTGCCTGGAATGGACACCCGGCGCACCCGGCCCGCATCCACCAGACTATTCAGGTTACGGTATACGGTGCCAAGGCTCAGGCCCGGGCATTCCTTGACCGCAGCATCATAAATTTCCTCGGCGGTGGGGTGATCGCACAGGTTCTGTACCGTCTGCATGACCAGCTCACGCTGTTTGGAATATCGCATATCGTTCTCCTTTTTCTTTGTTTTTGGGCTTTGGGTGTAAGGCGTGGCTCAGACGTTCTCTTCGCCCTTGATCTTTGCCCAGTAGGCACGGGCCGCCTGCTCATTTTTGTTATCGCCAAAGGTATAATATTTTACGTCCTTGATGGCATCTGGCAGGTACTGCTGCTCCACCCAGTGGTGGGCGTAATCATGGGCGTATTTGTAATTCTGTCCCTTTACCAGCGCATCCTCACCGTCGTAGTGCTTGTTCTGCAGTTGGCGCGGGATCGGCCCGGTGCGGCCCGCCTGCACATCCGCAATGGCCGCGTTGATGGCATCATAGGCACTGTTGGACTTAGGACTGGTGGCCACCAGAATGACGGCATCTGCCAGCGGGAGCCGTGCTTCCGGCAGGCCCACCATGTTGGCGGCATCAATTGCCGCCTTCACAATGGGGATGATCTGTGGATAGGCAAGGCCCACATCCTCGCAGGCACATACCATCAGGCGACGGCAGGCCGAGGGCAGATCTCCTGCTTCCAGCAGACGGGCCAGATAATGCAGCGCCGCATCCGGGTCGGAGCCGCGCATGGACTTCTGGTAGGCTGACACGATGTCGTAGTGGTCATCGCCCTCCCGGTCATACCGCATGGCAGTGCGGCGGGTGACCTGCTGGATCATTTCCAGCGTAATGTGCTTTTCCCCATCCTCAATGGGAGCTGCCGTCACCGCAAAATCAAGACAGCCCAGCGCCTTGCGCAGGTCGCCGCCTGCGCTCTCGGCAAGGTAGGCACAGGCATTCTCGTCCATGCAGACCTTTGTGCTCTCCCCTTCCGAAAGCTTTTTCAGTGCATTGTGCACCCCACGCTCCACATCCGCTGCCGAAAGTGATTTGAATTCAAACACCGTACAGCGGGACAGCAGCGCATTATAAATGTAGAAGTATGGATTTTCGGTGGTGGATGCAATGAGCGTCACCGAGCCGTCCTCAATGCATTCCAGCAGGCTCTGCTGCTGTTTTTTGTTCAGGTACTGGATCTCGTCCAGATACAGCAGGATGCCTCCCGCACCTGCCAGCGTGCCGATATCCTTGAGCACCGCCTTGATGTCCCCGGTGCCGCAGGAAGTGCCATTGAGCTTATGCAGCGTCATACCGCTGTTTTCTGCAATGATGCGTGCCACCGTCGTTTTTCCGGTACCGGACGGGCCGTAGAAGATCATGTTCGGGATGCGTCCGCTCTCGATGGTACGGCGGAACACCCTGCCCGGTGCCAGCAGATGCTGCTGACCGCAGACATCTGCCAGTGTTTTGGGCCGCAGACGCTGTGCCAGTGGTTCGTTCATCGTGTTTTCCTCCTCCCGTACCGAGGCGCGATTCCCCCAGCATTTTTCTATAGTATATCGCATTTTGGCAGTAAGAGCAAGGTTTTATCTGAAAATCATTCTCAGATAATTTTTGCCCGCAGTTTACAAAAAACGCAAAACATGGTATTATCGTATCAGCTTTTGTCGATGGGAGTGGATGAAATGCCTGTTCGTAAAAAAGCACCAGAAGACCTTACTGCAAAAAAGGCGCTGGCGCTGGAAGTGATCGACCGGTTAAAAAAAGAATACCCAGATGCCGGCTGTACATTGGATTATGACCATGCCTGGCAGCTTCTGGTCAGCGTGCGTCTGGCAGCCCAGTGCACCGATGCCCGCGTGAACATTGTGGTGGAAGACCTGTTTGCCAAATATCCCAATGTTGCTGCGCTGGCTGCTGCGGAACCCGAAGACATTGAAGCCATCGTCAAGCCCTGCGGGTTGGGACACTCCAAAGCGCGGGATATCTCCGCCTGTATGCGGGTGCTGCGCGATAAATACGGTTGTCAGGTGCCCACCACCTTTGAAGAGCTGCTCGCCCTGCCCGGCGTAGGCCGCAAGAGCGCAAACCTTATCATGGGCGATGTGTTTGGCAAGCCTGCTATCGTAACAGACACCCACTGCATCCGGCTGTGCAACAAGATCGGCCTTGTGGACGGCATCAAGGAACCGCAGAAGGTGGAAATGGCCCTGTGGAAGATCGTTCCTCCGGAAGAAGGCAGCGACCTGTGCCACCGCTTTGTGATGCATGGTCGGGCAGTGTGCAATGCGCGCAAACCAGAATGCGAAAAATGTTGTTTGAAGGATATTTGCCGCTTTGCCCGGGAAACCGCCGGGCAGAGCGCAGAGCTTTAAAACTCAGGAGGTAGAATATTATGTTTGGTTTTATTTTCAGTCTGCTGATCGGCGCTCTGGCTGGTTACATCGCCGGCCGCATTATGGGCAGCGAAACTTCCACCGTGCGCAATATCGTGCTGGGCATTCTGGGCGGTTTTGTAGGCAGCATCGTGTTCGGCCTGATCGGTCTGAGCGCTACCGGCATCGTGGGTGAGATCCTCGTTTCCGTTGTGGGTGCCTGCATCTGCATCTGGATCGGCCGTAAGCTGTTCAACTGATTTTTCTTGTGTGCAAGGCTGCTCTTCGAGTTTTTTCTCGGAGAGCAGTTATATTTTTGTGTCACAGACTATTTGCACCTGTTCTGCCGCAAAATCAAATCTTGACAGCGCACAGGAAGTATGATAGAATATTTCTCGTTGCAGAACATGCAAGAAAATTTTATCTGCTACTGTGGCTCAGCTGGTAGAGCAGCTCACTCGTAATGAGCAGGTCGCCTGTTCGAATCAGGTCAGTAGCTCCAAAAGTCCTACGAATTTACGTTTAGAATCGTAATTTCGTGGGATTTTTTATTTAGTCTCGCAAGTTTTCGCAAAACCGCAACATCGCCCACAAAACAAGACAAAATAAAACGCCCTGTGGCACCATTTCATAGGGCGTTATACGCATTTTTATGCTTTTTTGGACAGGCTCCTTGAGTTCACAATGTAGGTTTGTCAATGATGTGTTTCTGTGATGTTTGGTGTAGCAATTTAACTGTACCACAGAACGGCTCATTCGTCTTTTTTCACTTTGTGACACATCTATTGTAATCCTACACAGCTTTTATGGTTCAATATATGAAATTTTATTGAAAATTCTTCATGGTAGTGGTAAAATATTTTTATGTCTCTGTCATTCTGTGCCCCCTTCGCGGTAGAGGGAGAGCGCAAAACAGAAAAGACGCAAAAATTGCGGCATCCTTTCCGTGGGTGGGTTTTACAGCACACACTCTTGCGGGCGGTGATGTATGATCAGTAAGCCAAAGCAGCCAACCGCAAAACGATGGCTGTCCAAGAAGTGTGAGGAGGAGGATCGGATGAAAACAAAAACATTGCGCCGCCTATTTTCCATGCTTGCGGCACTGGTGATGGGGCTATCCCTGCTCACCGGATGCAGCGAAAAAAATGCGGAACGAACACAGGAGCAGGAAGACGCTCAGACTATTCAGGTGTATCTGTGGAGCACCAGCCTGTACGAAAACTATGCGCCCTATGTTCAGGCGCAGCTGCCGGACGTGAACATTGAATTCATCGTCGGCAACAACGATCTGGATTTTTACAAGTTTTTGCAGCAAAACGGCGGTCTGCCGGATATCATCACCTGCTGCCGGTTCTCGCTGCACGATGCGGCACCGTTGAAGGACAGCCTGATGAACCTTGCCATGACCAATGAGGCGGGCGCTGTGTACAACACCTACCTCAACAGCTTCAAAAACGAGGATGGCAGCGTGAACTGGCTGCCGGTGTGCGCGGATGCCCACGGCTTTGTGGTCAACCGCAGCCTTTTTGAGCAGTACGATATTCCCCTGCCCACCGATTACGCAAGCTTTGTAGCGGCCTGTCAGGCTTTTGAAAAGGTAGGCATCCGCGGCTTTACCTCCGATTATACCTACGACTACACCTGCATGGAAACCCTGCAGGGGCTTTCTGCTGCCGAGCTTACCACCACCGCGGGGCGCAAGTGGCGCACTACCTACAGCGACCCCGCCAGCACCGCGCGGGTGGGTCTGGACGACACCGTATGGCCGGGGGCGTTTGAGCGGATGGAGCAGTTCATTCAGGATACCCACCTTACAGCAGATGATCTTGCATTGAATTACGACGATGTGACCGGAATGTTCCGGAACGGAGAAGTTGCCATGTACTTTGGCAGCTCTGCCGGCGTGAAGATGTTTCAGGATGAGGGCATCGACACGATCTTTCTGCCCTTCTTCAGCCAGAACAGCGAACCGTGGATCATGACCACCCCCTATTTCCAAGTTGCCCTGAACCGGGATCTGGAGCAGGACACCGCGCGCCGCGAAAAAGCCATGAAGGTGCTGAACGTCATGCTCTCCGAACAGGCGCAGAACCGCATCGTCTCAGAGGGGCAGGACATACTGAGCTACAGCCAGAACGTTCCCCTGCGCCTGACCGAGTATCTGAAGGACGTCCGCAGCGTGGTGGAAGAAAACCACATGTATATCCGCATCGCCTCCAACGATTTCTTTGCCGTCTCCAAGGACGTTGTCTCCAAAATGATCGCGGGCGAGTACACGGCACAGCAGGCTTATCGTGCGTTCAATGCCCGGCTTCTTGCCGAAGAAACGCCTGACGATGACGAGATCGTGCTGACCTCCGGGAAGAGCTATTCCAATGTCTTCCACGCAAACGGCGGCAGCGCCTCCTTCTCCGTCATGGCGAACACGCTGCGGGGCGTTTATGGCACCGATGTGCTGCTTGCCACCGCAAACAGCTTTACCGGCAGTGTGCTGCAGGCAGATTATAACAAGAAAATGGCCGCTTCCATGATCATGCCCAACGGTCTGATGTCCCGCCAGCGCACCATGACCGGCGCAGAGCTGAAGGAGACCGTCCGCGCCTTTGTGGAGGGCTGCAAGGGTGGGTTTGTACCCTTCAACCGCGGCTCTCTGCCGGTGGTCAGCGGCATTGCCGTGGAGGTCAAAGAGGCAAGCGGCAGCTATACCCTGACCGGCATCACCCGGAACGGACAGCCGCTGAAGGACGACGACACCGTTACCGTGACCTGTCTGGCAGCGGAAAAACAGATGGAAGCGCTGCTTGCGAGCGAGAGCGGCACGTCTTTGGACGGAGATACATGGGTAAAAAACACATGGCGCGATTATGTCTCCGGCGGCGGCGCAGCGCTTGCAGAGCCTGAAAACTACATGACACTGAGGTGAGTGGGATGGAAGACGAAAAGCACGAATCCAAACGAAACTGCCATCCCCGGCAAAAATGGCTCCCTGTTGCTGCCATCCTTCTTCTGATCTTTCTGGCAGTCGGTTTCAGTGTCCAGTACATCTCGTTTGTGTCGATATAGTTATGAATCGTGTGGAACGCATCGGTGCCGGTAAGGCCGGTTCGTTCCAGCAGGATTTCCGCCATTTTTTCCCGGTTCCGGCGTGCAAACTGCTGGCAGATCTCCACGTCGTGCAGATAGGCTTCCAGATATTTTCCGGTCAGATAGCAGAGATCCTCCGGCATCTGCGCTTCGTCCGGTTTCCACTGCAGCTGTTTTAACGCCTCCTGGATTTCCTTTCTGCGGCCCTGCTCTTTGTAGGTGCGTATGAGCTCCTCGCGTTTTTCCAGGTACTCGTCATAACCGCGGTCCAGCCGCACTGCCAGATTCTGGTAATACTCTGCCACCTGTTTTCCGAGATTCCGCGAGCCGGAATGGATGACGAGATATTTTGTGCCGTCGGCGGCTTCATCGATCTCGATAAAATGGTTGCCGCCGCCCAGCGTGCCGATGCTTTTTTTCGCCCGCTCCAGATTGACGTAAGGCGCGCAGCGAAGCGCGCTCCAGGCGTTTTGTGTCTTTTAATTCCCGGCTGCAGGCAAGTGTCATCAGGTCAAAACGTTCCTGTCTCCCCTCCCAGACATTCATGCCGGACGGGATAACATGTGCCGCCTCGTCGATTTTTGCAAAATCAAGTTCGGCTCTTCCAAGATTTACGGTGTACATGCCGCACCCGATATCCACGCCGACGACGTTCGGCACTGCCTTGTCGCGGATGGTCATCGTTGTTCCGATCGTACATCCTTTTCCCGCATGCACATCCGGCATGATGCGGATCCGCGAGCCTTCCGTCATCGGATAATCGCACATGCGTCGGATCTGCTCGATGGCTTCCTCCTCTACGATCCTGGCATAGCAGATGGCTGTATTTACTTTTCCTTTGATTTCGATCTGATCCATTCCGGGTTTCTCCCTTCTCAATTTGTTCTGATATAAAATTTTAATAGAAAAAGCCACCTATCCCATGTGTTCAACATAAGATAAGCGGCTCCTCTTCGTTCGTATCCAGTTGTCTGATGCGGTCGTCTAATTTGATCCTCCCGTATCATATTCCACAGAATCCGTTCTGTCGCTTTTCTCAATTGAACATATCAAAACAAAGCCACGCTGTTTGACGACAAACGTTGCTTCTGGGGTATGTTCTAAATTGCGGTAGCCAAAACGTATTCCTGCTGACATCTGTTTTTCCTTTCCAAAACCTTTTTAACCGGTTCTTTTTCTGTTTTTTCTTCACTGTATCACAAAATAACGATTTTGTCATTATACCAGCGGTTTAATCTTTCTCGGATTTTTCTGTATTTGCTTCGGAAACGAGGAATATCCCCGTCAATGACGAGGATATCTTCGATGCTTGTGTTTAATAATCTGCTTAAAATGAGAAAGTTGTCCAGACTTGGCAGGC
>OLQO01001083.1_pt1 | contig 19368 bp, 18 predicted proteins | sample 1672281 | NCBI WGS metagenome assembly OLQO01 (sample SAMEA3136667, study PRJEB25190) | human gut metagenome | biome: human gut; feature: human-associated habitat; material: faeces | place: Austria | collected 2013
CCTTCAGGCCGTCCATCACCATCCGCCCGATCTGCTCGGTGGTCACTTCTTCCTCCGGCTGCTGGCAGACGCTGGTTTCCACCCGGCGCACCAGCTTTTCGATCTCCTCCAGCGGAACGGGGCGCTTTTCGCATGCCCTGAGAATGCCGTTGCGCACCTTCGCCGCGTCAAACGGTTCCCGCCGCCTGTCCTTTTTGACGACCAGCACCGGCAGCATTTCAATCTTTTCGTATGTCGTAAAGCGTCTTTTACATTCCTCGCACTCGCGGCGGCGGCGAATCGCGCCGTCCTCCGTCGGGCGCGAATCCACCACGCGGCTCTCCGTGCAATTACAGTATATGCACTTCATGTCGATTTACCCCTCATTTTGAAAAATTTTGCATTTTCCCATTCGCTTATTATACCCGTATTCCGAAAAAAGGTAAACCCCCTTCAGCAGCTCCCCGGCGAAACCAGAATCACGTCGTCGCCGATGCAGGCGATCTGCCGCCACGGAATCTCCATCTGGCTTTTCTCGCTTCGAAAAATGCCGCAGCCCCCGCAGACGATCAGGCCGAGCGCCTGCCCCGTCGCCGGGTCGAGCACCACGTCGCACGCGCGCCCGATCACCCGTCCGTCCCCGATGCAGATCATATCCTTTTTCTTCAATTCCGAAAACGTCATATTCCTTCCGCCTTTCGCGTCTATGCGCCTTTCCCCCAAATATAACCACGCGCCGCGAGAATATTTTTCCTTGACCGCCGTCATAATGCAGTTCAAGAAAGCAAGGGAGGCGACGATATGGCCATCGGCAAAGTTGAAATCTGCGGCGTGGATACCTCTACGCTCCCCGTCATCAGCAACGAACGGATGCGGCAGCTCTTTCCCCTCGTCCACAGCGGGGATATGCGGGCGCGGGAGGAATTTATCCGGGGCAATCTGCGTCTGGTGCTCAGCGTGCTCCAGCGGTTCCACCACCGCGGCGAAAATGTGGATGACCTGTTTCAGGTCGGCTGCATCGGGTTAATCAAAGCCCTCGATCATTTTGACGTGACGCAGAACGTGCGCTTTTCGACCTACGCCGTACCGATGATTATCGGCGAGATTCGGCGCTATCTTCGGGATAACAACGCCATTCGCGTCAGCCGTTCGCTTCGGGATATCGCCTATAAATCGCTCTCCGCGCGCGACCGCCTGCAAGCCGAGCTGGGGCGCGAGCCGACCGTGCAGGAAATCGCCCGAAAGCTCGAACTGTCGGCGGAGGACGTCACCCTCGCGCTCGAAGCCATCCAGGACCCCGTAAGCCTGTGCGAGCCGATCGGCGGCGAGGGCGCGGACGCGCTGACCATCGGCGATCAGGTGCGCGACGACAACGTCAGCGCGGAAAACTGGCTGCAAAACATCGCCATCCGCGAGGCCATGGATCGCCTGAACGAGCGCGAGCAGCGCATCTTGAACCTGCGCTTCTTTCAAGGGCGCACCCAGATGGAGGTTGCGGGCGAAATCGGCATCAGTCAGGCGCAGGTCTCCCGCCTCGAAAAGGCCGCGCTCAGCCACATGCGCAAGCTGGTCTAGTTCCGTGCCCTGTGCGCGCGTTCAAGCGCCTCCGCGATGATCGGGCACGCCGCCAGCGCCTCCGAAAGCGTGTTGCGGTTGTTGCCAATTTCAATCAGCAGCGCGCCGGTGGAGATATGCTGATTGAAGCGCCCGCTCTTGATCTTCACCTCGCGGCAGATGCCGGGCGCAAGGGCGTTCGCCGCCTCCGTGACGGCCTGCGCCAGTTCGAGGTTTTTCGGCCAATCCGGTCGCTCGTCAAAGCCGGACCCCGTCGCGCCCGTGCCCTTGCCCACCAGCAGCATGACGCGCGCGGCGCTTCCTCCCTCCGTCTCCACGCTGTTTGCGCCGCGGTATGACTCGCTGTATGCGTCGCGGTGCACGTCAAGCCAGTAGTCATACCGTTCGCCCGCGTCGAGCCGCGTCCTGAGCATCGCCAGCGACCGCTTGTAGGCGGTAGACAGCGTCGGCGGCTCAAACGCCGTCGTATCGTGCACGACGATGAAGCCGCGCGCGGTCAGCGCCCGCGCCAGCGCGTCCCCGACCGCGATCATGTTGTGGTTTTCGTCGCGCGTGCGCCATTTTTCCGTCGGCTTGTAATTTTCCGTCTCCGTGGCCTGATATGCCTCATAGGTATGGGTGTGGTATATTAACACCCGCGGTGCCTCCGCCTGCGCGACGGCCTGCACCGCCTCGTGCTGCTCCTGCGCCGTTACGTGGATCAGCAGCGGCGGCCGCAGGCGCTCAAGCCCGACCCAGCCCGCCGCGCCGACCGCCAGCAGCGCAAGCGCCCATCCCGCCGCCCTTCTCCGCCATCCCCGTCTCCGCATACCGCGCCCCTCCTCGCCGCCGATGTCCTTACAGTGTATGAAGCGGCGCAAACCGGCATGACAAGAGACGGCGCTCCCGCCCCGGAAGCGCCGTCCTTTGGGTTAAACTTCACGCCGCCTAGCATTTGCAGCCGCACGTTCCCGCGCAGCCCATGCCCGCCGCGGTCGTCGCGCAGCCCAGCCCCGTGGAGCTGGCATAATTGCCGCAGGTGCAGCTCACATTCCGCGCCCGCAGCGCGTCCTCGTCGCAGACCGCCTGCGGGAAAAGCGGCAGGCTGAAGAATTCATCGCACACCGAATCCGCAAACTCCTCGCACGGCGGCACCTCGCAGTAGCCGTAGCTCGGCACGAGCACCTCGACCTTTGCCAGCACCTTGAGCACCACGGTCACGCAGATTTCCAGCTCAAACACGTTGTTGCGCAGATATGTACCCGAGACGCAGATGGCGGAAACCATCGACTCGATGTTGTAAGGCACGATGGATTCATCCGGAATCGAGAGCAGCACGTCGCGATCCACCGTCACCATGCCCCGGCCGATGTATTCCCGGCAGGCCGCGTCTGTAAACAGGATATCGATGGGCACGTCGATCTGGCAGCGCACCCGACCAAAGCACGGCCTGTCGCACAGGCGCTCCACGGACAGGTTGCGGATCACGCCCTCCGTCGAGGTCGAGCGGCAGCTCTCAAAGGTGATCGGTATCGTCGGCTGGGTGTTCGCGTTTTCCTGCTGCTCGCCGCACGGCCCGTTGCAGCAGGGCACGAGGCCATAGCTGAGCAGCGTGACCTTCTGTTCCTTGAGCTGTTCCTGCATCAGGCAGCTGTCGTAGACCCGCTGAACCTGAATACAGATCTTCTCGTTCAGCCCACTGAACACCTCGTTGCCGCTCAAATTGCAGGGACAGTGCGTCGATCCGCTATTTTTGTAAGAATAGAAAGACATAAAACACACGCCTCCTTGGGCAGTCTCGTGGGGGAAATTCCTCACGATTCCACATTATGCCCGTCGGGAAGGCGTGTGCCTGATTATGCCTTTTTCTCTTCTTCGTCGCGCTGCTGAATCCGCTTGAGCTGCTCAAACGGCCCTCTGTGCCGCCGGGATGCGGCGGTCGGGTTGTTGCGCAGCGCATGCTCGGCGCGCAGCAGACGGCGCTCGCGAATCCTGCGCAGTTCCTCGCTCTGGCGGTCGTACTTCGCTCTGGCCGCCTCAACCTCCGCGCGGAGCGCGCTGACGTCCGGCAGAAAGCTGGCCGCTTCGTTGAGGACGCGCTCAAGGTTGGCAAAGCGCTCCTTCGCGCCGTCTTCGAGACTCAAACGCTTCTGATCCATCATCTCGCGCACGCGGTCGCGGGCGACGGTGACACGTCTGGCGCTGGCCGCCAGCTCCTCCTGCCTGCTGTCCACATGGGCGGCAAAGTCGCGGATCATGCCGCTGACGCGCTCGTTGATGGAATCCAGCCCACCATGCAGGGCTTGCAGCTCCCTGGCATAGCGCTCCATGGATTCCAGCAGCGCGCGCAGATCGAGGGCGCGGCGAACGGCAAAGCCGGTATCCACCACGGCAAAGCCCGTGAAAATCGCGGCCGCCGCATCGGCCATCGTCAGCGGAATCATATAGATATAGGTTTTGACGAACGGATTGACCACGCTGACGATGAACACGGAGAACACCGCCCACGTCGCCGCGGACAGCGCGCAGATATAGCCGTTCACATTCAGCGGCCGCTCGGAATAATCCCAATAGCGCACATGGAAGATCGCTTCCATCAGGAAGCCGGTCACATATTCCAGCAGCGAGGCGGCGATCGTGCCCACCAGTGCCACCAGCGCCATGTTCTCCTCCACCGGCACGCAGGTCAGCAGAATACCGACCGCGCCAAAGCCGTAGATCGGCAGAATCGGTCCGAACAGAAAGCCCCGGTTGACGAACCGGCGCTCCTTCACCAGATACAGAAAGACCTCCCAGCACCAGCCGCAGAAGCTGTATAGAAAGAACAGCAGCACCCATTGGCTGACGCTGTATTCCTCCAGCAGCGTCGCCCTAATTTGCTCCAGCAATGTATTCCCTCCCGCATATTCACTGGATTGATTATACAAGAATTCCTATTTTCTGTCAATCTCACGTTAAATTCTGGCCATGCTTTCCCACTTGCCCTGTTCAAAGCGCCACGTATAGACCGCCGCGCGAACCGCCCAGTCCACCAGCATTGCGAACCACACGCCCAGCGCGCCGTAGCCCATCCTCACACCGACGACATAGCTCAGCGCAATGCGGAAACAGACCATCGACCCGATGGAAAGCACCATGGTGAATTTCACGTCGTTGGCGGCGCGCAGCGCGTTGGGCATGGAGAGCGCCAGCGGCCAGAGCAGCATGGCGAAGCCGTCGTGGATGAAGATCAACTGCGTCGCCAGCTCACGGGACGCGGGCGAGAGCGTGTACAGGTTCAAAATCAGCGGCAGCGCGGCCAGCAGCACGACGTTCACCACAGCCATCATGGCGTATTCGATTTTGAGCAGCTTGCGCGTGTAATAGCGCACCTGATCGTTGTCGTGCGCGCCGACACAGCGCCCAACGACGGTCAGAATCGCGAGGTTCATCGCCGCGCCCGCCAGCACGCCCAGCCCGTCCAGGTTGTTCGCCACGGCGTTGGCGGCAATCTGCACCGTGCCGAAGGTCGAAATCATGCTGACGACGACGATGCGCCCCAGCTCAAAAATGCCGTTTTCAATACCGCTCGGGATACCGATATAGAGAATCTGGCCGATCAGCGTCGGCTGGAAGCGCGTCATCTGGTCGGGACGCACATACAGCTGCCGCTCCCGGTTGAGGCTCAGCGCAAACATCACCGCCGCCGCCATCACGCGGGAAAGCAGCGTGGAAATCGCCGCGCCCGCGACGCCCCACTTCATGCCGAAGATGAGGATGGAATTGCCGATGAGGTTCATCACATTCATGCCGAGGGAAACCACCGTCGGCGTTCGCGAATCGTTCATCGCGCGGAACAGCGCCGAGCTGGAGTTGAACGACGCGAGGAACGGGAAGCTCAGCGCGGACACCGTCAGATAGGTCAGCGCGGCGTCCATCACGTCCGCGTCAATTTGGCCGAAAAGCAGCGAGAGCAGCGGCTTTCTCGCCGCGAGCGACAGCACCGTGAACAGCAGCGCGCAGACCGCCGTGACCACCATCAGCTGGCTGGACGCTTCGCAGGCCTTCTTTCGGTCGCGGTGGCCGAGGTATTGCGACGCGATCACCGCGCCGCCGGTCGCAACCGCCGCGAAAACCGCGTTGATGAGCATGTTAATCATGTCCACCAGCGACACGCCGGAAATCGCCGCCTCGCCCACGGAGGAGATCATCATCGTGTCGGCCATGCCGACCGTGCGCACGAGCACCTGATCGATGACCAGCGGAATAATCAGCCGCTTCAAATCCTCATTTGAAAACAGCAGCGTCCGCCCGCCGTCCAGAATCTTCTTTTCCAGCTGCTTCTCTGTCATAAGCTACTCCCGTTTCCGTCGCCGCTCCAAGCGCTTCTTGAATTGCATGATAAAAGAAATACGCTGACCTTCTCGGAAAGCGTATCCCTATTATATACGAATTTTTGCGGCGCTTTCAAGCGCAGAATTGACCAGATTTCGCCTGCTTTTTTATTTATGCGTCGGCCGCCGCCACGTCAAAGACGATCTTCCGCCCGAAGACATAGCAGGTCACGCGCAGCACTCTCGCCGCGCCGGTCTGCGCGTCGGTTCGCCGGAGCACCGTCAACTGCATATCGCCCATGCTTCCTGCCGGGAGCGCGTGTCGGCTGTCGTCCGGCAGCGCCAGCACGTCGCCCTCCGCCGGTTCGAGCAGCTCCATCGAAATCCACTCCGCCGGGAAAAAGCCCCTGTTTTTCAGCCGGACGGTGTAGGTCACAAACGTACATTCCTCCGCGCGCAGGTCGCCCGTCCCGCCGAAGATTTTTCCGCCGAACGTGTTGTTTTCAAGCTGGCTGACGAGCGCGGCGAACGTGTCCGCCGCGTCCTGCGCGCGCGTCTCGCTTGCCGCCGTCTGCACAACCTGCGGCCTGAGCGTATTGATGCCGTAAAGCACCGCGCCCGCCCCGGCAATCGTCGCCACCAGCGCGAGAATCGCCAGAATTTTCATGCATCTGCCCACGTCAATCCCCCTGCGCGCTTCCCTCCAGAATCGCGCTCATCTGGTCGATCATATCGGAATCCTTCATGCGGAACTTGATCACCACGCGGCGCGAGGCGTCCATGTTCACCGTGCCGTCCGCATTGTAGATCGGGTCCGCGTCCGCGCGGCCATTCGCCGTCATGATGGATTTGAACGTCTCCTTGTCCGTATAGCTCAGGCCAACCATCTCGTCGCTCAGGCAGTAGGTCGCCACGGCGAGCGCGCGCTGCTGCGAAAGCGCCAGATTGTTGAGGTATTGACCTGTGGTATCAGTATGTCCCTCGACGATGATTTCACCCACATAATCCCGATATTCCTCGCTGAGCAGCGTGTGGATATACACCGGAATGCAGGAATTGAGCGCGGCCTTGCCCGCCTCCTTGATCTCGTTCCTGCCCGTGTCAAAGAGGACGGAGCTTTCAAACGTCACCGCGCCGGTCTTGCGGTCGACGGTCACGCGCTGGCCGACGTCGCTCAGGTTGTCGCGCAGATCCTCGATGATCTGGCTTCTCAGGCCAACCAGCTTGTCAATCTGCGCCTGCTGGGCGGCCAGCAGCGCCGCCTGCTCCTCGATCTTGCTCTGCTGCAAGGCCAAGCTGTCCTGCGCGCTGGTCAGCGCCGTTCGGTTTTGATCCAGCTCCTCCTGCTGCTGCTGCAAAGCGAGCGTCGTCGCGGCCAGCAGCTCCTCCTTGTCCTTCAGCTCGGCCTCCTGGTCAATCAGCAGGCTCTGCTGGGTGGAAAGCTGCGCCTCCTTGGTTTGCAGTTCAATCGTCTTTTTCTGCTGCAAATCCACCAGTTGATACACCGCCGCGAACAGAATCAGCGCAAAGACGAACAGCATGCCCGCCATCATATCCGAATACGACGTCCAGTAGCTGTTGTCGCCGCCGCGCGGGCGCGTCTTTTTTCCCGGCCGCATGGCTTACTCCTTTCCGTCCATCGTCTGGCTGAGCTTGTCCATCGCCTTTTGCAGCCGCACCAGCGCCGTCACGAACTGATCCACCTGCTCGGCGTAGCGGTCGCGGCTCTGGCTGAGGAGCTGCGGCATGCCGCGCGTCATATCGCGCATGGAATCCAGCGTCTCGTTGAGCTGGTGGATGGAGGAAGAGATGCTCTCGTCAAACAGCGCGGTCGTACGCGCCAGATTCTCCTGCGTCTGCTTGGTGAACTGCTCGTAAGCGCCGGAGAGCGTCCGGCTGCCCTCGTGCATCTCGCCGACGACGCGATCCATCTCCTTGCCGGTGATGCGCGTCTGCTCCTGCGCGCTGGCGAGGAAGCGATCCGTCCACGCCGTGTACTGCTGGGAGGCCGCGGTGAGCGCCGCCTGATACTCCTGCAATTTGGCCAGATAGAGCGCCTGCTGGCCGCTGGTCTTGCCCATCGCCTCCAGCAGCTCGATGGTCTTGCGGTTGGTGTCGTCCACCTGCGCGCGGGATGCGTCCATATCCGCCACATAGGCGCGGAAATGCTCGAGCACGCCCTGCGAAAGCTGGTGCATGTTCACCACGTCCTGCGTCATCTGGCCGATGGCCTCCGTCGCGGCGCGCAGCTCCTGCTGGGTCTTCTGCTGCTCCACGCCCGTCTCGGCGAGCACCTGCCGCAGGTGGTCAAACTCGTTGCCCAGCGCCACGTTCATCCGCTGGACGAACACCTGCGCGATGCGATCCACGCCCTCCACCTGCGCCTGCGTCGCCGCGAGGATGAAGTTATCCATCGAGCGCTGCACCGGCAGCATGGCGCGCATGATGCTCTGCTCCATCTGCACGGCCATCTTCTGGCTCATATCCTCCACCGCCTGGCGGATGTAGGCCGTCTGCTCCTGCTGGAGCGCGAGCATGGCCGTGTCCTCCGAAACCGGCTTGGGCATGGCGTACAGGCTGAACACCTCGCAGAAGCGGTCAATCGCCTTCTGGCATTTATCCGTCGCGCGGTTGTTGAGCAGGTTGAACAGCAACGAGCCGCACACGCCGACAATCGAGGTCAGGAACGCCGTGCTCATGCCGCGAATCAACTGATCCATCGCCGTCAGCACGACCTCGGTATCCGCCCCCGTCAGGCTCAGGCCGGAAAGACCCATCACCAGCCCCAGGAACGTGCCGAGGATGCCCAGCGAGGTCATCACGCCCGGCGCGAGGCCGGCAAAGCCCGTCCGCCCCAGCGCATAAATCACCGTGTCTTCATTGATGTACTGCGTCACGTCGCAGGTCTCGCCGTGCGCGTCGCGCATTTCGGCGTTCTGCAAAAAATCCGCCCACGTCGCGGAAAGAGAATCGCCGAGGAAATGCATGTCGTTCCACGATTTTTTCTCTTTGTTCTGCTTGCTTTCGGTGACGATGGTTCGCGCCGCGCGGCGCAGTCTGGCCGCCACGCGGGAGAGCGGCATGGTGCAGCGCGCCAGCGCCGTCGCCGCGACAAGCACAATCGCCGCATAGATGACCATATCCACCGAGAAGAATTTTTGAAGAAGTGTAAGTGCCTGCATATCTGCTGTCCTCCAAAATGAAACCGAAGGAATCATGTTGCATCCATTGTACCCGATTTTCACCGTTCTGTAAAGCGACGGCAAAACTTCTCACCGTTTTGCGCGCGTTTTTCTGCCGCCCCGCGTTCGTTCTGCATTCAGAATTACACGAAATGAAACATCTTTTTTATAACCATTTGCCGAAATCCAGAAATATTGTGATTTCATTAGATTTTTCCCTTGCGAAATCAGCATAAAACAGTTAGAATATACATCGTTTGCATTTTATTGCCGTGTGCTATGTACGGAAAAAAATACTAGATCAGGAGCGATCCCTTTATGACCAAGAAACGCACGCTCGACCCCGAAATGATTGATTCTGTCGCACAAAACATGTTCTACGCCCTGCCGCTGATTAAAAAGCGCCTGCTTCACATGGATATCGTTCAGAAGGAGCACGGTACGCCCCTCTCCCATGTGCAGGTGCTCGCCATGCTTCAGGATGTGGGCATGATGTCCGTTTCCGAAATTTCCCGCCGTCTCGGCATCGCCAAGCCGAACATCACCCCGCTGGTGGATCGCCTGTTCGAGGCGGGCTACGTCGATCGTCAGCACGACGAGAACGACCGCCGCGTCGTGAACATCGTGCTCCTGCCCGCCGGCATGGAGAAGCTCGCTTCCATCCGCGCGACCATCTCCCGCCAGATTCAGACGCAGGCGGAGGATCTTTCCCTCTCCGAGTTCCGCGAGCTGCACGATTCGCTGGAAAGCGTCGTTCGCATCCTCTCCTCGCTGTAAGTCAACATGTACGGCCGCCGTCAGGCGGTCTTTTTTTGTCGCTCCTTCTCTTTTATAACGAACCTCTCCGCGCTTTTCTTCCCGATTTTTCCAATTTTCTTTTTCTGAGCGCAAAAAGCGGGAGTTTCTTCGCTCCCGCCTTGCTTTTTTACTTGTTCACATCCTCCCACGTCAGAAAGCCCGGAAACATCGAGCGATCCGCCGCGTCGCTCTGGCCGATGATTTCGCCTGTCTGTGCATCCACAAGCATTTGCGTATAGGCAAGGGAATTGCGCTCATCGTTTTCATAAAATTCTTCGAGCGCCGCCTGTGCGCTGGAAGCCTGCAAGCAATTCACTCGCCACATCGGCTTGACATCATAGAAAATGCTGCTGTAATCTGCATTTTGTCCCCATTCGTGATATGCACCCGGCTCACAATAAAGCACATAACCTAGGCTGATTTCGTAGATTTTTCGAACCCGGCCTTTTTTGATTTCCTGCTCAAGCGATTTTTGAATCATGTCAAATGAGCAAAGCGGCACATCTTCCGCCATGGTTTCAATGGGTAACAAATGCCGTATGCACAAATCCGACATGCAGCCCATAATGCCATCGTAACACGTGCTGGTTCTCAGGTTATCCCGAAAACCATCTTCGCGTCGGCGTTCTCCGCGTGTATTTCGCACTACATCCAGGATATGCGCGTAAATCGTTATACCGTTCAGCTTTGGATAAAAATCCATGATCAGATAGCCCGGCGCGGCGTTCTCCGTTGTGCCCGCAAAATACCATTGGGTCAGCTGGATGCGATTTGGCGTTGTGAAATTGAAATCCTCGGGCGGATAACCAAACCTCGTCAATTCCGCTCTAATCATGTCGATCATTTCCGAATAGGTTACATCGCACATTGGAATGTAGGCTCTGTCCGGTTCGCTGATATCGTGCCAGATACCCGTAACTTTGCCATTGCCAACCTTTTTGCCGTCGATCTTGCGCGGTGGTTTTCCCTTATCCGCATCTTGGCAAAGAATAAGGCCATTCACATCGTAGGTATCATCTACTTCGTCCCAGCCGCTTTCCTCCGGCGTCAAAAGCGCGTGATGAAGGTCGTAACCGACCTTCATCACGGGGATTGTCTCCACGTCCGGCGTGACGATCTCCGCGTCGATGTCAACATCGCGCCACTTGGTTTCAACCTTCGTCGTCCAGCGTGCCGGAACGCTTTCGCGGAGCTGTGAAACGGTTTGATACTCCTGTGCGTGAGCAGTCGCCGTCAACGTCAACGCAAAAGTCAGACCGGCTATAAACCGTTTCATGAGCGTTTCACCTCTATCCTTATTTGTTCACATCCTCCCACGACAAGAAGCCCGGAAACATCGAGCGATCCGCCGCGTCGCTCTGCCCGATGATTTCGCCCGTCTGCGCGTCTACAAGCATTTGCGTATAGGCCACGGAGTTGCGTTCGTCATCTTCGTCGGATTCCTCAAGCTCCTTTTGTGCGCCGGAGGCTTTCAGGCAGTTGACCCGCCACATCGGCTTGACATCATAGAAAATGCTGCTGTAATCTGCCTTTTGCCCCCACTCGTGATATGCGCCCGGTTCACAATAAAGCACATAACCCAGGCTGATTTCGTAGATTTTTCGAACTCGGCCTTTTTTGATTTCCTGCTCGAGTGATTTCTGAATCGTGTCGAAGGAACAGAGTGGCACATCTTCCGCCAGCGTTTCCACAGGGAGCAGATGGCTAATAAACAACAGCGACAGGCGGTCAATTACGCCCTCATAGGCTACCGTCGTTGTCATTGAATCCCAGAAGCCATCTTTCCGTGCACGCTCTCCGCGCGTGTTTCTCACAGCATCCAGAATGTGCCCGTATACCGTTATCCCGTTCAGCTTCGTGTATAAATTCATCAATATTTCTGCGGGCGCTGCATCTTCCTTTGTTCCTGCAAAATACCAGTGTTGCAGCCACATGCGCTCTGGCGTTTCAAGGTCAAAATCTTCAGGCGGATAACCGAATTTCACTAATTCGTCGCGAATCAGGTCTTGGATTTCCGAAAACCTGATATCACTTAACGGAATATACGTTTGATTCGGGTCAAAATCGCCATACCAATTTTCTTTGGAAACAGGATCACGATTCACCTTTCGCCCGTTAATTTTTCGCGGCGGTTTGCCTGTGTCGTCTGTCATATACAAGATCAGGCTACCCGTTTCATAGGAATCATTCACCTCGACCCAGCCGCTTTCCTCCGGCGTAAGCGGAGACGGGTGAAGGTCGTAACCGACCTTCACCACGGGGATTGCCTCCACGTCCGGCGTGACGATCTCCGCGTCGATGGCGACGTCGCGCCACTTGGTTTCAATCGTCGTTGTCCAGCGCGCCGGGACGCTTTCGCGAAGCTGCGAAACGGTTTGATATTCCTGCGCGTAGGCCGCCGCCGTCAGCATCCGTATCAGCATCAGCGCGAAAGCCAGACCGGCTATGCATCTTTTCATGCGTACTCCTCCACGTCAATCCAGATAAATCTCCTCGTTTTCCCCGCCCATGTTGCCGCTTTCGTAAACTGGGCGCAGGGACAGGGTTTCCGTGCTTTCCGGCAGGTCGTAACGCACCTCGACGAAGAACTTGCCGGTCTTTTGATCCGCGCCATAACCTCGGTCGATGGGCTGAACCTCTTCGCCGTCCGCAATCAGCACATATTCGTGGATTTTATCTTCCTGAGCCTCAAGCTCAGCGGAATCCCAGTTTTTGGTATCTTCAACCCACGCCGGACAGTCGATATAGACATAGCCGGAAATATCCACATCGGAGACGAACAGCGTCGCCTGCGCGGAATAGGCGTCGGTCGTCACGCTGCCCGCGCGGATCTCGGCCTTCTTATCCACCTTGACGGTGAACGGCACGCGGATGAATCCGCGATCCTCCGGAACACTCGCCGACGCGCGCCTGAAGTCCTTTTCGGTCTGATAATACACGCCGCCATATTCGTTGATGGACAGCACGAAGTCGAGCGTGTCGCCCACGGTCACATCCTCCGGAATTTCGACCTCCTGGAAGCCGCGCTTGGTGCATGCGTCCACCTGCTCGTCCGCGCTGTCCAGAATCATCAGATCGTGCCCGTCCGGCGTGCTCGCGCCGTCGCCGAGGCCGAAGCCGTTGAAGAGCTTGTAGGCGACCTTGTGTTCCTCAAACCACGCCTTTTCCTCGCCCTCGAGCATCATGCAGTCGTTCGCGGTCTTGCCTTCCTCCACCCATGTGTAATTGAAATCGCCCGTCGGTTCGCCCTCGCCATAGGTCGCCGCCATCGGCGCGTTTCGCTTGAGCGTGTAGGAATAATACAGCTTGTGCCCGTCGCAGTACGCCTGATCGAGCGTCAGCTCAAACGTGTGGCTGTATTGCTCCGACAGCAGCTTGTCGTACATGGTGTCGCCCGTCACGGGGACGGCCGGGGTCGGCATGGCGGCGGCCTTCGTCGTTTCGTATGTGTCGGCCAGCGTCTCCAGCTTTTCCAACCGTGCGCCGTTGTTGTTCTCCTGCGTCTGCCTGAAATGCCCGAACAGCCCCAGCCCGGCCGCCAAGGCCATGCTGCCCATCGCAATCACCATCACAATCGCAAAAACCAGCGCGGCGGAAATCTTTTTCTTCATAATCGGTTGCTCTCCTCTCACGATGCAGTTAAACATCTGCGCCTGCTGCCGCTCCGAAACGTGCAGACCGGAGAGATGAGCGTCCAGACTGTTTTGGATGTCTTTATCCCAATTCATGTTCTGCTCCTCCTTCCAGCTCGGCGCGAAGCAGTTCATACGCCTTTTTCAGTCTCCTGCTGACGGCGGGGCGGCTGACGCGCAGCGCGTCGGCCACCTCCTCCATCGTCATGCTCTGGTAGTGGTACAGAAGCACCACCTGTTTATACTTGTCCGGCAGGCTCATCACGGTCAGAAACAGCTCGCGAGAAACGCTTGTCGTCGGCAGCACGGCCTCCGGCAGCTCGTCGATCGGGCTGGTCTGGTTTCGGTGACGAAGCCACTGTGTGCGGCGGTAATCCTTGCAGGTATTGACGGCAATGCGCATCAGCCACGTCTTGGGCGAAGCGTTTTCCCGCCCCTCGAACTGGCTCATGTTTTTCCATGCCTTTGTGAACGTATCCTGCATGGCGTCCTCCGCGAGTGATTGATCGGATAGCAGGACGAAGCATGTGCGCAACACATCGTCGCTGTAACGGCTGATCCACTCCTTCAGCCGGGTTTCACTTGGTACCGAAGCGAATCCCATCTTTTGTTGCCCCCTTTCACCTTATTAGACGGCAAGAAGCGCGGAAAATGTAACACAATCGGAAAATTTTTTTCTTCCTCAATATTACTTTGCTCGACAGCGCCCTATTGGGGCGCGCCTTGTCCGCAACAAAAACCCCTCCCCGACAGCACGTCGAAGAGGGGCACGGCTTAACCGGCAGCCTGATTTTCGTTTTTTTGCAGAAGCTCCGCCTTGTTATCCGGGCGGTTCTTTTCATCCGGGTGATATGTCGGCACGATCTCGGCAATCGCCTCCACCGCGCGCTCGTCGTTCTTATCCTCCACCGTCTGCAGCACCTGCATCATGTGGTCGTACTGCGCGTCGTCGATCTTATCCACGTTGGCGACGAAGATCTTCTTGTGCGCGGTTCGGGTCATCTTGTCGCGCTCGGAATCCATCAGCAGCTCCTCATAGAGCTTTTCGCCCGGGCGCAGGCCGATGATCTTGATGGGCATATCGACGTTCGGCTCGTAGCCGTAAGCGCGAATCAGCTTCTTGGCCAAATCCATGATGCGCACCGGCTCGCCCATGTCCAGCACGAAGATCGAGCCGCTTCTGGCGATGCCGCCCGCCTGCAGGACCAACTGCGCCGCCTCCGGGATGGTCATAAAATACCGCGTGATATCCGGATGGGTGACGGTAACGGGGCCGCCCTTGCGAATCTGGCTTTCCATCAGCGGGATGACGCTTCCGTGGCTGCCGAGCACGTTGCCGAAGCGAACGGCCATGCACTTCATGTTCGTCTTTTCGCCGTAGCGCTGGATCAGCATTTCGGTGATGCGCTTGGTTGCGCCCATCACGTTCGTCGGGTTGACGGCCTTATCCGTAGAGAGCTGCACGAGGCGCTCCACGCCGTGCGCGCTGGCGGATTCAAGCAGGTTGCGCGTGCCGAACACGTTGTTTTTGATGGCCTCGGCCGGGCTGAGCTCCATCAGCGGCACGTGCTTGTGCGCCGCGGCGTGGAAAACGACCTCCGGGTGATACAGGTCAAAGACCTCGTCAAGGCGGTGCTTGTCGCGAATCGAGCCGATCAGCGTGATAACCGGGCAATCCTTGCCATAGCGCTGGCGCAGATCGTACATCAGCTCATACGCGCAGTTTTCGTAAATCTCAAAGATAATCAGCAGCTTCGGCTTGAACCGCATGATCTGGCGGCAGATTTCCGAACCGATGGAGCCGCCGCCGCCCGTCACCATGACGACCTTGCCGGAAAGATAACCTGCGATGGAATCGGTATCCAGCTCCACCTCCTCGCGGGAGAGGAAGTCGGAGATGTTCAGCTCGCGGATGAACGGGGTCGATTCGCCGGAGCTTTGATCCGCGTCCGTCGGCTCGGAGAGGATGCGCGTGTGGCAGTGCGTCTGATTGCACAGCTCGAGGATTTCCTGCATGCGCTTGCCCGACCCCAGCGACGGAATGGCGACGATGATCTCCCGAATCCCGTAGCGGGAGACGAGCTTGGGGATATCCTTCGTCGAGCCGCGAACCGGCACGTTCTGAATCCTCAGCCCCTGCTTGTTGCGCGCGTCGTCCACCAGAATGACCGGCTTGCCCAGCTTGCGCGGGTTTTTGTTGCAGACGTTGACGGCATACGCGCCCGCCTCGCCCGCGCCGACGATCATCACCGGCATGGCGTCGTCGAGGCTGCCGGAAATGCGATCCTTTGAGCAAACGCGCCAGATCATCCGGCTGCCGCCGACGGCAATCGTCGCCATCAGCGCAATCAGAATCAGCACGCCGCGGAAAAGCCCCAGCGCCAGAAACTGGTTCAGCGCCAGCGTCACGCCGCAGGCAATCGCGCTCAGCAGGCAGAGCCTCGCCACATCGCGAACGCCCGCGTAGCGCCACATGATCTGATAAATGCCGCCGAACACGTAGCAGGCCATGTATACCGCAACCACCAGCGGCATCGCGGAAAACATCGTCTGCGCGTGCCGCGTCGGGATATACATTTCAAAGCGCAGTTCCATGCTCAGGTATACGGAAAGCAGAATCAGCACAATATCCAGCAGCGCCATGCCCACCTTGCGGAACCATGCGTTGTTTTTCAGCTTATTCATTCGTTGTCTCTCTCCAATAAAAGCGCGCAAAAAAGGCGCGCAGATTCTCCCAGTCTCGCTGATTGTAGATTATAGCATATTCCGCTTCCGTTTTTCAAGTAGGCGCAAACAAAACAGCCGCTTCTCTTTCGAAAAGCGGCCGTTCGTCGCGTTATTCAGCCTCCATCGGCATCATCACAGCGCCCTCGGGGCGAACCATCAGCGCGGTGCAGCTCCCCGCGCCGAAAGCTTCTTCCATCAGCTTCTTGTAATCGGCTAGACGGGCGAGCGGCACATACGCCTGAATCGTGCCGGCAAAGCCGCCGCCGTGCACACGCTGCGCGCCGTCGCCATGCAGGAAACGGCGGCTCAGCTCAATGCCCATCGCCATCTGCTCCTCGGTCGGGCGGGCATAGACGTTTTGCAGCAGCTTCCAGCTGCTCTCGCCGCTGCGGTTCACCGCGTCGAAGAACGCGGGCAGATCGCCGCCGCGAATCGCCGCCGCCTGCTCGAGCACGCGGGCGTTTTCATCGTAATAATGCAGCGCGCGCAGCACGGCGCGGTCGCCGCAGGCCCTGCGCACCTCGCCGATGCGGCTTTCCACCGCCTCCGGCTCGACCTCGCGCAGCACATGCTTGCCGAAGTGCGCCGCGACGGCCTCCATCTCCTTGCGGATCGCCGCGTAATCGTCGGTCAGATCGCCGTGGTCGCCGCCGGTGTTGACCACGCAGAGCGCGTAGCCCTTCGCCGCAAAATCGCAGGCGATGGCTTCCACCTTCGCGTCCTTCTCCTTGAAATCAATGGTGACCATGCCGCCCACGGAGGAGGCCATCTGATCCATCAGCCCGCACGGCTTGCCGAAGTAGACGTTTTCCACCTTCTGCGCGATGACGGCGCGGGTCTTCGCATCCACGATAAAGCCGTTGTACAGCCCATCGAGAATCGCCGCGATCAGCACCTCGAACGCCGCCGAGGAAGAAAGCCCGCTTCCGCGCAGCACGGAGCTGGAAATCGTCGCGCGGAAGCCGCCGACCTTGTAGCCCATCTCCTGCATCACGCCCGCCGTGCCGCGAATCAGCGCCAGCGTCGTGCCAAAATCCTTTTCGCGAACATCGAGGTTATCCAGCTTCACCGTGATCGGCGCAAAGCCCTCGCTGTCCACGACGATGGTGTGATCCTCCGTCGCGCTCACGCAGGCAATCGTGTCCAGATCGACCGCCGCCGCCAGCACGCGGCCGTTGTTGTGGTCGGTGTGGTTGCCGCCGATTTCCGTGCGCCCCGGCGCGGAGAAGAAGCACAGCCCGCCCTTTTGCGCGCCGAAACGCGCCTCAAACCGCTCCACCAGCTTGCCGTAACGCGCCTTTTGCAGCGCCAGCACATCCTCGCCCGCGCCGTAAAGCGTCGCCACGCGGTCGGCAAACGCCTTTGAATCCTGATACGCAGCCCACTGTTCGTTCATCTGTCGTTCCTCCGTTTCATCCGCTCTAAGACGGATGGTTTCTTTTGTTTCTATTATTGCCGTTTTTTCCCGCTTTGTCAATAGCGGGTTTATGGTTCATTTTATGAACTTTTTTCGTCAAATCGCTTGACAATTCCCTTTTGTCGGTTTATGATGATGCACGTCGTTCACTTTTTGAACCATATGAGGAGGCTGCTTCATGCCGTATACCCCCACCACGGGCGACCGCCTGCTGGCCGCCTGGCTCTCCCTCACCTCGACGCTTTGGAATAAGCGGCTTGTTTCCACCCTGACGTATAACGAGGCGCATGTCCTCGGCATCCTGCTCCGCGCGGAGGATACCGCGCGCGTATGCACCGCCACGACGCTGATCGCGCAGACGCGCCTGCTCAAGAGCCAGATGAACAAGCTGCTCACCACGCTGGAGGGCAAGGGCTTCATCCGCCGCGCGCGCAGCGAGGAAGATAAGCGCGTCGTGCTCATCCATCTGACGGACGCGGGCAGGGCGGCCTATCTGGCCGAGCACGAGCATATCGCCGGGATTCTCAGCCAGCTGATCGACACGCTGGGCGAGGATCGGGCGCGCGCGCTGACGGACGGCATCAACGAAGCCGTTTCCGCGCTGGAGCACATCGTTTAATACTAATTCGCAGTTAAAATGCTTAACAGAGCGCATCAGATTTTTTGTTCTGACGAAGCCAAGTGAAGTGAGGCGTACTGGAGGTACGTTGAACGGAACGAGGCAAAGTCAGAGCGAAAAAGATGGTGCGCGGATTAAGCCATTTTAACAAGAATTAGTATAATACCGTTTGACGAAAGGATTTTTGAGCATATGATTCGTATTATCACCGATTCCGCCGCCGATTTTTCGCAGTCGGAGCTGCAAACGCTCTCTGTTCGCTGCGTCCCGATGACCGTCTCCTTCGGCGAGGACAGCTACACCGACGGCGTGGATCTGCCGCAGGAGATCTTCTGGCAGCGCATGGAGGCCGGTCAAAACCCGAAGACCTCCCAGCCCTCGCCGGACGCCTTTCTGCGCGAGTTTGAAGCCGCGAAGGACGCGGGCGACAGCGTGGTGTGTATTCTGATTTCCTCCGCGCTTTCGGGCACGATGCAGAGCGCGCTGATCGCCGCCGGCATGGTCGAGGATCTGGATATCGCGCTGGTGGATTCCCTCACCGCGACGGCAGGTCAGCGCCTGCTGGTGCAGGAGGCCTGCCGCCTGCGCGACGCGGGCAATGAAAGCGCGCAGGATATCGCCGCCGCCGTTCGTCAGCTCGTGCCGCGCATCCGCATCACCGCCTGTCTGGATACGCTGAGCTATCTGGCGCGCGGCGGGCGCATCCCCAAGGCCGCGGCGGATCTGGGCAAGCTGGTCAACCTCAAGCCCCTCGTCGCCCTCAGCCCGGAAGGGCGTGTCGCCATGGCGGGCAAGGCCATCGGCCGCCACCGTGCGGGCGACGCGCTGATTAAGCTGATCCAGGCCAGCCCCATCGATCCGCGCTATCCGATTCTGCCCCTCTACACCGCCGGGCGCGAAAACTGCATCGCGTTCCTGCGGCAGGCCGCGCAGGCGGGCTATGCCTGCACGATTGACGACGCGATTTCCGTCGGGCCGACCATCGGCGCGCACGTCGGCCCCGGCGTATTCGGGCTGGCCTATGTCTCCACGCAGGCTTGACAGCCCCTTACCGTTCCATACAAAAACCCCTGGTCAAGCCGGGGATTTAACTTGTTGACATACGCAAACCTGGCTTGAATAGCAAAATCAAGAAATCCAGCTATTC
>OLQO01001093.1_pt1 | contig 19258 bp, 19 predicted proteins | sample 1672281 | NCBI WGS metagenome assembly OLQO01 (sample SAMEA3136667, study PRJEB25190) | human gut metagenome | biome: human gut; feature: human-associated habitat; material: faeces | place: Austria | collected 2013
GCCGCCTCCTTTTTTCATCAAGGCCTCAGGTTTCGAAAGATTCCTGAGGCTTTTTCGTTTTTCCCATACTGATCATGCTGATGCTGTAATTTACGATAATGAAGCAGCTCTTGTTGATAATGCAGTTCTTGCACGTATCTCTTGCTGACGAGGTAGCTCGCGCCGATTTCGCTTATAGCATAGAGTCTTTCCATCATTGTTCTTTTCAAGTTCATGCAGGTGATTTCTGATTCATTCATTTTCTATTCATCAGTGACTATTTTTATAATTTATCTATGAAAAGTTGATTGATTTAAGTCAAAGAATAGTGTTATAAAGTGTTTAAGAATTTAAAATACCGCTGATAATCAGTGAATTACTTGTGAGATTCGTTTTTTTTTCGTATCTTTGCAAACGATAAGAATAAGGATAACAGTTTCTTATGTTTTTAGTATAGACTGGTATCCGTTAAGGTATCTAACGGAACTGAGATGAGCAACCGTTCTTTTTCTCAAAAGTTGCCATCGCGAAATCACTGATGTTGTAGTTCAGCTTTTCAGGTTCCATAAAATAATTAATATGAAGAGAATAACAATGTTGATGGTCAGCATTCTCATGCTGACGCTGAATGTAGACGCAGCATCGGCTGCAACGATGTCTAAACAAAATGTTTCCTCTAATGAGTTTGATTGGAATCCAGTGATGGAGGCGATAATTCAGGTAGAGAGTGAAGGAAATCCAAGAGCAAAGAGTGGTAATTCTGTTGGCGTGATGCAGATAACTCCAATCTTGGTAGCAGAATGCAATAAGATCTTGAAGCGTAAGAATAGTAAGAAGCGTTACAAGTTGTCTGATAGATACAGTATCTCTAAGTCTAAGGAGATGTTCCTGTTGATGCAGTCTGTTTACAATCCTCTGAATAGTATAGAGCAGGCTATCCGTGCCTGGAATGGTGGTAACCATTACAGCGTCAAGAGAACGCAGCGCTATTTCGAGAAAGTAATGAAGCTATTGAAAAAATGAAATGGTTTTATACTATCCGATTATTCCTCAGGAGTAATCGGATTTTTTGTTGTATAACTTGTTCTTTCTGTAATGTTTATCTGAGATTGCTGACATTGCCGAATGATTCGTATTTTAGTGCTTTTTCTTGGGCTTTAATAGCGACCTCGCCATTCGCTTTATCGTTTGGATCCGTCCTTATTTAAATGAAAAATCGGATAAGAATGTTGAAAATCAACTTCTTACCCGATATTAGTTGCGGCGGCAGGATTTAAAAGCACTCTACCACCACATGTAACTTGCTGATTATCAATAGCTATTTTTTCAAATATCGCTTTTTTTTAACCAAATTTGGCGCAGAACTGGCGCAAGACACAATATCCTAAATCCTTGATTATGAACGGCTTATGTTACATAATTTAACTATTTAAAGATTTGTAAGGTCTACTTTGGGCTTATTGCTCCTCAATGTATTGAGGATTTTTGAGCACATATTAACCTATACATGTCGTTCAACCAACATGACTTTACTGCTACTCTTCGTATAAACGTCACAAGTCTGAATTATTTCCGAAACTCTATAAGCGGAATCATGCTCATTACGTTGTAGCATCATGTAGCGCAGTGTAGCTTTATATCCTATTATTGGTACAAAGTTAGTATAAAACTATTAGAAAGAAGATTATTTCCTTTGGTTTAACACTAACTTTGCTCACATGTGTTTTACTAACGGATTATGGCATAAATCCTATCTTCTTGTGGTTGTTCTTGGAAATCTTTTCTTCACTACATATAGTAACAAGATTGTTTAGAGTCGGTTTTATTCCTTTTATAATATCTTGCATGAGCGCCTTTCGTGTGATGTTGTCAATCTGTCCGCCACTAAAGTCGTAGTTGGAGGCCAATGTGTGTGCATCCTCGGAGGAAAGATTTGGCAACCTGCTCATCCAGATGTTGGTCTTTGCCTCTATTGTGGGCTTGTCGAAACGTATCTTGAACAAGAAGCGACGCTCGAAGGCATGGTCGAGGTTATCGGCAAGGTTAGTAGTGGCTATGAGTATTCCATCAAGCGTTTCCATCTCCTCAAGTATGATGTTCTGTATAGCGTTCTCTGTTTGTGCAACACTTCCGCTACCCACGTCCTTGCGCTTGGAGAACACAGCATCCGCCTCATTGAATAGCAATATGGGCTTAATGACACTTTTCTTACAGAGACGTCGGTAGTCGGTAAATACCTTCTTGATGAGTTTTTCGCTCTCGCCAAACCAGCAGGTCTTGGTAGCACTGATATCCACATGCATGATGTCGCGTCCCGTAGCTCTGGCTATCTGCATCACGCTCTCCGTCTTTCCCGTACCAGGTTCACCATAAAACAATGCAGCGATGCCTTTAGGTAGTTGTTTTTCTTCCAATCTTGTACATAGAGTTTTGTAATGTTCCTCGTTTAGGCTGTTGCTGAGGAGCGATAGTTGCTCCTGCAGTTCGCCAGAGAAAAACAACTTTTTTTCTGTAATTTTGTCGCTAATAAGTAGCTGCTTGTCTGACACATTATCTATATATAGTGCTGCGTCTTCACCAAGTAGTACTTCCTTGCCTTTATCGGTAAGCACAATGATTGTGCTCTCGCCGAATAGTGATGATGTATTCTCGATTTCTACCAAGTCCGTCTTCTGAAGAGAATGGTTGTTGTTTATAAAATCTTTGAGTACCTGTTTCCGTTTTCTGACTGGGTATAGTTTTTGAATTTCGAAGGAAAGTGACATGGAATCGTTTTCTATCATAGATTGCCCTGCTGTATAAAACAAAACTCTTTCACACTCATTGGGTATAATATTGTTTATCCTTTTAACTTCAGGAATATGTTTGTTGGCGTTTTCAAGTTTACTAATTGTCTTTATTAGTCTGTTCACACTGTCAGCGTTGCTCGAGTCATAATTGTCGGAATGAATATAGTCATAGACTTTCTCTATAAAGGCATATATGTCATCGCATTTCATCGGTTTACAGAATGCCTGTATATCTTCATCATAGAAGTACTCTTTGCCATCGTCGGTAAGCATTATTTCGTCATCATCAACAAGCTCCACCAATCCTAGTCTTATAAGAGTATGTTCTTTATCCATGATAGCCTTTTTAGTAAGTATGCGCTGGCCAATATTGGAGAAAATGTCCCTCATCGTCGTAGTTATGTCTGAGTTACGTTCTCCATCTTTTTCGAAGTTGTCACGACATATGTCATAGAACAAGATACGATCAAGAATGTCGGGCACATCCTTTTTTATCTTCTTCACAAAAGGTAGGTGAGTGCAACTTTGTTCTTGTTTTTCTGTGAACAGCACCAAGTCGTCAGTCACCACTTCATAGTCTTCAACCTTTTCTGCAATGCTCTTGCAGAACTCATATTTATCTGTCTGTACATTGCTGACGTACCCCTTGCCTATAGCTACAGGTCTATTCTCTATGATGTCTGCCATCACAGCATCGCTCACCACGAATCTTTGCTTAAAGATGTTGTTCTCTCTCCTGCTGCGGCGCACCAGCAGACCCTTGCGTTCTAATGATTTGAGTGCAGGGATATATTCTAACATATCCAGTGACGAGCACTCGAAGTATGATGACAAGTCATCCATGTTGGATGCTCTGTCACGGCAGGTAAGGTCAAACTGTGCCACAAATAGATATACCTCCTCCATGGATTCAAGTCCGATATTCTGCATGACACCCTTGAATATTTCCTGCGTTTTTGCCGCACCCAATCGTTGAAGTTTGCTGTCGACCAACTTGTTTGCGGCTTCCTTGATGTATTGTATACGTGTTTTTGCCATATCAATTCTTTTGTTTGTTTATCAACTATGTGCAAAGGTATGAATATGGTGTACTAAAAAGATATACAGGTTTAGATTATTTTATCAAAACTTTATCTTTAATATACGCGACAAAAGTATTATAAAGGTGTTCCCCCCACCCCCACCCAAAAAAAATCTTATGGTGTGAAACGAACTTACACAGGTATGGACTACATTTGCACCAGAATGTATAAAATATGATTATGGATAAATCAGTTTCACCCTATAAATACTTTCACATATGAAAAATAAACCTTATTTGAGAAGCATCTTGGGAGGCACGGACTTCAGAAGTCTTTCCTTCATAGAGAAAATCAGATATATTAACGCTGTGTTATTATGCATATGCAAACGTCATATAAATCTCATTATAAGAGACATGTTGGATTTTAACCACTCAAAAAACATATAAAAAAATGAAGAAGTACATATTTTTAGATTTTAAACGTTGGTTCTATAATGCCCTAAAATTTATTGCGGTTTATATCCTTATGCTAATGCTTTGCATGGCTTATTTTTACTGGTATCCAGAAAAAGAGATGAACAACATGAATCGTCGTGCCCTTATGTACAAAGAGTGTTTGCGTAGTCATTTTCATTGGCAAAAATAACAACGTCTACAATAAATTAGATGGAATTTCGTTTCTAAGGTAAACAATTATAGCTTATAATGCGATGAATGATATAATCAATATTCTAAACCAAGTTCGAATAGTTTCACAGAAAATAAAAAAACAAAGAAAAGAAAAGTTTGAACGTGGTGAAAATTATAATATTTTCAATGATTTAGGCTTCATGTCAGATGAAGTCCATCTACACTCTATGTTTTTGGCAAACCTGCTGAATCCAAAAGGAAGTCATGGACAAAGAGGAAAATTCCTTGAGGCATTTTTGAAAATGCTACATAAATCGTTTCCTGCAATATCTGCAGATAGTTTAGAATTAGACACGGCTATCGCTTCTGTAGACGTAGAGAAATATATAGGTAGGCAGACAGATAGTGAAGGCGGCAGAATAGATATTTATCTTACCGATGGCAAGCATAGTATAATAATAGAAAATAAAATCTATGCAGGTGATCAACATCATCAGATGCTAAGATACTGGAATTATGGAATGTCACAAAAAGGAGACGATACGGAAAAATCTTTTGTGTTGATTTACTTGACATTGGATGGTTGCTCTCCTTCAAAAGAATCTTTGGGTGAAGATTTAAAGGAAAATGATATAGTTTGCTTATCCTATAAGAGTGATATTAGAGGATGGCTTGATCGTTGCGTGGAGTTGGCTTCAAGAACTCCACTCGTGAGAGAAACTATCAATCAATATATTAGTACTATTGACATATTAACAAATAACGTTATGGAAGATAATAAGGAACTATTAGATATTTTAAGTCATAAAGAGAATTTAGATGCTATTTATGATATCGTTAATAATAAAAATGCAGTAGTTAACAGAATCGTTAACGAAGAGTTTCTTCCAAAATTAAGAATTTTAGCGAAAAGCAAAGGATTAAGTATGGGAGATGGTTGTATAGAGAATTGGTTTGAAACATCATATGCAGGCCTCTCATTTTATAATCCCCAATGGAAGTATCTTAAACTTGCTTTCGAGTTTGAAGGCAAAGGTTTGAAAGGTTTAATCTTTGGCTTTCGAACAAAAGATGAAGATGGTGTCAAGCGTGAAGATGTAAAAGATTGGGAAGATATCCAAATAAATTATTCTATTCCAAGGAAAGCTGTCAATAATACATGTTGGATTTTTAAAGAATTTATAGGAAATAAAGATTGGGATAATGCCTCGGGGATAAAAGACTTACTGAATGGTAAAACTTTAAATAATTTCTCAATAATGTTTGACGAAGCTATAGATTGTGTCAAGGGACTGGATATTTAGTCCCTTGACAAAAGAACATTGATGAGTTGCCTTTCAAAGATACTTACTTGCAAGATTTTTTATTCTTTCCTTCACCTCTTCTCTTAGCCATAGAGGTTCCAACACTTCCATGGCGTCCATGTTCGAAAAAATCTCCTGTTCAAAATCAAACTCTGGTTTTAGGTGATACTCAAAAATAGAGTATTCGTCAGTTCGCTTTGTCTCCTTTTGAGAGTCATGGAGAGGCAGGTTGCGTATATAGTTACTTTGAAAGGCATCCACTTTGAGCACAACTTTCTGAACCTCAGAATTCTTGTTGTTGATGATACCAAAGCAATCTTTGAAGTAATCAGCTGGTTCCAAGTCCTTAGGCATCTTGAACACTTTGTCTGAGATAATGACACGCTCCATGCGGTCAAGCGCATAACAACGGACATCGTCGGTGCCAGGGCTATAAGCTATCACATACCAACGTTTCTTGAAAGCTTTCACGAAGTAAGGATGAATGTCAAACTCATTATATTTCTCGGCATTGTAGCTGTAGTAAGATATGAAGATGACACGGTTGTCACGCATGGCCTTGATGATGTCTTCTAGATAGTTTCTGCCCGAAGGCATGTCCTCCAGCAGTACTCTATCCTTGAGCTTACGACTATTGCCCACCATCACATTGAGCGAGAAGGCGTTTAGCAACCAGTTTCTTGCACTTCCTTCCTCGAAACAGTCGCCACACTCTATGTGATAGCGGAATCCGCTGCCACATTCAATGGTAATCCCAAACAGTTCCTCGACGGCATGGAGATTGTTGATGAAGGTTCGTCGAGAGAGTTCCGTTCCTTCACTAATGTCAGAATCCAACCATCTGCTTTGAATCTCTTTCAAGGTAATGCCACCTCGTTTTCTTGCCCTATGGATGGTTTCCACGAGCCATACATATTTGTTGAGTTGATTGATAGCCATATTCTTTTATAGATGGCAAACTCGGTCATAAGTCATTTTAAGGAATGGAGTAAAGTTATGCCCCATTCCATAAGCATCCCATAATATTTCTTCAATCTCATTGAAAGATATGCTTCCTAAACATTCTGCTATTGTCTTCGCATCCTTTACAGTGCTTTCATATTTTGTAGACTTTTTCATAACTGTATCTTTAATGTTGTGGCAAAAGTATTATGAAGGTGTGCCAATTATTAACACAGGTTGAAAAAACTTCTATTTTTGTGAGTTTTTATAAGAAAAGAACGCCTAAAAAGGCAAAAAATAGCAAAATAGAGCATTTGTTTTGAGTTTCAAGTGGTTGTGGCAGTCTTTGGCTTTAGTTGTCAGTGACAAGGAAATGAGGAAAAAGCAGATTAGAGAAGTAGAAACGCTTTCAAATCATTACCCAATGGAAACGCCCTAATAAGCATTTTTAACGGTGGCGGTTCAATCTTCTCCATTCTGCGTAAGTTTTGGTTTTGCCATGCAACTCTCATAGTTTAATTTTGCACCGAACAAAAAAGTAAGAATTATGAGATGCACTTTCAAGACAGTCTTCTATGTAAATGGAAGCAAGGAGAGAAACGGAATTGTCCCTATCATGGGACGAGTGACAATCAACGGAACTATTGCACAGTTCAGTTGCAAGCAGAGCGTTACCAAGGCTATTTGGGATGCCAAGGGCAACAGAGCCACAGGCAAGAGTAAGGAAGCCAAGGAGGTGAACTTTGCGCTTGACAACATCAAGGCTCAAATCACCAAGCATTACCAACGACTTTCCGACCGTGAGGCGTTCGTTACCGCTGAAATGGTGAGAAACGCCTACCAAGGCATAGGCACGGAATACGAGACATTGCTCAGAGCCTTTGACAAGGAGAACGCAGCTTTTGCCAAGCGTGTGGGCAAGGATAGAGCCAAGAACACCTACCGCAAGTATCTGACGGTAAGAAAGTATGTTGCCGATTTCATCAAGTATCAGTACAAGCGCAGCGATATGTCCATGAACGAGCTTACTGAGGAATTCATCCGTGACTATTGCCTGTATCTGAAGAATGTCGTCGGACTTGCACAGTCCTCCATTTGGATTTACTCCATACCACTGAAGCATATTGTAACGGCAGCTCACTACAACGGCAAGATACCGAGAAATCCATTTGCCATGTACCACGTTGACCCAGACCACAAGGAACGTGAGTTCTTGACATTGGACGAGCTTACCGCCATGACACAGATAAAGTTGGAAGACCCGAACATGGCATTTGCGAGAGACCTTTTTATCTTTGGCTGTTGGACAGGTATATCTTTCATCGACATCAAAAACTTGACGGAAGATAACATCAGCATGATAAACGGTGCTCCTTGGATTGTTTCCAAGCGTCAGAAGACAGGTGTTCCGTTCCAAATCAAGTTGATGGACATTCCCATGCAGATTATTGGGAGATACAAGGCTTTCAGAAAAGGAAGTCACTTGTTCAATATCGGCAACCTTGACAGCATCAACAAGCGCATAAAGAAAGTTGCTGCAATGTGTGGCATCAAGAAGCGTGTCTCGTTTCATGTCTCACGTCATAGTTGGGCTGTTTTAGCCTTGGAGTACGGAATGCCGATAGAGAGCGTGAGCAAGATTCTTGGTCACACGAATATCACCACGACACAGATATATGCCAAGGTGACAAGCACCAAGCTTGACCATGACATATCTGTCTTTGAAAGTCGAATCAAGGGGCATTTGCCTGCAATGGGAGGGATGGCATGAAAAGGACTGTAATCACCGTGGACGGAAATGGAAGGCTTTCCATTCCGTCCAACCTAGAGGACTTGTGGATGAGTGAAAATGAGTTGGTAGATATGCTTTATGTCACAACCCCGAAGCTCAAAGCCGTGATAAGAGCCATATATAAAGAAGGTATGTTGTTGATGTCGGAAGTCCAAAAGAGGCAAAAACTTTCCAAAGATGTTTGGCAAACGCTGTATGGATTCCCTATGGTTGTTGCCATTTGCTTCCGTCTAACCTCCAATGGTGCAGCGCAACTTCGTGATGCTATCTTCAAGAGGTTGTACGGAGCAAAAGAGAAAACAGCCATTGTCCTGCAAATCTACGGAGGGACAAATGTCTTCAGCTAAGAATGGTCGCATTTTTGACGCTTCGATTATTCACTGTCGTATTGACTTGTTGGCTTACTGATTCACTGTCGTATCAAGCATTTCTGTGAAGAATGCAGAGCTGCCGATGTCAAACGTTTTACATGCTTATCGTATGACATATAAAACGTATGACATGCAGGAATACATTTTTGTTCATCCCGAGGAAAGGTTCGCAAGGAAACCTCTCTTCGGGATTTTTTGTTTCATCTTATCCCGATTGGCAACATCAAGCACCTTGATTTCCAATCTTTTAACATTGTCGGTGCAAACTTCTCCATTCTGCGCAAGTTTGTGTTTTGCATTTTGATTTTCCGCCCTTACCTTTGCAACTTTAATTTTATCAACTCACAAAGGTTAGATTATGAGCAAGACAAACGACAACAATCAGCCTGTGGTTGTGGAAAGAAAACAACCACAGGCAGCATCTCCGACAAACGAGGTGTTCATCCGTGTTGGCACTACCTTGTACAAGGTGGTTGACCAACCTACCATCACAGGAGGAAAAGTAAGAAAGCGCATCCCTTGGAACATGGAGACCTTGCGTCAGGACTACGGCAAGGAGTTCATCAAGTACGTTCACAAGTATGACGGCTTCTGTACTGTTCCCGAACATGTGAACCACCGCACGGTGATAGACGGTTTCCTCAACCTATACGAGCCGATAGGACATAAGCCGATGCAAGGGGACTTCCCTAATATCAAGAAGTTGGTTAGTCACATCTTCGGTGAGCAATATGACCTTGGCATGGACTACCTGCAACTGCTCTATCTCAGACCTGTGCAGAAGTTGCCCATTCTGCTGCTCGTATCAGAGGATAGGAACACAGGCAAGACCACGTTCTTGAACTTTCTGAAAGCGTTGTTCCAAGACAACGTGACATTCAACACCAACGAGGACTTCCGCAGTCAGTTCAATTCCGATTGGGCTGGCAAGCTGCTGATTGTCGTGGACGAGGTGTTGCTCAGTCGTAGGGAGGATTCCGAGCGGTTGAAGAACCTCAGCACCACCCTCTCGTACAAGGTGGAAGCCAAGGGCAAGGACAGGAACGAGATTTCCTTCTTTGCCAAGTTCGTGCTGTGCTCCAACAACGAATCACTCCCTGTCATCATTGACGAGGGCGAGACCCGATATTGGGTGAGGAAGATTTCATCGTTGCAATCTGACGATACCGACTTCTTGGAGAAACTGAAGTCGGAGATACCCGCTTTTCTGTTCCATCTGCAAGGCAGAACGCTATCCACAGAGCACAAGAGCCGAATGTGGTTCGCCCCCGAACAGATAGCGACCGATGCTCTGAGGAGAATCATACGCTGCAACCGTAACAGACTTGAGGTGGAAATGTCGGAGCTGTTCCTTGAGGTCATGGAGAACACCCAAACCGACAGTTTGCAATTCTGCCTCAATGACGCAATCGCCTTGTTGCAATGCAACCACGTGAAAGCGGAGAAGTACCTTGTGCGAAAGATAGTGCAGGACTGTTGGAAGCTGCAACCTTCAGAGAACGCCCTCACCTACACCTCATACGAGTACAACTACAATAGCAGCGGTCACTACTCGCCAACAAAACGTGTGGGCAGGTTCTACACTGTAACGAGGGACAAGCTAAATAGCATATAATTTTGTTGAATTGTTGAATATGATGAAAGAAGTATTGAATATCAAGTATTTAAGGCTCAACATTTTCTCAACAAATCTCTCAACAAAAGAAAGAGACTGTTGAAAAGAGAAAACATGACGGCTCATGCCTTTCTTTCTCTTTTGCCCAGTGATTTTGTTGAAAAGAACCATTTGTTGAGAGTTTGTTGAGAAGATAAGTGTTTGACTATCATACCAATACATACGATTCTCAACAATTCATCAGAAATACATACACCACTTAATCCACAGTAAGACATGAACATTCAAGAAGCAAAGCAAATCAAGATTGCAGACTATCTGCAAAGTTTGGGACACCGCCCTGTCAAGCAGCAGGGCGCAAACCTTTGGTACAAGTCACCGCTGAGAAACGAGAGCGAGGCATCTTTCAAGGTGAACACCACGATGAACAGTTGGTTCGATTTCGGCATGGGCAAGGGCGGCAACATCATCACCCTTGTGTCCTATCTTTACGCATCCGACAACCTGCCTTATCTTTTGGACAAGATGGAGAAGCAAACTCCCCATGTTCGTCCGACCGACTTTTCTTTTACTCAGCAAGCTACCGAGCCGAGTTTTGAGCGATTGGAAGTGAGGGAACTTAACCATCCTGCACTCCTGCGCTATCTGAGCGAGCGAAAGATTAATCTGCACATTGCCCAAAAGGAATGTGCGGAACTCCACTTCTCGCATAACTATAAAAACTACTTTGCCATCGGCTTCAAGAACAAGTCGGGTGGCTATGAGGTGCGTAACCGATTCTTCAAGGGGTGCATGTCACCCAAGGATATCACCCATATCCGACATCAAGGCGAGCCAAGATACGCTTGCTATGTTTTCGAGGGCATGATGGATTATCTTTCTTTTCTCTCGTTACGCTTGGAGAAGTTTCCTGCTTGTCCGTCATTGGACGCACAGGACTATGTGATACTCAACTCCACAAGCAACGTGGACAAGGCTATTGATGCACTCCATGGCTACGAGCGCATCAGTTGTCTGCTCGACAACGATGACGCAGGGCGTAAGGCTACACTTGCCATCGAGACTGCTCTCGGCTACCGTGTGAGGGACGCATCCCACTTGTACAGTGAATACAACGACTTGAACGACTATCTGTGCGGAGTGAAATCCAAACAGTCAGTACACCAAGTACAGCCTGTTAAGCAGACTGTTCCACCTCGCAGGAAAGGCGCAGCCTTGGGCATGTAGGCGGTTCCTGCTCCAATGGCTATTCTGAACGGAAAAGCCATAGCTCAATAGGGCGTTTTCTTGACGCAGTGGCACGCCACCGCTAAAAACACCCATTTGAGCAAAGGGGCATCCCCTTTTGAAACCCCGTGAGCCATGCGCTGGGCGCAATGCGGCAAGCGGATTTGTATAACTCAAAAACAAGTTTATTATGGGACATTTCAGTTTGGATTTCAAGAAGGCAAAGGGCTGCTCTGACGCAAGGGAGTCAGACCACATAGAGCGCAAGGTGATACCCGACAACGCTGACCCTACGAGAACTCACCTCAACCGTGAGCTTGTCAAGATGCCGAGCGGTGTGTATGGTCGTGACGAAGCCATCGCCCACCGCATCAAGACGGCAGGCATCAAGCGCAAGATAACCAATGACCAGGTGAGGGTGATTAGAACCGTGCTGTCTGGAACGCACGAGGACATGATGAACATCGCAGCCAATGGTCAGCTTGACGATTGGTGCAACGACAGCTTGAAGTGGTTGCAGGACACATTCGGCAAGGAGAATGTCGTGTCGGTGGTTCTCCACATGGATGAGCACACGCCGCACCTCCACGCCTCCATCGTTCCGATAGTAACAGGCGAGCGGAGAAAGGCGAAGAACAAGACAGCGGAAGAAGGCAAGCGGACATACCGCAAGAAAGCCAATGCCGTGAGACTGTGTGCCGATGATGTGCTCAACCGAGACAAAATGATTGGCTATCACGACAGCTATGCTGAAGCCATGAGCAAGTATGGCTTGAAGAGAGGTGTCCGTGGATCAGATGCGAGGCATACCACCACGGCACAGTATTATCGCAACATCAAGCGAGAGACCGAGAGACTTCAAAACTGTATGAAGCTGCTGCAATCTGATATTGAGGAAGCACAGCGACTTCTACAACAAACCAAGAGTGAAATCAGCACGGAGAAACTACAGGCTGCTAAGATGGAAGCCAAGACAGCCTTTGTGTCGAAGATTGGTTCTCTTTTAGGTAGTGGAAAATTGAAGGAGGTGGAGCAACACAACCGAAAGTTGTGCGAGCTTGTGACAAACCGAGAGCAATACATTGACGAACTCCATGAGAAGGTGCAACGTATGGAGGACAGCCACAGCAAACAGCTTGACGAGATACAGCGGAAGCACCAATCGGAGGTCGCGAATTTGGAGAGCAAGCACACCACGGAGGTAACGATGCTCAACAACATTATCCGCAAAGCCAAGCGTTGGTTCCCGATGTTGGAGGCACGCTTGCAAATGGAAGACCTGTGCAGGAGGGTTGGCTTTACCGTTGAACAAATTGAGGTGCTTCTTACAGGAAAGGCACTCAACTTTAGCGGTTCACTCTATTCCGAGGAGCACAGAAGAAAGTTCAATGTAGTGAATGCAGAAATTAAGGTATTCTCTGATTCTACCAAGCCGAACCAACTATTTTTGTATATAAATAGACAAACTATGGTTGAATGGTTTAAGGAACAGTGGAATAATATAAGGTTAAAAACACAGCGTCGTTTCAAACTTTAATATACTTTTTGCAAGAACAAAGAAGGCAGCTTACTTTTTTTGGGTAAACCGCCTCTTTGTTGTTGCTTTTACAATTGATATGTTAGAGATAGCATAACATTTCCAGAATGTTGTTTGTATCTAACATAGGATGTGTAAGTTGGTGTAACATTTTGTTTTAACCAATTGATTCCGTTAAGGTGAAAGATATTCGTGCCAGAAAGTTTGCATGTGAATTTCTTGATTTTATAGGAAATGGAAAAATCAATATCTCGCAATATCTTACTTCCGCTTGTATTCTCTATCTTGTTCCACTTGCCGGTAACAAAACTGGCGAACTTGTTCTTCGCAAATATGAGCTTTGCAGTTCCACCAAATTCCTTGTCACTAGAATCAATGTTTAAGTCGGTGACTTTGTTTGTCAACTTGTTGTACAAGCCATCAACCTCAACATTGAAAGGAATCTTAAAGCGTGAGACGAAACCTAAGTCTGTCTTTAAGTTCCCTATCAACATTTTACACGGAATGGAATTGTATGCAATTTCGTTTCGATTCCATAAAAATGTTGTGGTCAGTTTGGCATCAATAGGCAAGTTGCCCAATCCTTTGTTGGCATATAAAGTTGCATTTACGGTTTCCTTTTTTCCTCCATCCATATAATTTTGGCTGTGTAATAAACCGTCATTCTGATAGTTCAGCATTTCGGTGTTATCAGCCTTCTCATAAGTCAAATACATAAATATAATTGTTCTGCTATACAAACTATACAACTTATAAGCAATATTCATGTTCAGGGCGTTGTTGCCCAACCTTGAATATGAGGAAGCATCTGTGACCTCATCGTAGCTATTGATGACAGACAGTCTCGATAGTGCTTCAATATCGGTTGGAACATATTTGTAACTCAGTCCAAATGCAACAGAGTGTTGCTGACTGAAACGTAATTCTGTTGCAAAGGATGGCTCCCACTTGATTACAGACTTTGTCACTAGTCCATTGATGTTTGTGCTATTCCCATAATCAGAAAATCTAACACCAGCATCAAACCTAAAGAGACCTTTGTTCTTCATAAGTCCTCCATAAATCCCGAAATTGTGACTGTTCAAGTGTTCGCTATCTACATTTTGGTCTATCCATGAATCGGAGTTCTGACCAGACAATTCCCATTTCAAGTTGATTTTATGGAAAATAGGAAATACATAGCCTACAGCACCTGCCACATTTAGCTTCTTCAAATCTTTATCTATATAGTAAGAATCATCTGCCTGTTTGTATTCGTTAGGCAGTTCATAAGAGGAAAGAACATCCAAGTTTCTTTCTGATTTAGAAAAAGCGAAATCTACACTTCCATAAAGCAGGCCTTTGCCTATCAATGAATTTAAGTTTACCTGTTGTAATACATTAAATCCTTTGTTCTTGTCATTGTCTGCATTTCTATCGGAATTATTGTTATAATAATCCATGATAGACATATTGTTTCTCATGTCGCTATATGCCAACTTCGTTTGGAAACGCAAACTTGCATATGGATTGACATCCCATTTTTGACTGAGGTTAAATGAACTAAAGTTACCTCTTTTCTTGCCATTCTCTTCTGTTGACTTACGTATAACTTCCTGCGCCACCTTTACATGTTGTTCCGTTGACAATGCAGACTTTGCATCCATTTCATTGTGGATGACACTTATCGTGACATTGTAGTGCGAAGTCGGTTTCAATGTTAAGTTGACATTACCGATACCAGAAGTCCTTTTGTATTCGTCATTGCTTGGCATCAAGACATTTCTTTCTGCACTTGAAAGGCTCAGTTGCGCAAATCCATTGGTTGTTTTTACTCCTGTAAGACCGCCATTGGCATTGAGATAGTCCATTATAGAGAAAACTGTCTCATTGGTGTTGTTAGCATTTGCAATGATGGATGCAGACACTTTTTTGTCCATCTTCAAAGCTGAGTTCTTGCTGTCAAACTTGTTCTTAACACCACCCCCTTCTGTAAAGTTTCCTGCCCATTTGTTGTGTAAGTCTTTATTAATAAGGTTCAGTGCAGTTGTCTCTTTTGAATTGAAAGAGTTTCCTACATTTCCGTCATTGTAATTATTCAGTAGCTCCACACCAGAAGCAAAGTCTGCAGACAAAGTTTTTAGTGCATGTCCTCCTGTAGAAAGCACATCTTCGCCATTGACCAAGAACTTATCTATTTTTTTCCCTTGGTAGGAAACATTTCCCGACTCATCAACAGTCATTCCTGGCAACTTTTTAATGACATCGCTCATGTTCTGTTCACTTCCGTTTTTAAACACATCTGGACTAAATTCAATTGTGTCATTCTTGATTTTCGCCCCTAAGTTTCTACCTTTTATTGTTACCTCAGACAATGTGTAGCTGTCGTCTTTCATCATTAAGTGTAATGGGGTTGCCGGCACTTCTTTATAATGTACTCTCAGTGTAGTATATCCGACACATCTTGCTGTCAACCAAAATGAGGACAAAGCCTTGTTGGATTGGATAGTGAACGAACCATCGTCTTTTGATATTGCATACGAAACGATGGAATGTGCCGCACTATCTTGTGAACATGTAACAGTACAAAAGGGTATGGCTGTATTTTGTGCATCAACAACCATACCCGATATATTCTGTGCTATAGAAAATCTACATATGCAGATTAGCATACATAACAGTAAACTTCTTAAACGTCCCATACATCCTTATGTTTTATCCTATAAAACTATGACATTGTCATTGCCGCTTTCCTTCAACTCTTCAATCTTTTTCTTCTGTAACTTTTCAAAAGCAGGTTTTTGCATTATTTTTCCTCTTGGTAACTCTATCTTGACTTGCCCTTTTATAGGCAAAATACTTTCTGCCTCATAAATTTCGCTTGATGTCGTCAAGCGGAGTATTGCCCCTGGCAGCCCTATATATCCACAAGGTCCTACGGGGGATGGTATTTCTTGACAGAACCATGCTACTACAGAACGATTTTTCTTATATACGGCCTTTGTACATTTCTTTCCTAAAACTTCTATAGTCTCATCAAAATACAAATCCCATTCATTTTTTAATGAATCAGAAAAAACGACAAACGTCTTATCTACAATGCTTTTTATACTTATTTCCTTATTATCTGTTGTATTTGTATAGTATGAGCCACTTCCTTCAAGTTTGATAACATTGTTATCTATGCCTGTGGTTGAAAATGCACATTCGTTGCCATTAGTAAATAAAGTATAAGTTTTATGCTGATTGGACAATTGATTTATAATCATTTGTCTTTTACTTAAATCACTCATACTATAGACCTCCTTCGGAATTTGCATCACCATATTATAATGTATGGATAATCCTATCTTTTGTGCAGAGACTAATAGACAAGAGACTAAGCACGAAAGCGTGAATAATATAACCCTTTTCATATTTGTACAGAATAGAAAGAAAATATTAAAGAGTAGGCACTCCAATTAAAAAGAGTGCCTACTCATGTAATATGCAGTCGTTGTTGATTAGCAATAGACTACGACATTAGAGAACAATAATGACTGTTCCATCTTTGGTAATAATAACGACAGGACCATTTGATGGAGTTGCTTGGAACGTTGTTGTTGCCTTAATGTTGTTTACTACTGGTGAAGATACTTCAGCCGCACTTGCTTGACTTGGCATGCATATAGCACCTAATGCCAAAGCCATAGAAAACAAAAACTTTTTCATGTTTACTCCTTTTTAAATGTTATACATGTTGCGGAGGTATAAACCTCTTTGTTTTCGATTGCAAAAGTACAAAAAAAATGATTGATAGAACTTTTTGATGGTTATTTTAAACTGAATTAAACTTATTGACGGCAAAATTAAATCTGGTTAAACATTATGCTGCTATTTTTGTAAGGAAACTGGTACTTTTTGTAACATGTCTTTCGGTTTGATGTTTTTTTGGAATTAAAAATCTTAGATTCATTATTTTTTTGTATTTTTGCAGCCGAAAAGAGTTGTTAGGCAGCAAACGTATGCAGATAGCAGAATTTAGGACTGTTGCCAAATCATTACCTCTATTGAGGTGAAAGACTCATAAATAGCTCATTTTAAGCTATTCGGCAGTTTTTAGCGTAATTTTGCCAGAAAAATTTAACCTGTATTGATAATTGAGTCAGCACGTCAATATCTTTGCCAGCAAATAACGATAAACACTTGAGATATGACATTGTACGAATTATTACACAAGGTATCGTTTGACGAGATTGCGCCATTCTTGTCGAAAAGCTATGCAGAGGGAAGGGCTTTGGCATGGTTCAAGATGCACTATGACTACTTGTGCCATCTTGTTCCGTCACCCAAAAGCGAGACTGGCTATGACATATATGTAGAAATGGTTCCTCAGACTGGTTCTGACACAGATGTATCAAGAATTACAGTTTCTGCATGTTTGGATGGCAACCCTTGGGAAGATTCTCTTGGTAGAGAAATTGTCATTGAAGACTTTGATAATTCACGTATAGCAAAAACAGAAGCCATTATAGACCCAAAAGTGGTAGTGCCAAATAGAGCAGACATCTCCTTAGCAGAGATTGCCGCATGCTGTATATGGGAAACATCCTTTTATGCCTTTCTTCCTCAAGATTGGGAAAGCTTAGGTAGGCGTCTGCACTTGTCGTGCTACGATGAGGCTAAAGTATTCAGACTTTGTAGAGAGAAGTATGGCAAATTCATTCCGTCGAGAAAAGAGATGATGAATATACGTTCGTTTCGTAATAAGATAAGGCGTGAAATGAAGTCCCATAACAATCGTCGTTATTCCAAGTCAGAAAGAAAGTTTTGGAGATGTGAAAAACGTAAACGCCGGATGTGGAAGCGTTGGGAGATTAACGAGGAATACAAAAAGCGGATTATCAAGACAGCTGAATTCATTGACGATTTGCACGAAAGGGGCACAAACCTTAGTGAACCTCCAACATCAGAACAACTTAGCGTGCTGTTTCGTTCGAATGTGTGCTGGATTGATCGTTGGTACACTTGTGCATTTGATGCAGGCAGAAGATGTGATTATTTAAAGGAACTCATTGAGAAATATGATTTAGCGAAGGGCCTCAACCAACACAATAGTATAATAAGCATAAGTGCCTCGCCAAAGCATCCTCTCCAACCACAAGAACTTGAAACCTTGCAACGTTTGTTGTACAGAAGTGTCAGTGAACCGCAGTTTTGCTTGAAAGCAGACGATACGCTTGGCAAAGACTTGCGGATAGATTTTGCATTTTACAGTATGTAATTTAAGGATAAGGTTAAACGACATTTTAAATCAAAATTAAGTATGACAGCACAGGAAATATTCAGATTGCCAGCTATCGATTTTATCGAAATTGAAATATGCGACCTATATTGGCAGTATGAGCAGCATTGCTATTACAACAAAGCTGACAAAGAGGCAATTAAGCAACTGCTTGCCGTGCGCAAGCGGTTGTTCGACAAGGAGTTTGTTATGGATGACAATTATAAGCAACTGCTCTGCGACTTCAATAAGGCTTTGTCTGAGCAACTGTTGCAAATGCGCCTTGCCGTCATCTCTGCCTATAATGCAGTGAAGCAGACGACAGCTGACCATGACGTTACAGCCATAGGCAAGTGCTTCATGGCATATCAGTTTTCTCCTTTACATCCCAAACAGTCAAAATACGAAAAAGAGATTTGGAATATTTTGAGTGGCGCATATGATGATTTTGTGCCGTTTTATCAAGATGGGGTAATCTCGTCTGGATGGCAATATAGCGGTGGTGAACCCGAATCGGAAAATAACATGCTCTACTTGAGCGAGAAGACCGACAATTGGAATGAAGGGTTAAGCCCAGAGCTGACTTCCGACATGCATCTCATATATCCGTTCCACAACCTCTATGAACATACATGCTTCTCAATATTTGACCTTTTATGGGTGCGCGATTTTAATGTGGAAATCTCCGTGGAATACGATTATGCAACATATAATGAATGATTTTGTGTTTTTTAACTAGAGGGAAGGTAATGGTAACTACTCAGCACCCCTATAGAAAACTTCTCGTTAATAAAGCATAAACTTGA
>OLQO01001096.1_pt1 | contig 19203 bp, 15 predicted proteins | sample 1672281 | NCBI WGS metagenome assembly OLQO01 (sample SAMEA3136667, study PRJEB25190) | human gut metagenome | biome: human gut; feature: human-associated habitat; material: faeces | place: Austria | collected 2013
ATACCCCATGCCGTGGGAAGCCTTGATCAGTACCGAATCCCCAGGATGCAGAAGTTCAGGCAATGCTGCAAGCAGTGCGTCGGTATCTGCGAAATGTTCCGCCTGAGAAATTCCAGCTTCCTTCGCTGCTCGGTACATCTCTTCCGAAAGGCTTCCTGCACAATACAGACAGTCTATGCCTTGTTCTGCGGCATATGCGCCAACCTGCCCGTGCATCTCCCTTTCCTTCTCTCCAAGCTCAAACATATCACCGAGCACCGCAACTTTGCGTCCGTCTGCCAGACTTAACAGATCCAGCGCAGCCTTGGTCGAAACCGGGTTTGCATTGTAGCAGTCGTCGATCAGCACCAGATCCCCCGCCTGCACAACACGGCTTCTGCCGCTTACTGCCTGCACGGCAGCGATTCCGGCTGCGATCTGCTCTGTCGTCAGTCCAAGCTGTAAACCAACTGCAGTCGCCGCCAGCGCATTTAACACCATATGCGCGCCCGGCAGCGGAATCTGTACGTCAAACGCAGCGTCCGGCGTGTGGATTGTCGCTGTACTGCCCAGCAGTCCACGGCTTACGATGGTGTCTGCGTAAATATCGTTTTCGGGAGAAAGTCCAAAGTGAACCGGCCTTTTGCCGTGTACTTCCCCAATTGTCATGAGTTTGTCATCGTCTCCGTTGACACAGACCGTCCCTTCAGGATTCATAAAGTCAAAAATCTCGGATTTTGCCTTCAAAATACCGTCCCGGCTTCCGAGGAATTCCAGATGGCACTGACCGATATTTGTCATCACGCAAATATCCGGCTTTACCATCTCGCTTAAACGGTGCATCTCCCCGAAATGATTGATGCCCATCTCCACAACGGCAGCCTCCGTATCCTCCGGCATGGCAAGCAGTGTCAACGGCACGCCGATTTCGTTGTTGAAATTGCCCTGCGTCTTGTGTGTCTTGTATTTCTGTGCAAGCACTGACGCAACAAATTCTTTTGTACTGGTCTTGCCGACACTTCCGGTGATCCCAACGATCGGAATTGGCATCTGCTCTCTGTAAAACGCAGCGATCTGCCGAAGCGCAGCCAGACTGTCCTCCACACGGATGCAGGGACCCGGCAGTTCTTCCGGTTCTTCTTCACACACAACCGCAATCGCGCCCTTGTCAAAAACTTCCCGGATAAACTGATGACCATCCACCCGTTCTCCGCGGATTGCCACAAAAATATCGCCCGGTTCCACTTTGCGGGAATCGATTACGATTCCTGCCGCTTCTTTGCCGGAATAGCCGCGGATTACAGCCATTCCCGCCGCCGGACAGGTTCCGGTATGCTTTCCCGCCGGCACAGCCAGATGCCCCTTACAGGCTCTTGCTATATTCCATATCGTCATGTTTTTCATATCACTTTTGGTCTCCATTTTACAGTTGAAAAGCTGCGTCCTTTTCAGTCCTCAAATGCCATATCCAGAATCTTCTGGCAAAGCTCGTCATAGCTGATGCCGACCGCCGCAGCTTCCTGGGGAATCAGGGAGGTAGGCGTCATGCCGGGGAGCGTATTCGCCTCCAGACAGTAGGCGTTTCCGGCCTCATCCATCATAAAATCCATCCGGGCATATTTATGCAGGCGCAGGGCATCGAATACACGCTCTGAAATCTTCTGGATCTTTCTGGTGCTCTCTTCGCCGATCGGCGCGGGGCAAATCTCAATGGTGCTGCCCGCCTGATATTTGTTTTTGTAATCGTAAAAGCCTTCCTTCGGCGCGATTTCCACGATCGGAAGCGCTTTGCCGTCCAGCACGCAGCAGGTTAACTCCCTGCCCTTGATATATTCTTCTACAACGACCTCGTCTCCATATAAAAATGCATCATCGAGTGCTGCCTGATAGTCCTCTTCTTTCTGCACGATGGAAACGCCGATGCTCGAACCACCGGAGCTTACCTTTACCACGCAGGGAAACTTCGGCTGCTGGCCTTCTCCCGGCTCCTGACCTTTTTTCAGGCGGAAGCCTGCTGGGGTCGGAATCCCGTTTTGCATAAACAGTTCTTTTGCAAGGCACTTATCCATCGCCAGCGCGCCGCTGACAAAGTCTGTGCCGGTGTAGCGGATTCCCAGCAGATCAAATGCCGCCTGCACCTTTCCACCTTCTCCGTCTGCACCGTGCAGTCCTAAAAAGACAACGTCCGCCATCTGACAGATCTTGATCACGTTTGGTCCAAAGTAACATTTGCCGCCGTCCTTCCGCAGTGCCTTTACCGCACTGATATCGGGATTGATCTCATGAATCGCTTCGATTCCTGCAGAAAAATCCTCATCACTTTCAAAAATATGATCAATGTCGTCCCGTTCCATTCCAAGAAAAACGTCCAGCAGGACAGCCTGATGTCCCAGTCTCTTCATCGCCTGATAAATCATCTTGCCGGAAATCAGGGATACGTCACGTTCCGTGCTGATTCCGCCTGCTAATACTACAACCTTCATGTCTTTCTCCTCTTCTACTGTTTTCCAAAATTACTTCATGCCATAGTATACGCTCAATCCACTGCTCCGTAAAGGAAAATCAGCAGTCAGTTTGCCTAAAATACCGATATGTTTTACCGTATTATCCAGTTAAAGCGCTGAAATATTAATTTTTTGTAAAATTTTTTCGCACCTTTCTGCAAATAGGTGTATAATACAGACACGTTACAAAGACAGATGTCTTTCTACAAAAGACATTTCTTCCGGGAAAGGCATTTTTCTTTTGAAAAGGAGGAACTATTATGAAAAAATCCATGAGTGTTTTACTGGCAGCCGCCATGTGCAGCGCTATGCTTGCAGGCTGCGGCTCTACAGCAGCTGACACTGCAGCAGACGCTTCCGCTGAAACCACTGCTGCCGCTGCTACCGAAGCAGCAGATTCTTCTGCTTCTGCAGAAGGCGTAAATGTATTTAAAATCGGCGGTACCGCTCCCCTGACCGGCGCGGCAGCAATCTACGGCAACGCTGTAAAGAACGGCGCACAGATCGCCGTTGACGAGATCAACGAAGCAGGCGGTTCCGTACAGTTCGAACTCAAATATGAGGACGACGAGAACGACCCGGAAAAAGCAGTTTCCGCTTACAACGCATTAAAGGACTGGGGCATGCAGATTTCCCTGGCTTCCGTTACCACAAAGCCCTGTGAAGCAACCAGTACAGAGCACTTTGCTGACCGTATCTTTGGTCTGACTCCTTCCGCTTCCTCTACCGCTATTACAGAGGGCAAGGACAATGTATTCCAGATGTGTTTTGCTGACCCCAACCAGGGTCTTGCATCCGCTGATTATATTGCAGATCAGAAGCTCGGCACAAAAATCGCTGTCATCTACAGAAATGACGATGTATACTCCAGCGGCATCTACGAGAAATTCAAAACAGAAGCAGATGTAAAGGGTCTGGAAATCGTTTCCGCAACCACCTTTACAGATGCAAGCTCCAATGACTTCTCCGTACAGCTGACCGAAGCAAAGAATGCAGGTGCTGACCTGCTCTTCCTTCCTATCTATTATCAGCCCGCTTCCCTGATCTTAAAGCAGGCAAAGGATATGGGCTATGAACCCACCTTCTTTGGCGTAGACGGTATGGATGGTATCCTGACCCTGGAAGGTTTTGACACCTCTCTGGCAGAAGGCGTTATGCTGCTGACTCCCTTCAACGCTGATGCGACAGATGAAAAGACCCAGAGCTTTGTAACCAAATACCAGGAACTCTACGGCGATGTTCCGAACCAGTTCGCAGCAGATGCTTATGACTGTGTATATGCTTATAAAACAGCTCTGGAGGCATCCGGCGCTACCGCAGATATGTCTGCAGAGGAGCTTTGCGACAAGATGATCGAAGCCTTCCCGACTCTGACCTATGACGGTTTAACCGGTACAGGCATCACCTGGGATTCCACCGGTGCCGTATCCAAGACTCCTAAGGGTATGGTGATCAAAAACGGCGCTTACGTCGGCATGGAGTAATACTTACCCTTTAATTTTGATTTTATCAATGCGCAAGGGAGCACCGTTATCGTTTTTGATACGGCGCTCCCTTGCGTCATACAGAGAAATGAGGTAGCTTATGACCTTTTTATCACACCTGATCAACGGCATCAGTCTTGGAAGCGTATACGCGATCATCGCACTGGGATACACAATGGTATACGGTATCGCCAAGATGCTGAACTTTGCCCACGGAGACGTCATCATGGTGGGCGCATATATTTCCTTCTGTACCACCAGTTATCTCGGACTTTCTCCGCTGGTATCTGTCCTTTTTTCCATCATCGTCTGCACGGTTCTCGGCATCGTTGTAGAACGTCTGGCATACAAGCCCCTGCGTCAGGCTCCTTCCCTCGCAGTTTTGATCACTGCCATCGGCGTATCCTATTTTCTGCAGAATGCCGCCCTGCTGATCTGGGGCTCCAGCCCGAAAACCTTTTCTTCCGTAACCGGAAGCTGGACCTTAAAGCTTTTTGACGGACAGCTGATCGTTTCCGGCGTCACGATCGTTACGATCCTTGCCTGCATCCTGATCATGATCTGTCTGACTCTTTTCACCAACAAGACAAAAATGGGAACGGCGATGCGCGCAGTTTCTGAAGACAAGGCTGCTGCAGGTCTGATGGGTATCAATGTCAATACAACCATTTCCCTGACCTTTGCCATCGGCTCCGGTCTGGCGGCCATCGCAGGTGTATTGCTCTGCTCCGCCTATCCGACCCTGATGCCCACCACAGGCTCCATGCCCGGCATCAAGGCATTTACTGCAGCTGTATTTGGCGGCATCGGTTCCATTCCCGGCGCAATGATCGGCGGTATCCTGCTCGGCATTATTGAGATCTTTTCCAAAGCGTACATTTCCACACAGCTGTCCGATGCGATCGTATTTGCGGTTCTGATCGTGGTCCTGATCGTAAAGCCGGATGGTCTGCTGGGCAAACACGTCAGCGAGAAAGTATGAGGTAGCAGCATGAACAAACTCAAACCTATTCTGTCAGCCAGAAAAGACTGCACAATTTCCTATACGATCGTCATTCTCGCCTTTATCCTGATCCAGGCCATGATCGCAACCGGAAACATCACCTCTTCCTTAAAGGGACAGCTGGTTCCGATCTGTGCCTACATCGTCATGGCGATCTCCTTAAATCTTACCGTCGGCATTTTAGGCGAGCTTTCTTTAGGGCATGCCGGCTTTATGTCGGTCGGCGCTTTTACCGGCATCGTGGTTTCCACCTCCCTTGCCGCTGCGATTCCGAACGGTCCTCTGCGCCTTGCCATTTCCATGATCGTCGGCGGCCTTTTTGCCGGAATTGCAGGACTCATCGTCGGCATCCCCGTACTTCGTTTAAAGGGTGACTATCTTGCCATCGTTACCCTTGCATTCGGTGAAATTATCAAGAATATTATCAACGTGCTCTATATCGGTCTGGATGAAAAAGGACTGCACTTCAGCCTTCTGGAACAGCATTTTACCCTTGCAGAGGGCGGTTCCATGATCATCAACGGCCCTATGGGTGTCGGAGGTGTCCAGAAGCTTTCCACCTTTTCTTCCGGCGTTGTCCTGATCCTGATCACGCTGTTTTTAGTCCTGAACCTGATTCACAGCCGTACCGGCCGTGCCATCATGGCTGTCCGCGACAACAAGATTGCCGCAGAGAGCATCGGACTTTCTGTAACCCTCTATAAGCTGCTGGCATTCGTGATCTCCGCCGTTTTTGCAGGTATGGCAGGCACCCTTTACGCCATGAATTTCTCTACCGTCACCGCATCCAAATTCGACTTTAATACCTCGATCCTCATTCTGGTATTCGTCGTTCTGGGCGGTCTTGGAAATATCTGGGGCTCGATCATCGCCGCTGCACTTTTAACCGTGCTTCCTGAGCTTCTGCGCTCCATGAACGACTACCGGATGCTCATCTATGCGATCCTGCTGATCGTTATGATGATCTTCAACAATTCCGGCGCAAAGAAACGTCTGACGGAATATTTCAGCGCACAGAAGGAAAAACGGACTGCGAAAAAGGCAGCCGGAAAGGGGGTAAACTGATATGGCAACTCTCGAAGTAACCGGACTCGGTATTTCCTTCGGCGGTCTGCGGGCCGTTGATGATCTTACCATGTCCATCGAAAAAGGCGGCCTGGTGGGCCTGATCGGACCCAACGGTGCCGGCAAAACCACCGTATTCAACATGCTGACCGGCGTTTACCGCCCCACAGACGGCGGCATTCGCTTAAACGGTGAAAATCTGATCGGCAAAAAGCCTTACGAAATCAACCGCATGGGCGTTGCCCGCACCTTCCAGAACATCCGACTGTTCCCGCAGCAGAGTGTTCTGGACAACGTTATGACCGGCTTAAACAATCAGGTGCAGTATTCCCTTGCAGAAAGCCTTTTACATGTGGGAAGCTACCACAAAAAAGAAAAAGAAATGACCGAGCGTTCCATGGAGATCCTGCGAGTCTTCGGGCTGGAGGATTCTGCTCAGACGCTGGCATCCAACCTGCCCTATGGCAAACAGCGTAAACTGGAAATTGCCCGTGCGCTTGCAACCAAACCGGAGCTTCTGCTTCTGGATGAGCCTGCCGCCGGCATGAACCCCAACGAAACCGGAGAGCTGATGGATACGATCCGTCTGGTGCGCAAGGAGTATCAGGTCACCATCCTTTTGATCGAGCATGACATGAAGCTGGTACAGGGTATCTGTGAATACCTCTATGTCCTGAATTTCGGTCGTCTGCTGGCAGAAGGCACTCCTGATAAGGTATTAAACGATCCTGCCGTTATCAAGGCATATCTGGGCGATTAAAGGAGGCTTCTTTTATGGCAATGCTCACTGTAGAAAATATCAATGTATATTACGGCGTGATCCACGCCCTTAAAGACATCTCCTTTCAAGTAAACGAAGGCGAGATCGTCGCACTGATCGGCGCAAACGGTGCCGGCAAAACCACCACCCTGCAGACTGTCAGCGGCATGCTGAGCGCAAAGTCCGGTTCGATCCGATTTCAGGATCAGGAGATTTCCAGAATGTCGGAGCACAAAATCGTGAAGCAGGGAATTTCCCACGTCCCCGAAGGACGCCGGATGTTCTCCAATCTGACGGTTTTGGAAAACCTGAAAATGGGCGCTTACACCAGAAAAGACAAGCAGGAAATCAACAATTCCCTGGAAATGGTTTATGAGCGGTTTCCCCGCTTAAAGGAACGTACCCGCCAGCTGGCAGGAACTCTTTCCGGCGGTGAACAGCAGATGCTTGCAATGGGACGCGCGCTGATGGCAAATCCCCGCATCCTGCTGTTGGACGAGCCCTCCATGGGTCTGTCCCCGCTTCTGGTTTCTGAAATTTTTGATATCATTCAGGAGATCAACAAACAGGGCGTTACCATCCTTTTGGTAGAACAGAACGCAAAAAAAGCGCTTTCCATCGCAAACCGCGCCTATGTCCTCGAAACAGGACGCATCGTAAAGGAAGATGATGCACAGGCACTTTTACATGATGAAGCGATCAAGAAAGCTTATCTCGGCGAATAAGGGGGAAACAATTATGTCAAACACAGTAATTACCATCGCCCGTCAGTACGGCAGCGGCGGACGTACCGTCGGCAAAATGCTGGCAAAGCGTCTGGACATTCCCTGCTATGACAGGGAGATTATTTCGCTCGCTTCCGAAGAAAGCGGCATTCATCCCACTCTGTTCCAGGATGAGAAAAAAAAGCACGGCTCTCTGCGTGCGTTCCTTACCGGCGGCTTCAAAAATGCCTCTCCGCTTTCCCCGGAAAGCGCAGGTTTTACAAAGGATGACAACCTTTTTCGCTATCAGGCAAAAATCATCCGCCAGCTCGCAGAGGAAAGCTCCTGCGTTATCATCGGACGCTGCGCCGACCATATCCTTGCAGATGTTCCAGGCGTTGTCCGTGTCTTTGTCCACGCACCCGAAGATTTTTGTCTGCAGGAAGCAATGAAGGTCAACAGTCTTTCTGTTTCTGACGTTCAGAAGCTCATCGCTCAGACCGACGAATACCGTGCCCACTACTACAAGTATTACACCGGCCAGGAATGGAAAAACGCCCAGAATTACGACCTGTCTCTGGACAGCTCCCGTCTCGGCTTTGATGGCACAGTAGAGGCGATACTTTCCTATATCGAAGTACGTAAAAAGTTCGACAAAACTATGTAATACAATTCCCGGCAGTCAGGCTCCTTTTGGGAACCGGGCTACCGGGAATTTTTATCCCAGATAATCCAGCGGATTGACCGCTTCCCCGTCCTTTGTCAGTTTAAAATAAACATTGGAGCCCTCTACCGAGTAATATTTTGTCGGCTCCGCCACATGTCCGATCACCGCGCCGGTTTCCACATAGTCTCCCTCTTCCACAGTCACTTCCTGCAGCTGTCCATAGGTCAGCTCGTATCCACCTCCAAGACGCATCACAACAGTCTGTCCGGTCTGCGCATCCTCATACACAGATTCCACAATTCCATCTGCTGCGCATGCCACGCCTGTTCCTTCTGCTGCGCTGATTACAATCGACGGATTATATTTGTACTGCTGCAGCGTCGGAAAATAAATTGTCTTGTCCATGCTGTAATTTAACAGAACGTTGCCTGCAATCGGCCATGCCAGCTTACTGCTTTCTCCAAAGGACAGCTGGCTCTCCTGCACTGCGATATTCGCAGACGCTGCAAGCGCCTCGTCCTGATTGTCGGCTGCATCCTGACTCGCGGTTGTTCCGTTCGCTTTTTTGTCAGCGTCTGCCGCATTCGCCTGACCGCCGCCGGATGCCAGTTCGCTCGAACCTCCGTCGCTGTTGTACGCTTCGTTTCGGTACTCTGCATAGCCGATGTTGCGATTTTGGGGCTCCTCCGTCGGCTGACTTCCCGTTTCCTGTTCTCCAGCTGCTCCTGTGTTCGATTCCCCGCCTGTTTTTGCAGGCGCACTCAGATCTTTATCCTTCTGCGCATAATAGGGGTCATAATCCAGCTCCCCACTGTCTTTATCGCTGCCGGTCACATTCTGCGCAGACGGATTCTGTGCCTGTGCCACAGGACTTTGCGTCTCTTCCTCCAATTTGGAGAAATCTACAATATGCTGCTCTTCCTCCTGGCTTTTCTGATGATTGCGGTACACAGAAATGCCCGTCACTGTCATCGCCGCCAGTACCAGAACGACCGAAGCTGTCATGATCGCTTTTTCTCTGCGGTATGCGCTGTTTTTTCCGCCTGTTCTTTTTCTTCTCATCACGCTCATCCTTTCCTGTTTCCTGTGTTCAGGCTTAGTTTGAGCGCAATTCAACCGTTTTATTCCGATTTTTTCAAAAGTCCCGGGAAAAACAGCTCCAAAATTTCTTCCGCAGAAGCTCCCTGCTTCGCAAGCGCATTGGCATAATATTGATCCAATCCAATCCCGTGCCCGATTCCCTTTGTCGTAATCACCATTTTCCCGCCCTGCTCTTCCAGGAAAAAACACGACGACGGAAGCTCAAACAGCTGCCGAAACCGTTCTCCCTCTATGGATGACCGTCCCGCGCGGACATTTAATACGTATCCGGCGCTGTCCCGCGTCAGTACAAGCTTTGGGGCATCCTTTTCCACTGATACGCCTTCTGCCTCCAGCATCCCAAAAAACCGCTCTGTTTTCATGCTCTTTTCCTGTAAAAAATCTTCTGCAGCCTCATCTACCGGACAGGCGATGCTTTTGCACCAGTCCGACTCCTGTCCGAAAAGCTCTGTCCCGCTCCTTGTCCGCCCTGCGCTCAGGCGAAAAAAAGGTGCGCTGACAGCCGCTCCCTGCCATTCGAGAACATAGCCCGAAGAAGCGCGCACCGCCTCCCTGCAGCGCTCCTCCAACACGTCTGCCTGCTCGCCCCACAGACGCTTGCGCTGCGCCTTGTCCAGGTACGAAAAACCGCTATTACTGTCGATAATCCGCGGCTCAACGGCGCTCACACTACTTTGAGAGATGCTCTCCTGCGCTGCTCCGGTCGTGCCATTCTCCAACACTGTCTCCTCCAGATGCCCTCCCGCAACACAGCTGCTGCGCAGAATCACCGCCTGGGCTTTGAGCGCTTCCGGTTCATATTCTGCAGGAATCACCGCCGCCAGCGCGCCGATCAGAAACGCTTCCTCTGTCATCGTTCGGACGTCGCTTCCACTTTGCATCCGGACTGTCCTGCCGGATACGGGCACAATGGTTTCCACCGTTTTTTCCTGCCCTGCCCGCACTACACTGCTGCAGGTATACGGCAGCAGAAAGAAAAAAAGAAGAACCGCAAAAAAGTCCTTTTGACGGCTCTTTCCTACGGTTCTGTTTGCTCTTTTTTCCATTGTTTCCTGCATCATGAGCCCTCCGCTGCTGCCGGTATTTTCCTATACGGCAGTCTATGCAAAGACGCACGCTTCTATGCAGAAAGCTTCCCGCGTATTATTTTTCCACGCGGTTATAGTTAATCAGACATCCTTTCAGGATGATCTGGCGCTCTTCATCGGTCAGCTCACCGAGGGTTACGGTAAACGGCTTCAAGCCGTTTGCATCTACCACATATCCTGTAATTTCTGCAGCCTTTTCCTCTACCGCCTTGCGGATGCCGGGGAAGAAGAGGTAATCATGGTTGGTAAACGGAAGATCTCCGTCCGGAATGACGAACGGAAGCATGCCCCAGTTGATCAGATTGGAACGATACCGTTTGGTCGCATATTCGTTTGCAATATTTGCCCAACCGCCCAGCACCTTCTGGCAGCTTGCAGCCTGCTCTCTCGCAGAACCATCTCCGGGCTTTACTGCGAAAATCGTGGAACCGAACCCGATGTTGTCGTTTGCAGCCTGCGGGAACTGCACATGGATTTCATCCATAATTTCTGCCAGCTCCGGTTTTACAGTCACTGGATCTTTGCCATCCATCAAAGCTTCCTGCGCCTTGTGGATTTCCTTTGCCAGTCCGACATAGGCAGGATCCTTGCGGGACAGGGTAAACTCTGCCAGTCCAAGAGGATTGGAGCGGTAAGAGCTTGTCTCTCCGGACGGAATCAGCTCGTCTGTCGTCGTAACCGGATCGTGAATCTCGGAAACGACCTGCAGCACCAGATTTTCCGGAAGCGCGCACATCGTCGGCCAGTCCTTGATATTAGGACCGAAATGGATTTCCACAGAGGGATCTGCCACACCATGGGAATCAAATACGCGATTCTGATAAATCTTCGAATCAAAATGATACTGATATTTGCCGATGGGTCCGTCGAATTCAGTCGCCGCTGTCAGGCGTCCCTGATTTGCCGCAGTCGCCGCAATCGAACGGGCATCCATCAGAGCTACCGAAGCAATCTGGCCGTTCTGCAGCTTGGAGCCTTCGCGGTTCGGGAAGTTTCTTGTAGAATGACGGATCGAGAACGCATTGTTTGCAGGCGTATCGCCAGCACCGAAGCAAGGACCGCAGAACGCAGTCTTCATAACAGCTCCCGTTTCCAGAATCGTCGCCGCACAGCCATTTTTAATCAGTTCCATATAAATCGGCATGGAAGCCGGATACACACTCAATGTAAACTCCTGATTTCCGATATAGCTGCCCTTTAAAATGTCCGCAGCCGCACAGATATTTTCAAAGCCGCCGCCTGCGCAGCCTGCAATGATTCCCTGATCCACATAAAATCTGCCGTCACGCACTTTATCCTTCAAGCTGTAAGGTACCGCATTATCCAGACTGACTGCAGCCTTTTTCTCTACATCTGCAAGGATATCCGTCAGGTTCGCATTCAGCTCTTCAATCGTATAGGTATTGCTCGGATGGAACGGCATTGCAATCATCGGCTTTACCTTTGATAAATCAACCTCAATCAGGCCGTCATAGTACGCCGTCTGTCCGGGTACCAGCTCTTTATACTCTGCCTCTCTTCCGTGAATTTCATAAAATTCGCGGATCTGGTCATCTGTCTGCCAGATGGAAGAAAGACATGTTGTCTCTGTCGTCATAACGTCGATGCCGATTCTGAAATCCGCACTTAAATTTGCAACGCCGGGGCCAACGAACTCCATCACTTTATTTTTTACATAACCGTTTGCAAAAACAGCGCCGATAATCGCCAGAGCAACGTCCTGCGGACCAACGCCTTTTTCCGGCTTGCCGGTCAGATAAACGCCGACAACCTCCGGCATACGGATATCATAGGTCTGGTTCAACAGCTGCTTTACCAGCTCCGGACCGCCCTCGCCCATCGCCATCGTTCCCAGCGCACCATAGCGGGTGTGGGAATCAGAGCCGAGGATCATCTTGCCGCCGCCTGCGAGCATTTCTCTTGCAAACTGGTGGATAACCGCCTGATGAGGAGGTACATAAACGCCGCCGTATTTTTTTGCACAAGTCAATCCGAATAAATGATCGTCCTCATTGATCGTTCCGCCGACCGCACACAGGGAGTTGTGGCAGTTGGTCAGGACATAAGGAATCGGGAACTTCGTCAACCCCGATGCGCGCGCGGTCTGAATAATTCCGACAAAGGTAATATCATGGCTTGTCAGCTTATCAAATTTAATTTTCAGCTTTTCCATGCTGCCGGAAGTATTGTGATTCTCTAAAATTCCGTACGCAATGGTCTGCTTCTTTGCTTCTTCTTTGGATACTGTCCGTCCGGTCTTTGCCGCAAGCGCTGCCTGCGCCTTGGGACCGTCCGCTATGATTTCAGCGCCGTTTACCAGCCAGGCGCCGCCGTTTGCCAATGTAACCATAGGAACCTCCTTTTTCACTTTGCTATACTAAAGTAGTATAGCGAAAAAATGCTGCACTTGCAAGCCTTTTATGTTTCCAGTTCACTCGTACCTTTTTGTAAGCAGATTTCATGCTCGCATGAAAATCTGCTTACAAAAAGGTACGGAGGGAGCGCCACTTTATGAGCAAAAATGAGCTGCGAAGCAGCGGAGAGCGTCGAAGACGCGCTTTTGCGAATGGCGCGTGTGAACTGTAACAATCTGCGAAGGGTGTATCACTTACACACGCCCCTGCGAGCGGATCGCTGCCGCGATCTCCTGCAGTCTCGGCAGGCATGCATCAAAAAACATCCGATAGGACTGGCAGAAGTAATTTTCTCCCGGTCTGCTTCCCGGCTGCTCCCGGTGCCGCCTGCAGCCGCCCCGGCAGATCATGAAATAAGGACAGGCGCGGCATTCTTCTGTATGATTGCAGGAAGCTTCCACAAATCCCTGCTTTAATCGTCTCTCATGAATCGTTTCAAACGAATCCTCGTTTAAATTTCCGATCCGATACTCGTCGAGCACATAAAAGTCACACGGATACACGCTGCCGTCCGCCTCCACGATATTCTGGAAGCTGCAGACGCCCCGCTGCTCGCACGATTCCGGGAACTGTCCCAGTAAAATCCCGACATAATTTTCAAACTGGCGGATATAGGGCTGTTTCCCCTGCCGTAAATCCAGATCCCACAGTTCGAACAGCTCGATCAGAAACCTTCCGTACATCTCCGGGGAAAGAGAATATTCCTCCTGCCCCTGGCGCTCGCTGATGGGGTCGAGACAGGCGATATACTGCTGCCACGAAAATCCCAGCTTCCGGAAATTTTCATAAATCCGGCGGATCTTCGGCGCTGTCTTGCCGTTTACCACCATCAGCACGTTAAATTCCACACCGGCAGCTTCCAAAAGCTTCGCTGATTCCAAAACGCGGAAATAGGTGTCTTTTCCTACAGCATCCTTCCGGTACAGATCATGCGTCGCCTTGATTCCATCCACAGAAAGACCGATCAGAAAATGATTTTTTGCAAAAAACTGACACCATTCCTCATTCAGCGCATAGCCGTTCGTCTGCAATGCGTGGGAAATCGTAACATTTTTGATATTATATTTTTGTTCCAGACGAATACATTCCCGGAAAAAATCCAGCCCTGCCAGCGTCGGTTCCCCGCCCTGGAACGCGATCGTACAGGAGCCTTCTGCAAATTCCAGTGTCCGTCTGATCACGTTTTCCAGCGTGGCAAAGCTCATAATGCCATAAGAGGCCTGGCTGCGCTTTTCCATTTCGTCCGCATAAAAACAATATTGACAGCGCATGTTGCACAGGCCGGATGCGGGTTTCATCATCACATGAATCGCAGGCATCAGAGATATTTCTCCACAATCGCATTCATCTGATCCCATTTTGCTTCCATATCCGCAACGAGCTTGAACTGTGTTCTTGCACGGTCGAGGTTATGGTTCTCACGGTGGATCTTGAAATAAATATCGTTCTGCAGATGATCCGCCAGGAAACGCATACCGCATTCCAGCGTCATCAGCTTCGCGCCCATCGGCATCAGGCGGATTTCTTTCTCCGTCAGGCTGCCTGCACAGCCTTCCGTGTAGCCTTTGGTATAAATTTCAAATAAGTTCATATCACAGGATACCAGATCCAGGTTCTGCTCGTCCTCTGCAGCAGTGCTTGCACCGAAACGGATCGAATCGCCGTAATCGTACAGCGCACTTCCCGGCATAACAGTATCCAGATCGATGACACAAAGACCTTTGCCGGTCTTATTGTCAATCATAACATTGTTTAACTTGGTATCATTGTGGGTGACACGCAGCGGGATCTCTCCGTTTGCCAGCGCATCGCAGATGATATGGCAGTCTGCCTCTCTCGCTTTGACAAATTCGATCTCTGCCTGCACGTCCTTTGCACGTCCGACTACGTCTTCCTCTACTGCTTTTAAGAAGTTGTGAAAACGGTCTACCGTATTGTGGAAGTTTTTGATCGTCTCATGCAGGGTTGCTGCCGGATAATCTGCCAGCAACTGCTGAAAATGTCCGAATGCAACCGCGCTGTTGTAAAAATCCTCCGGCTTTTCTACCAGATCAAAGCAGGTCGCATCATCAATGAATACATAGCTTCTCCAATAATCACCTGCTTCATCCTGTAAATAGTTCGCGCCATCCTTTGTCAGGATAATGTTAAGTGTCTCACGCTCCGGATCGCCGCCGGCTGCAATAATTTTTTTCCGTAAGAACGTTGTAACATTTACAACATTTTCCATCAGTTCCTTCGGATTCCGGAAAATATCGTCATTCATGCGCTGCAAAATATAATGCTTGTTGCTGCCGTCCTCAAGCTCACAGGTCAGCATAAACGTATCGTTGATATGACCGCTGCCATAGGGACTCATCTTTGTAATTTTCCCTGCAAACCGAAAGTTCTCCGCCACTTTCCGGCAGATCTCTTCTTTCTTATTCAAGTGCTCCATTGTATTTCACCCTCCGTATAACTCTCCTGTCCGTCTCCTTTTGTAACTTATCACATATTTTACAACATTTTACATCGTTTGTACATTGCTTTCCCACAAGAGGTACCTTTTACAACAGAAAACGGCATAGCAGAAACTGCCATGCCGTTTTTCGTAAAAATCTCCATTCCGCAGGCGCTTTGCGCCGAAGGAATCGCGAGGCGAACGTCCAGTTCGGCTCTGCGATCATAGCTACTTTGTGACGCCTGCGGCACAAATAGCTGTGTGAAAAATAAGCGATCACGCTTATTTTTCACACTATACTCCGTTAAAAACGTGGTTTACTTTATTATTCTGTTTATTTCGACAGTTCCGGCTTGCTCGGAAGAATCACTTTTTCCTGATGCCAGATATCGCGCTCGTACTCTTCGATCGTACGGTCAGAGCTGAACTTGCCTGCGCACGCTACATTTAAGAGCGCGCTCTTTGCCCAGTTCTTCTCATCCTTATAAGCTGCTTCTACGCGGCGCTGTGCTTCTGCATAGGACTTGAAGTCCGCCAGAATGAAGTAAGTATCTGCCTTCGCAGTGTCCAGCGTATTTAACAGGGAGTTATACAGCGGTCTGAACAGCTCGGAATCCTGAGGGGAATAGGTTCCGTTGATCAGCTGCATCAGCACGCGGCGGATATCCTGATCGTTGTTGAAGATATCCATCGGGTTGTAGCCGCCGTAGTTTTCGTACTGGATAACCTGCTCTGCGCTCAGGCCGAAGATGAAGGCATTTTCCTTGCCGACCTCTTCTACGATCTCGACGTTCGCACCGTCCATCGTGCCCAGGGTCAGCGCACCATTTAACATGAACTTCATGTTGCCGGTACCGGAAGCTTCCTTGCTGGCGGTGGAAATCTGCTCAGATACATCTGCCGCTGCGAAAATCCACTCCGCATTGGATACGCGGTAGTTTTCGATGAAGACAACCTTGATTCTGCCATCTACAACCGGATCGTTGTTGATAACGTCCGCCACGCTGTTGATCAGCTTGATGGTCAGCTTCGCATTTCTATAGCCTGCAGCAGCCTTTGCGCCGAAGATAAAGGTTCTCGGATAGAAATCCATATCCGGATGATCCTTTAACTCGTTGTACAGGTACATGATGTGCAGAATATTCATCAGCTGACGTTTGTACTCATGCAGACGCTTTACCTGTACGTCAAAGATGGATCTTGGATCCACTTCGATGCCGTTGTGCTCACGGATATATTTTGCAAGGCGAACCTTGTTCTGATATTTGATGTTCATGAACTCCTGCTGAGCTTTTTCATCGTCCGCATAAATGCGAAGCCTGGAAAGTGCCGGCAGATCTGTGATCCACTCGTCTCCGACATGATCCGTTACCCAGTCAGCCAGCAGCGGATTTGCATGCAGTAAAAATCTTCTCTGTGTGATACCGTTTGTCTTGTTGTTGAACTTCTCCGGCATCATTTCGTAGAAGTCTCTCAGCTCCTGTTTTTCCAGGATCTCAGTGTGTAAGCGTGCAACGCCGTTTACGGAATGACCGCCTACGATTGCCAGATGCGCCATCTTAACCTGTCCGTCGTAGATGATCGCCATTTTGCGGATCTTCTCCTGATTGCCAGGATACATCTGCTGAATGCGCAGAACGAATCTTCTGTTGATCTCTTCTACGATCTGATAAATTCTGGGAAGCAGACGGGAGAACAGCTCGATAGGCCATTTTTCCAGCGCTTCGGACATGATCGTATGATTGGTGTATGCGCAGGTCTTGCAGGTGATTTCCCATGCTTCGTCCCAGGACAAATCATGGTCATCCATCAGGACACGCATCAGCTCCGCAACTGCAACGGTCGGATGGGTATCATTTAACTGGAATGCGACCTTTTCATGGAACTTATGCAGATCTGTATGGGTGCGCATATATTTGTCTACTGCTTCCTGTACAGATGCAGAAATAAAGAAATACTGCTGTTTTAAGCGCAACTCCTTACCTGCATAATGGTTATCGTTGGGATACAAAACCTCAACGATATTGCGTGCAAGGTTTTCCTGCTCTACGGCTTTCTGATAATCTCCCTTGTCAAAGGAATCCAGGCTGAAGCACTCTACCGGCTGCGCATCCCAGATTCTCAGGGTGTTGACAATGCCGTTGCCATAGCCGACGATCGGCATATCGTAAGGAACAGCCTGTACGGACTGATAGCCTTCCTGCTTGAAAATGGTACGGCCGTTTTCATCCACATAAGAGCTTACCCAGCCGCCGAATTTTACCTCTTTTGCATACTCGGGACGGCGCAGCTCAAAGGGATAGCCGTCAGCCAGCCAGTTGTCCGGCACTTCTACCTGATAACCATCGCGGATCTCCTGACGGAACATACCGTAACGATAACGGATACCACAGCCGTATGCCGCATAGTTTAAGGTTGCAAGAGAATCCAAAAAGCATGCTGCCAGACGTCCCAGACCGCCGTTACCCAGCGCGGGATCGGGCTCCTGATCCTCGACAAGGTTTAAATCTACGCCAAGCTCGTCCAGAGCCTCCGCCACTTCTTTATAAGCGCGCAGGTTAATCAGATTGTTGCCCAGCGCACGACCCATCAGGAACTCCATGGACATATAGTAGACGATCTTCGGATCTTTTTTTTCGTACTCTTTCTGAGTCGCCATCCAGTTGTCTACAACAACGTCCTTAATCGCATAGGATACTGCCTGAAAAATCTGCTGTTCGGTAGCTTCTTCCAGCGTTCTGCGGTAAAGAGTCTTGATATTGTTCAGTACGGTACCCTTAAAAAGCTCTTTGTCAAACTTCATGGGTGCTTTTTTCAACATAAATTCTCCTCCTGTGTACAATGAAGCGCTTTTTGTTCTTCCGTATTCTGCAGCTGTCCGCAGAACACTTTACGCCACAATATTCTCATTATACCATGCTTTTTGGGTGTCGCAACTGTTTCCTCTTCTGTTTTCGTACTTTTTACAATGTATGAACCTTCCCTGTGCCTGTGCACCACCGTTTACAGCATTTCTTTCTTTTTTCGGAAGAAAATTCCCTCTCCGTATCCGGCATGTCCGCCCGAAAGCAACAGTTTCTTGTAGCCGCGCTGGATCGTAGTTTCCTCCGGCAGGGCTTCCGGGTTTCCATCATATTCCCGGTTGTAAATTCTCCACAGATCACCATCCCCTTCTTCCGTTTTGTAAATGTCAAAAAAGGACATAAACTGCACAATTCCGGAATCCGGGCTTAAAAATTCGCGATGGCGCGGATACAGCAGCCATGATTCACAGAAAAACGCGATTTCCTCTCCCGGAAACGCGTCCGCAAAAAACGCTGCCGCCTGCCGAAACGATGCCTCGCAGTCCTCTTTTTTCAACGGTCCACAGGACGGAATGTGCATATTGATGACCTTTGTCATGCCTTCCGGGCGCACATGTCCGGTCTTTTCATAGCTTTCCGGAAAATCCATCAGCTCAAACTGCAGTCTGCCCAGCGCAAACCGTGTCATCTCAAAAAAACCGTCAAACCACCACGATACAAAGCTTCCCCAGATTCCGTACATTTTGCGGCATTCATGCAGCTTCCAGTTTAAATCCATACAGGAATCCAGCCAGATCTGCTCTGAAATTCCTTTTTCCTGATACCGCTCCTTTAAGTGCGCCGTCATCAGCAGATAAATCAACAGATCCGCCGTATAGGATGCAATCCCTGCTTCCTTTGCCGCAGTGTCTGCCGCCTTTAATACCTCTTTATAATCCAGCTTGCCGTCCGCCTCGTATACGAGCAGCCATTTCAGAAACGTTTCTTTTGCCGCCGCATTTGCGCAGATTTTCTCCCACGCCTGTTCCATTGTCTCCTTCGCCTCTGTCGGAAACAAAAGTGTATCACAGATTTCCCCGATATAAGTCTGATAATCCCTCATGTTTTTCCCTGTCCTTTCCCTTGATCAAATGCGCTGCCACAGCCTGTCTGCATGCGCCGGCGCATCCACTTTTTCTGTAAAAAAGAAT